>Ga0272442_10007210_pt1 | contig 14440 bp, 8 predicted proteins | sample SSMForm2O_FD_200262 | JGI IMG/M metagenome (GOLD analysis project Ga0272442, IMG submission 200262) | Marine sediment archaeal communities from Little Sippewissett salt marsh, Falmouth, MA, United States - SSM-Form-2O | ecosystem: Environmental > Aquatic > Marine > Wetlands > Sediment ...
AAAGATCTTCGATTGCATCATACTTTCTTAACAAGTTTGTTGTTTGGAGCCGAACATAATATTTTAAAGTGTCCTGCCAACTCGGCAGATGAGATATTCTCACATGCGGATATAGCGTTCAGCGGGTAGCAGATAGATCAATCGCTGAGTCTTAAACGCTGTACACTATACGCTATACGCTATCTTCTATCCGGCCGTGTTTTATTATACCCATTCATGGGTGGATTGTCATATTGTGGTAACTACGTATTTTTGAGCTGACAACCCCATTTTTTAGCCGAAAAACAGGGGTATTGAGAAAATCTTTAAGTAGGGTGCGATACAATCGCACCGATCATCTGTAAATCTGAAAATGGTGCGACATTTCGCACCCTACGTTTTATGGTGGGGCAGAGCCGCCACCCTACAAATTTCCGCGTCAATCCGCGAAATCCGTGTTGAAAAAGCAAAAAATGTCTTCCTACCACGAAGCTCACGAAGGAACCTGGCGCGCCCTAAAGGCCGCAACCAAACTCAAAAATCAAAATGAAAAATGAAAAATTTCGGATTCCCGGCAAGCCGGGATAACTCTTTATTATTCAAAAAATTACGTCAGCTCTGTCGAAAAAACACGCACAAAAAACAAGAAGTTGACGGATAGTAGTACGAAGGATTAATGATAATCTATTGCTCTATATTGTCGTTCTTCGTGGCTCTCGGTGTCCTTCGTGGTGAGATACAGCCGTTAAAAAAGTTTGAGATTCAACAGATTTCTCCAATATTTCTGAGAACTTCCTTGACGCCGAAGTGATATAATTGTATAGTATATAACAAATATATTTGATAGTTCGTAGTTTTTGGAGATACGCAATACGCAATACGCAATACGCGATACCGGATACTTTGTCATTTATGATTGCCGATTCTTCGTGGCTCTTCGGGCCCTTTGTGGTTAAGACCTATTTGAGAAAACAAAGCCGATCTACGTCTTCGGCGTGCTCAGCGATCTCGGCGGTGAATGAAAAAACAAACCCAATTAGCAAAGAATCAAATGTGTTCATTCGCGTTCATTCGTGGTTTGAAACCATACAAATTGCCCCAAAAATGCACATAATTTTACAAAAATTCACAAAAACCTTCATAAACCGCGTGATTCCGTGTCGAAAACGACGTTTAATTCGTGTTCATTGGTGTTGATTCGTGGTTTCAAATGCAAAACAAAGCCAATTTTGTATTACCGCGGGGAACGCAGAGAACGCCGAGGAAAAGGAGTATGGTTCATAGAAAATCAAAGAAATACATCTCTGCGGTCTCTGCGAACTCGGCGGTTAATGAAAAAACAAAGCCAATCTACGCCAAAAGGGTGAGATCGCAGAGCCGGGACGGCGTAATTGTGTTGAAAGCGTTTGGCCATTCTGGTAATGTGGCTTTTTATGGCTAAAACGAAGGAAAATGGGACGATTACGTCGCCGAAGGGCTTCCTGGCAGCGGGGCTGTATTGCGGGGTCAAGGTATCCGGGCGGCACGATCTGGGATTGCTCGTCTGCCCGACGGGCGCGAAGGCGGCGGCGGTTTTTACGACTAATAAGGTCGTCTCGGCGGCGGTGACGGTGTGCAAGGAGCATGTCAAAAGCCCGAGGGTCTCGGCGGTCGTAGTCAATGCCGGCAACGCCAATGCCTGTACGGGAAAGCTCGGATTGAACAATGCCATCACGATGTGCTCCAAAACGGCGTCTCTCGTCTCCGGCGGCCAGCCGCGGAACGTATTGGTGGCATCTACGGGCATTATTGGCGAGCCATTGCCGATGGGCAAGATTGTCGCTGGGATTTCCAAGGCGGCGGCGAAGCTTTCGGATTCGGCCCAGGCGGGTCTGGATTTCGCCAAGGCGATTATGACGACCGATACGAAGCCGAAGCAGGCGGTTCGCCGGCTTGTGATTTCCGGTTCGGAAGTGACGATCGCGGGGACGGTAAAGGGGGCCGGGATGATCGCGCCGAATATGGCGACGACGCTGTGTTTTTTGACGACCGATGCGGCGATCAGTAAGCCGCTATTGGCGAGCGCCTTGAAGGGGGCGATCGACGGATCGTTGAACCGGCTAACCGTGGATGGCCATCAGAGCACAAATGATACGGCGATGATCCTTGCTTCGGGGCTTGCGGTGAACCGGCCCATCGTTAGCCGGTGTCCGCGATATAGTAAATTCGCTAAAGTATTGGGCGAACTGTGCGAGGACTTGGCGCGGCAGATGGCGCTGGACGCCGAAGGGGCCACGCGGATGTTCAAGGTGGTCGTCAAGAGTGCGGCGACGAAGGCCGACGCGGCCAAGGCCAGCCGGGCGATTGCGGATTATCCGCTACTCAAGTGTGCGATCCACGGCGGCGATCCCAACTGGGGCCGGATCATCTGTGCGGTCGGCTCGGTGGGCGTCAAGCTCAATCCGGCTAAGCTCTCCTGTAAGCTGGATGAGGTCACTGTTTTCAAGAACGGCGCACCGACGAAATTTGACCGGTTCAAGGCAAGCCAGGTGGTCTCGCAAACCGAGCACACGATCACCGTGGAGCTGGGGGCCGGAAAGGCAAGCGATTTTTGTTACGGATGCGATCTGAGCGCCGGATACGTGCGGATCAACGCCGACTATCATACCTGATCGGAAGTCGGAAGGCCGACCTCCGGCCATATCCACGATCCGAAAAATAACCGGGGCCCATACCGAATGGCTCGGTGTAGGCCCCGGATTGCTACGCATTCTGTTGTCATTTTTAGCTACCCTTGGCAGCATCATTTCACTGGCTCAGTCGGATATCGTCCACGTATATCGTCCCTGAACCGCCGGGTGCCGCGACACCTGCTTCGGTGCCCAGGCCAATCGCGATCTTATCAACATTCGTCAGGTTGATCCCTTGATCGGCAAAGGCTTGTAGTGGAATAATCCACGGCCTCCATCCGGGTGCCAGTGCTGCTTCCGAATCATCATGGGCCACCACTGCGGAGGTGCCGGCGCTATTCGCTATGGCAGCATACATCGGCTCGGCAGCATTCCCCGAGCTGCCCGCGACCCAAATGACCAACGCACTGACGCCGCCCGTGGTCCAGTCACGCGGCGCCGTCAGCGTCAACACCGCCTCCGAATTCGTCACGCCGGCTTCGTTGCTGTAAAACAGCGGCATGGATTGGGCGCCGCCGTGGACAATCGTCTGTTCGCAGTAGGGTGGTACTAAATAGCCAACCTGCGCGCCATTATCCGCGATGCCGAAGCCGTCAATCCAGTGCTGCCAGATGGCTTCACCATCCGCGTCATTGTCGGTATAGCTCTCGAAATCATCGACCAAAAGATAATCACCGACCGTGAAGCTCCAGACAGGGCCTCTGACGGGATTTCCATTATAAACCTCATCCACGCGCCAATAGTACATGGTGCCCAGTTCCAGCAATCCGGGATCATAGCTTTCAGCACCCAGCGCCTTGGGGCCTTTGTACTCGGGCGAACTCGTATCGGCGCTGCGCACGGTGTCCTTGTCCAGCCCGAAGTACACCTGATGTGAAGCGGCGTTATCTGCCGCTGTCCAGCTAAGAATTGCTGCCATTCCCACATCGATCGCCCCGTTGGCCGGTTGCGGATTTCCGACCGCACCCGGCGTCGTAAAGGTCCAGACCTCGCCCTTATATGTATCGAAGCCATCAAACTCATCGACCCGCCAATAGTACACCTTCTCTTGTTCAAGTGGGCCGGGATTGCAGTATGTCGTTCCTGTAGGTGTTCCAACAGTCGCGTTCGCAACCGTATCGAAATCATCGCCGAAGAACACGGTGTGCAATTTGGCGCCGAAACCCGCCGTCCATCTCAGAGTCACGCCCAAATCGATGGATTCGGTCCCATCGGCCGGATCGGGATTATAGGCTGTTTTAGGCGGAATCGTGAAGCTCCAGACGTCACCCTTAAAGATGGTTTCATCCGGCGGCGCATTGACTTCGTCGATCCGCCAATAATACGTTGTCCCCGGCACAAGCCCTTCCGGATAGGCAAAACCCGGGAAGCCCGCGACGTAGAAGTCGGCTACCTGGTTGCCGCGATACACGTCTGAGGCGCGCGTCGCTTCGTTCACAACGTCGAAATCCTCGCCGAAATAGACGTCGTGAGAAACGGCGAATTCCCCCGGCTTCCAGGAAAGGGTCACCCAGGTATCCGCATGATAGGCCCCATCTTCGGGATTGGGTTTCGAGGCCAATTCGCTTGGGCGCAGAGGGGGTTCGACATAGTCGCCTTCATAAAATCTTACCAAGTCCATCCAGAAATCACCAGTGTCATACTGGATGTGGAATGTGATGGACGCCGGATTCACTTCCTGTGTGAAAACGGGCGTTGTGATGGAAAATTCTTGCCATTCTTCCGTCATGGTGAAGGACTGCTCACCATATCCCGTCCAGGGATCGCCGTCATGTTCCGGTTTGAAATTGATATTTAGCTCCCCTGCATTGCACTTGAGAAAGGCCGAAAGCGTGTATTTTTTTCCCTGCTCAAAGATACTATGTCCCCTGTGCTGCAAACCGGCATCCCAGAAATTTGCCCCAGCACTGGGAACCATAAGATGCAGACAATAGTTCCCCTCAATCGGACCTTCGGCAACCGCAGCGCCCACTAATGTGTCCACCACTTCGGTGGTCACGCTGCCATAGGTGGTCCACGGCGCCATCTCGCCGGTCTCAAAGCCGCCGTTCTCCAGCAGATTGACGCCTTCCTGTCCGTAGCTTTGACCGATTGCCATCAATCCGATCAACAAAGCAACGGCCACACAAATCGTTGTTCTGTTCATAATAGGCCTCCTTCATATTAAAATTGTTGATAATGCTTGCTTGTTGAAAGATCGAAAATTTGCGCTCTTTAATGAATCCATTGTACAGGATAAAGCCACTTTTTGTCAATAGAAAACTTCAGATCATGCACCGGCATATGGGCGTCAGGACTTGATGAAATTCTGTTCAATGCAAAGATACCGGGGCCTCTACCGAATGGCTCGGTATAGGCCCCGGATTGACACACATCTTGTTATCATTTCAAAACAAGCTGTCCTTGGCAGCACGGTTTCACGGGTTCAGCCGGATGTCGTCGATAAACACGGTCCCTGAACCGCCGACCGCTGCACCACCTTTGCTACCCAGACCGATCATGATCTTGTCCACGTTGCCCAGATTGATGCCCTGATCGGCGAAGGCCTGTAACGGAATGGTCAACTGCGTCCAGTCGTTGACCTGGGACGCAGTGAGATCTTCATGGGCTACCACTGCCGGAGCACCGGAGCTGTTAGCGATGGCCACATACATCGGATCGGCAGCATTCGCCGCATTGCCCACGAACCAAACGGTCAACGCAGTGACACCCGCTTGGGTCCAGTCGCGCGGCGCGGCTAACGTCTTGACCGCCTCGGAGTTGGTCACGCCGGCTTCGTTGACGTACAAGAGCGGCATGGACTGAGCGCCGCTATGAACGATCGTCTGCTCGGCATACGGAGGCATGAGATACCCAACCTGTGCACCATTATCGGGGATGCCGAAACCGTCCACCCATGTTTGCCAGATGGCCTTGCCGGCCGCGTCGTCATCAGTGTAGCCCTCGAAATCGTCCACGAGAAGGAAGCTACCCGTCGTAAAGCTCCAGAGCGGACCGATGGAGGTATTACCCTGGGCATCCACCTCATCCACCCGCCAGTAATACGTGGCGTTCGCTTCGAGCAGACCGGGATCGTAGCTTTCATCCCCAAGGGAGATGGAGCCTTTATCCTCCGGCGCGCCGGCGCTTGCGTTGCGCACGGCCGCTTTATCCGTCCCGAAGTAAAGCTGATGCGAAGCGGCGGAATCCGATGCCGTCCAGCTCAGGATCGGGTTTATGCCCACGTCCGCGGCGCCATTAACCGGCCGGGCATTGCCGACCGCGCCCGGCGTCGTGAAGCTCCAAACGTCGCCTTTGTACGTATTGACGGCGTCAAAGGCATCGACTCGCCAGTAGTACACCTTCTCTGACTCAAGCGTCCCGGCACTATACGTTGTGGTTCCTTGCGGAGTTCCTCCGGCGGCGTTGTCCACTTCGGCATAATCGTCTCCGAAATACACCGTGTGCAATATGGCTCCGAAGCCCTTCGTCCAGGTCAAGTTCACATTGTCCGGACCTACGAACTCGGCCCCGTCGGCCGGGTTGGGATTGTACGCGGTCTTGGGGGGAATCGTGAAGCTCCAGACATCGCCTTTCCAGGGACTATCCGGATGCGCCTCATTCACCTCGTCAATGCGCCAGTAATACGTTGTGCCCGGTACCAAACCATCCGGATAAGGAAATCCCGGGAATCCAGCAACAAAAAACGTTGATATCTGGTTGCCGCGGAATGTATCGCCCGTACCATTTTCCACATCGTCAAGATTATTGCCGAGATACACATCATGGGAAACGGCCAGATCTCCAGGCTGCCAGCTTAGGTTAACCCAAGAATCCGCCACCAGGGCTCCATTAGCTGGATCAGGTCGATAGGCATATGGGAAAGGTTCTCCCCCACCCATCATAATGGAATTAACTTCATCCTCTGTCAGAGCGCGCTCGTAGATGCACACGTTGCTCATCATTCCCCGCCAATTCTCTCCGTCAGTATTCGTATTGTCACCACCAATAAAAAGCGGCATAGGAAGATCCAGGGCTTGTGTGATTGTCCCTGTATTAGACGCAACACCATTCCGGTAATAAGTCAGTTGATCCCCGGTTTTCACTACCGCATGATGGAGCCAGACGTCGGCGGGAATGTCGTCATATTCGAGATTGTCATTGCCGTTGGTATTCATGTGCCACTCGAATTTAGTCGGTGTGAACTTAATGAACTGCCGAGGCACAAAATCGGCACGATCCTCGTTTCGCCGATTACCGAAAAGAATATCATTGGGCGTTGTGTTAGCAGCGTCTTGTTTTGCCCAAAACGCCCAGGTAAAGTCGATGGTCAGTGTCATTCGGGGAATTTCGCCGACGCGAATATACGCACCGCTCCCCTCGCCGTTAAAGCTAACGACCATTCCCCGTTCGGGATCGTTCACCCAAACCGAGCCCCCTATACCGAGCCCACTGTCAAGATTGAAAATCGTACCGTGATTCTCTTTGCCGCTTGAATCGCGGGCAAAATCACCTTCACCTTCGTTAAGACTCCACCAGCCGAGAAGATCAGCATCCGCACCGACGGTGACGTTCGTCAGACTGAATCCCAGCACCAAAACAAAGGTCATAAGACAAGTTGATTTCGTACACATAATGCGCCTCCTTTAAATGAAATAAATAATGATTTGTTCACGCCCACAGCGTTTAAATCATCCGGTGTTCGGGATGACGGATTGTGATTTGCAGCCACCTCCTTTCTCCAAGAACCCTCAATGCGTCAATGATTGAAAGGCGGGAATCCCAAATCCAAAGCCTGATTTTCACAGCGTCACCAAACTATACATATACCACATTCTTTACTGTTGCGTCAAGTATAAATCGACGAAATATGCCCATCGGTTTAGCGAATCGGTACGGTTTGGGCCGGAGAAGGGCCTATGCGTCAGAAACTGTGCCCAAGCCGCCGGGATTTGCAAATATTGTTGGCATTTTAAGGGGTAGGTCGTTATGGTATGGCTGTAAAATGTTGCCTCAAACGAACTCTCGACTGGGGTGGATGATTCAACAACTTTATTTTTTAATGTATCATTAGGAGGTCATTATGGCACGACAGAAACGATCCGTTATGATGATGTGTGGCGTACTGGTGAGCGTCAGCCTTCTGCTGGCGACGGCCTTGGGTATGCAGAGCGATAAAAGTAAAAGAGAGCTTCGCGAACAGTTCATTAAGGACTTCCATCGCACGGGGCTGAACACGACCGTCGGCGATGCGATGATGCTACGCATATTGGTGGAAAGCTCGGGAGCCAAGCGCGGCGTCGAAGTCGGATCGTTCAACGGTTTCGGCGCCATTAATATGGGAATCGGCTTCGAGCGGACCGGCGGACATCTATATACCCTCGAGATCGATCCACGGAGAGTCAAGGAGTGTCGGGAGAATCTCAAGAAGGTCGGCCTGGAAAATACGGTGACCTGCATCGAGGGGGATGCCCTCAAAACATTGCCGACGCTCAAGGGCGAGTTTGATTTCGTTTTCATCGATGCCCTGAAGAGTGATTACTTGGAATACCTCAAGATTCTTGAGCCGAAGTTAGTCCCCGGCGCCGTGATTGTCGGTGACAATGTCATTCGCTCCGCCCGGGCGATGCAGGATTTTCTGGATTATATCCAGAACAGCCCCGATTACGACACGGTGATTATCCGGGCATCGATGGAAAAGAAAGACGGCATGTCGATCAGCTATAAAATCCGCTGATATTGGAAATAGAAAATGAAGCGCCATTTTCCTCTTCGTTTGGTGAAAATCGTCTTCCTATTATCCGGCGTACTCTGCTTACGGACTCACGGGCAATCTCTCGGCTTTCGTACACAACACGATGGCCGGTGCTATCGGGTTGCTGTGACTCTGGATGGCGAAGATATATTGACCTCGCCGGTCGAAGGGCTCTGGTCGATTGCAACAGATTGGAAAGATAGCTGGCCTGCCGCCTGGGTGCACGCCGGACCGACGGAAATCGAGCGCACCGGCAAATGGACGATTTTGCGGGGCAAACTTGAAACCTCGGGGGGCGCGTGGCGGATTTCAGATTCGTATCGGCCCGAAGGTGACGTCATCCGGGGCATCCGAAGATTCACATGGCAAGGACGGGAGACAGCAAAGCGAGCGACGCTCTCGGTCCGTTTCCAGTGTCCCGGCAAAGGATCAAAGGTTTTACTGCCCGGCATCCTGTATTACGGCAATCCTTCCGGCGCTAAGAGCGGAAGAGTGCCGATTTACTCAGGCCAACCGGGCGAGGAAGCTATCTTCGAGGAGCATCGTTTTCCCATGCCTTACATCAGTTTGGAATGGGTTGCGGACGGCAGTCTATGTGGGGCGGCCTTACATTCCTTGCCGTCGCCCGTTCCATACGACAACCTAAAAGATCAATGGTGGTCCATGGGACTCGTTGCACAAGAACATGGGACCGAGATGGTGCTTCTGTCTGGCCCGTGCGCCTCCAACGGCCAACGAAGCGTCGTCAAAGGCACGCAACGTGGTTTTATTCCTTATGACAATGCGTATATCAATGTGCCGCCGGGGGCGATTATTGAAAAGACGTTCTATCTCCAAGCCTATCCGGTGGCCCGGAATGGATCGGGATTTCAGCTCCCGACGCGGACGTCGCTGGAGATATTTGCACCCTGTTCCGTTGAAGGGATGCCCACGTTTGGCGATATCATCCGAGCCAAGTATCGCCTTGCCAAAACCCGGTGGTACGAAGAAGGGGATGTCGCAGGTTTCAGGAAATATCCGGATCGCGACGTTTTTGTCTTTGGCTGGTGCGGCCAAACGGCGGCGCCCGGATACGCCTTGCAGGTCCTGGCCGATGATCTTGGGGATTCCGGCGCGCTGGAGATGGCGACCAAGTCTCTTGATTTCCTTTCCACGGCGGAATTCTACGACCAGGGCTTTTATACATGGTATGACTACAAAAAGAAAGAATGGCTCCGAAGAGGGTGTCCGGAATTACTCTCACAGGGTCAGGCCATGTTGAATTTTGCCAATGCGATTCGTTTCGGCAGGGCCAAAGGAGGAGACGTTTCTCGGTGGGAGACTTTTTTGCGACGCGCGTGTGACTTCCACGCGAAGAAGATTCTCTCGGACGACTGGAAGCCGCTGTCCACTAATCAGGCGTTTTTTATTGCGCCGCTATGCAGCGCTTACAAGCTTTTTGGGACCAAGCTGTATCGTCGGGCTGCGGAGAAGGCGGGCGATGTCTATGCGTCGAGACACGTCAGTATGGATGAGCCTTATTGGGGAGGTACCCTGGACGCCAGTTGCGAGGATAAGGAAGGGGCCTTTGCCGCCCTCCAGGGATTTGTCGCGTTGTATGAGTTGACGAAGGACCGTAAATACCTCGAATGGGCCGAGCACGCCTGCGATGTCGTTCTGACGTATGTTGTCGTTTGGGATATCGATATGCCCGCAGGCCGGCTTCGCGACCACGGCTTCAAGACGCGGGGCTGGACGGCTGTGTCCGTCCAGAACCAGCACATCGACGTGTTCGGTGTGCTTATCACACCGGATATTTACAAGTTGGGGCAATACCTGGACAACGACGCATTAAAGAAGCTTGCAATATTGATGTATCGCAGTTGCGGTCAGCTCATCGATCCTTACGGCAGTCAAGGCGAGCAGCCGATGCATACGAACTATGCCCAGGACCGCCGATTCATCCGACGCATCGAAACGGAGGGGCCTTCCACCGTACGCGGCAACTATGTCGAGGACTGGACGGTGTTTTGGATCACGGCTCACTTCCTGAACGCCGCCGCTCAGTTTAAGGAACTCGGCCTGTCCTTTACCGATTAAAGCGTCTGGAGATTACTTTTGTCATCCGGTCTCCATCTGTGACACTATTGGTTCGATTCTTCGTTTCTGTTCCTGAGACGGTCGATTGACTTCTTGAGGAACTCGTCTTTGTCCAGCTTACCCCAGAACTCCGGCGTGGGCCTGGAGTCTGAAGTTGCCAATTCCATCTGGTCGGCGAGAGATTGAATGACGGGGCGAAGGATGTTCTGCATGCACTCCGGAATGTGTCGCTTGTGTTCCAGATGGTTCAGAACACAGAGCACGCAGTTCCCTTTGATCGGACAATCCGGTTGCGTGCAGGGACAATGCTTGTTGATCGAGACACCGTGATCCTTCATTATATTCCTCAAGTCAAACGATGATTATGCAGTCTGAATAATAAGAGAAAGGCCGACTTGCTTTTTCTGGATAAGAAATCCCTCACTCTTCTTACATTCTTAATGTAACATCTTTCATGTTAAGCAACGAGTTACTTCTTCGCTATGCGAATCGCCAGTCGTTTTCCAGCCAGGCATATTCCCGATTTGTAATGCACGTGCCGGCGACATCTTCGAGTCGGTCGCGTGCCTTGGGGGAGAGCTTCGTCCAGGACGCACTGAGGTTTTCTTGGGTTTGCTGTAGAGTATGGACGCCACACGTGCAAATATCGACAAGTTTGTTCTCTAATACGAATGCGATCATGTCACGGGGCAGGCCGGCGTCGGCGCCGGTGAGATCGCGATCCTTGAGCAGCGCGCCGCGTGCGAAGGGCTTAATGGTAATAACGCCCATCTTCTTCTCCTTGGCGGCGGGCAGCACCGTCTCCGCGGCGCGATGCCGGATGTTGTAGGGGATCGAGCATGTGTCGAAGTAGTCGCCGAACTTATCGAACGCTTCCAGGAACAATTCGGGCGTGAAGTGACAGCCGAAGCCGGTGAACCGAATCTTGCCCTGCTCTTTGAGCTTGTCGAGCGCTTCGATGGAGTAGGACATGTCCCAATAGCCGGACTGCGGGGTGTCGTTCTCGGTATTACAGAGCAGACAGAAATCGACGTAGTCGGTTTGCCACAGCTTCAAGCGATCCTCCGTCCACTTGTAGATCTCCTGTTTATCGGCTTTGATCCCTTTCATCTTATGGGAGACGCGAATCGAGACGAGAACTTTGTCTCTGGCGCCGAGGCGTTTGAGCGCCTCGCCGGGCGTACTGGATTCCTCCAGCGCCGTGCAGGAATCGAGGAAGTTTACTCCCTTGTCCATCGCGTCGCCGATCATCCGCATGGCTTCCTCGACCGTCGGCCGGCGAAAGCCTCCTTTGCCGTCGGGAACCTGTTTATACGCCCAACTGTGGCCCCCGATCCCGATTTCAGAAACTTTCAGGCCCGTCTTGCCCAGCACGCGGCTCTTCACTTTTTGGTCTGTGGTTTTAGAACGTGCATCTTCCAGCAACGGCCCCGCCATTCCGCCTGTAAGAGCACCGAATCCAACTTTCTTGAGAAACTGCCTGCGCGTCGAATCGTCTTCAGTATTCGGTTTAAATCTGTGTTCAGTCATTTTCTATATCCTCCCGACATTCCCCGGTTCATACCTAAGTGACCCATCGGTTTTCGTGGGCACTCTCACATTTTAACATATTTTACGAACAGGTCGAAAAAAATCGGCGCCTTCTTTCCTTCTTGATAAGCGGGACTAACTGTCATATAATGTCTTTATGAAAAGATTGTTACACATTCTATTTTTCCTGTATGCCGTTTCTATTGCTTCCGGTGGGACGACCGTCTCTATCAACAAAACGCAATGGCAAATCAACGGGGGCATCACCTATCCCGGGACACCCGCCGAAGGACTGCTGATGAACGTTCGGATGGTGAACAGCACGTTTGAAGACAGAAAACGGACGGACTTTAATTCGGATGAAAATACCGACCGCTTCATCTCGAAGATTCCGGAATACAACGCATACGGTGTGCGTGCGTTCACACTCAATCTGCAAGGTGGATTTCCGGGCTACGAGGGTGCGGTCAATTCCGCGTTCAGGCCGAATGGCACTTTGCGAAAAAGGTATATGAGCCGGATTCGGCGCGTCATCGAAGTGTGTGATAAACACGGCATGACCGTCATTTTGGGCCTTTTTTATCAACGGCAGGATCAGGTTTTGCGTGATGAGCAGGCGATAGAGTGCGGTGTTGTAAATGCCGTCAATTGGGTCAAAGAAAACGGCTTGACGAATGTTGTCATCGAGATTGCCAATGAGTACGATCACTCCGGCTTCGATCATGACATGATTAAAACGGTGGAAGGTGAGATCGAACTGATCCGTCTTGCGAAACAAACGGCGCCGGATTTGCTCGTCTCCACCAGCGGATTGGGTCACGGCAGAATGGACGACCTGATCGCCAAGGAGGCAGACTTTATTCTCATTCACTTTAATGGTACGAAGGTTGAAGATATCCCCAAACGGATTAAAGCCTTGAAGAAATACAACAAGCCGATCGTTTGTAATGAGGACGACAAGGTCGGCGAAGAAGCCGCTCTGGCACTGAAGGCTTCAGTCGAGAACGGTTGCTCGTGGGGTTTCATGCACAGCAAGCTCAACCAATACGAGCCATTCGAGTTTAACGGATATCACGACGACCCAAAGGTATATGATACATTCAAAAAAGTGACTGGAAATTAGCTATTTTCCAGTTTGTGCTGAATCAGACCTTTAGATTCCAACCTTCAATCGCCAAGGCAATCTCTTCATCTGTGGGCGTCACGACACCTTCGATCGTTCTAATCTCTCCTGGAAGTAAAGTAACGTAATTGTCCTGCCAGAAGACGGGTAGGATTGTTTCACCGGTCTTTTTGCTTAAAAGCTTGAGTTCGATGAAAAATGCGATCCGATCGCTGACGTTTGTTAGTTTGGCGGTTATTATCTTCTTTTTGTCGATATCTTGATAATTATGCTCGACGTTGACCTTAACAACGGGCAGTGAATTCAGGGCGGTGAAGTCCGCGAATTCTTTGCTGGGGGTATAGTAAGGCCAGGGCTGGACTTTAGCTTCGTAGTCCAAAACATCCGGCTTCGTTGAGAGCCAATAGAAGTTGTTTGCGATTTCGATATCGCGCGTATCATGCAATCTGAGATCGAGAAAGTATGTTGTCGTCACACTATCTTGTTTGGGAATCTCAAAGATTTTAGTACAAGATTCTGATTCGGTGCTAATATTGAGTGTCGTTTTTAAAACTTCAATGGAATTGATATCGAGAATCCGAATCGTTGCCTTGAGATTTCTGGCGGGTGTCAGATGATCGTTCACGATATAGATGCCGTGGTCGCCGTAGTTGTAGAGTAGGTGCAAGGGTTCGCAGGCTTTTCTTGTGGCATAGAAACCGGCGGTGGGATGGAGATATTTGTCGTATAGTTGCCAGTACATCTTGGGCCAAGCGGCGTTGAGCATCCATTGCACGATTCCCGTCGCTTTGCCCCGGTTGGCCCGGAACGCCTCAAACATCGGACGCATTAATTCATAATTCAAGACTTGAGCTTTTCGGGTGAATTCCTCGACGCTGCGCGCCTCGCCGTAGCGTCGATGGATGGCTTCCCGGCATCGGTCCAGGGTATCGAACTTGTTCAAGCCGCAATGAAAATCCCAGAATTCATCGATAGGCCAGAGGTGCTCTTGCTGGATCATTTTCCTGATGCTCTCCAGGACAGGCACCGCGGCGCCGGGCGATGTTTCGGTATTGAAGCCATAAGCGCCGCCGTGGCGCGTGTCGGTGTACCAGTATATTGGTGGTGTGTAGGCATAAGGACCGAGCATCTTAACGCCCGAGCAGCCGCTGATTTCACTGGTGACGGCTTCTTCTCCAATGATTTGTTGTTCGCTTCCGACGCCGCCGGTTGAGTTCAAATAAGGCCGCGTCGGATCGTATTTTTTGAAGATATCGATATATTTTCGCTCCAACTCCGGCTTCGGGACCTTGTCGCTGGCGACGGCCCAAACATAGATACTTGGAT
>Ga0272442_10007212_pt1 | contig 14438 bp, 7 predicted proteins | sample SSMForm2O_FD_200262 | JGI IMG/M metagenome (GOLD analysis project Ga0272442, IMG submission 200262) | Marine sediment archaeal communities from Little Sippewissett salt marsh, Falmouth, MA, United States - SSM-Form-2O | ecosystem: Environmental > Aquatic > Marine > Wetlands > Sediment ...
CGGAGACGACGATGATGCTGAAGCGCTTGCCCTTCTGGGCCCTCTCCCTGACCCTCTCGGCCACGACTTCGATATCGTACGGTATCTCCGGAATGAGAATGACGTCCCCCCCGCCGGCGAGGCCCGAATGCAGCGCGAGCCACCCGGCGGTGCGGCCCATGACCTCGACGATCATGACGCGATGGTGCGACTGGGCGGTGGTGTGGATGCGGTCGATGCCCTCGGTGGCGACGGTGACGGCCGAATCGAAGCCGAAGGTCACGTCGGTGCCGCGCAGATCGTTGTCGATGGTCTTGGGCACGCCGACAACGTTGACGCCGTCTTCCTGGAGGCGGTGGGCGATGGCCAGCGTGCCGTCCCCGCCGATGCAAACCAGGCAAACGACGCCGAGCTTCTTGAGGTTCCCGATCGCGGCGGCGGACACGTCGCGAAAGACCGGCTCCTTGCCCTCGCGCACGGCATGGCGGTACGGATTGGCGGTGTTCGAGGTGCCTAAAATCGTTCCGCCCAGGGTCAAAATGCCCGAAACGTCCTGATAGCTCAGCGCGCGACAGCGGTTCTCGATCAGGCCGAGGTAGCCGTCCTCGATCCCGATGATCTCCATATCCTGCGTGAGGATCGCCTTCTTGGCCACCGCGCGGATGACGGCGTTGAGGCCGGGGCAGTCGCCGCCGCCCGTGAGCACCGCGATGCGTTTCTTCGTCTTCTTCATGTTCGACCTCCTGCACTTCGGCTGTCACTGACACGGATGCAAGAGTATACGGCGCAGGCGGGCGAAAGAGAAGCGTCCGCCTGGAATAACGGCGCCGAGGAGGGAACGCTCGCCAGCCGGTGCCGCATCGCGACAGCACCGCGCGGTTTGTCTTTTCCCCGCGACGCCGTAGGGGCAACCCCCTGTGGTTGCCCTTCTGCGACGGCGCAGGGCCCGATGTCGTCGAATCATCCGGGCAGGCACCCCGGCGCGCCGGGGCCCCTACAGAAAGGAGCGGGAACCCGGCCACAAACGAGAGACGCACCACGGCCGTTGCGCGGTTTCTCCGTTCCGGCCCATTCGACTGCGCTCAGGGCAGGCTCTTCGGCCTCCAGTCGAAATGACAGCGAGAGCACGCGCCCGGCAGAAGGCACCTGCAAACATGAATCGCACCGCGCGTTGGGGTCAGGGAGACAGTTGGCGGTTCAGTTTTCGTTGGAGGTCCTTGAGGCGGTTCGTTTCGTCGAAGCCGGTGCGGAGGATGGGAAAGGCGGTCTTGTTGTGCCGGAGGGGCTCGTCCAGGTCCACCCAGCGGACGCAGGCGTCGCCGTCGGGCGTGCCGGGGATGGGCGAGAAATCGGCCAGCATGCCGCGAATACCGAGGTGGTGGACGAAGTGCATGGACGCTTCGAGATCCTGGATGTCGCTGTCGGGATGGCCGACGATTTGATAGGCGGTGATGTTGGCCGGGTCGGCGCCGGCCGAGCGCAGGCAGCTTACCGCCCGCTCCAATTCTTCGGAGTGCACCTTGCCGCCGGTACCGTCCTGCCACCGGCGCGAGGCGCTCTCGAAACCCAGATAGAACGTACGAAATCCCGCCCGGACCATGATCTCGGCCAGCTCGGGCGTCACGAAGCGCGCGTTCAGCGCGTTGGGAGTATGAAAGTTCAGCCCGGGCCGTCGCCTGATGACCTCCTCCAGGAACGGTACGAGGACTTTCTCAGCGTCAAAGAGCAAGGCGTCGTCGTAGAACGCCGCGTTCTTCGCTCCCCGCCGGACCAGCAGATCCAGCTCGGCCAGCGAGCGATCCAGTGAGCGAGGCTTGAACGCGCCGTAGACCTGCGGCACCGAACAGTAGGTGCACCGGAAGGGACAGCCCTCGGACAGCTTGAGGGTCCCCACGTTCAATCTCTCGTACAACTCCCATAGGGCGGGCCGGCTTTCGTCCGGCTCGATCCCCAGCAACCGCCAGAGCGGCTGCAAATCCGTGCCGGCCACGACCAGGTCGGCCCCCAGCGCGCGGGCATGGTCGGGGCACAGGGTGGCGTAGTTGCCGCCCAATACGATTTGGGCCTCGGGCCAGGCGTCTCGAATGTCCTCTATGACCTCGGCCACGCCCGGGTACCAGTAGGTCATGACGGTCTGGATCAGGGCGTAGTCAAACGGGCCCTGCGCGAGGAACTCTTGGAAAAGACGGCGGGGCAGGCCGAACCTGCGGAAGTAGCGCGGGATCGTCTTGAGAGGCGCAGGCGTGGGAATTCGCCGGCGGTAGAACCGTCCCCGGCCCCATTCGTCGGATCGCAGGTTCGCCTGACCCGACACGAACGGATGGAGCCGGTCAAGATAATCGAACAGGAAGAAATCGGCCCGGCGCCGCAGACAGCCGGCGACGCTGAGCAGGCCATACGGCTTGAGCCAGAAATCGTAGGCGGCGAAATCATGGATCGGCGGATTGACCAGCAGGATTCTCGGCATCGGCATTTGTGCGTACGTCCATCGACCCCGTCGGGAACGGGCAAAGCGACACTGTCACCGACCCCACTGCGCTCGGGACATCCGGGCCATGCGGCGCGAGCGCTCGGCGGCCGCGCGTAAATCTCACGCCTCTTCCATGACTTTGAAGCCCATCAAACGGCCGAGGTTTTGCATACTCTGCATGTGATCGCCGTAGAAGACGACGCGATGCAGCAGGGTCATCACGCCGCCCTCGAGCACGCCGGCGCCCCAGTTGTGAAACATGCTGCGGGCGTCTTTGACCTTGGTCCAGAACTGGGTCCGGCAGCCCAGCTCATCGTGCGTGACGTCGATGATGGTGCCGGTCGAGATGAGCATCGTGTCCAGATTGATGAACTTGGCGCAGGTGACGTCCTGCCCGATGCGGTTCTCCACTTCCAGCGAGACGCCCCGTTCGCTGTCACTCTGGGTGCGGATCGTAAAAGGCAAGCGCTCGCCGTCCGTACCGTCCATCCGGGTCGCCGAAGTGCAGTGGAAATGGACCAGCGCTTCCTTGGCCGTATCGAAAACGGGGTCCGTGATGAAACCGGGAATCCCGTAGGCGTAGCGAAAGATCAGCATGGTCAAGGTGGAATCCATATCCCCTTCACAGGCGCCGACGAGGCCGATGTCGTTGAGCTTGCTGTACGTCAGACACCCCTTGGCCGGGCCGCCCATGCAATTGGAGCTGGTGACGGCCTGAGCGCCGTAGTGCATCATGAGGTTCTTCGTGGCCAGGTAGAAGCGGGCGGAATTGATGATCTCGGCGCGGGACGGCTCGACGATCTTCTTGGCCGGGCCGATCCAGTAGCGCTCGGCCTCCTTCTCCGCCTCCTTGATGTCCACCGCTTCATGGGCCTTCATCGTCTCCTCGACGCTGATCGGAATCATCTCGACGCCGAGCTTTTCCTTGAGCTGCTCGCCCGAGCAGGCGGCGGTCGTCCCGAGCGGGCCCCGAACCACGAGAATCCGCGTCCGACGCAGATGCGGCGCCACTCGCATCAGGCCCGCGACCCGGTCCAGCGCGCTCCAGTCGCTGGTTGGCAGCAGAACGACTTTCTTGCCCGCTTTTTGCCAGCGCGGGAAATACATCCAGCCGTGCCCGCTGAACGGCTGAGAGAAGACCGCGGTAGGCAAGCCGACGTCGATAATCTGTTGCATCGCCTGGGCCGGGGCGCCGCCGCCGTGCCCGGACAGATGGAACAGAATGACGCCGTCGGCGTCTTTGAGTCTGGGCACAACCGCAGCGGCCTGGGCCGGCGGGATCAACTCCCCGCCGATGAACTTGACGTCGCCGAGCCGCTGTTCCACGCCCGCCAGATATTTCTCGAATTTCTCGATCTCCGCCGTGGGCCGGGACAGATAGATCCCGCCGGTACGACCCACATAAACCTTGTAGATCTTCACCGGGGGCATCCGCAGGGGCCAGTTGTTCGACTGCCCCGCCGCCGCGGCAGAGCCGTTCAACATCGTGCCAAAGACCATCGCACCGGCGCCGGCCGCTCCGGCACCGAGAAATTCGCGTCGATTCAGTCCCTCGGTCATGATTCGAGCCTCCTAAAGAGATTTCGCCGAGATGTCCACCGATCCGAAAGCCAAACACAAGTGCCTGCCGTTTGCAGGAGCTTCACTGCGACGCGGGCAAGCGGCCCGATTACAGCAAACACACTTTCAGGCCAATTCGTAGCATATGTCGATACAAATATTGCTGTCAACCGCCAAGATGACGCGTGTCGCACGTTCCTCCGATGCCGCCCGGCGCATATTGACTCAGTGACCCCGTTCGTGGTACAATATATACGTCAATTATGGGGTTGTTCGGCGACCTGCGGGCCGAGACATAAGTCGGGTCAAAGCGCATGCCGACGCCGCCACCTGGAAAGAGAAAGAATGGTACATGTAAGGAAGAGGGCGCTGCTTCTTGTCGCTGCGCTGGCTGTTTTCTGGGCCGGTTCCGCCGGGGCCCAGTGTCCGACCGGCGACGTCAACCTGGACTGCAGGGTGGATTATGCCGACCTGCTGCTCTTGGCCCAGTCGTGGCTGCTCTCGGCGCAGACGCCGGCGGACCTGAACGGCGACGAGCGCGTCGACGGGAACGATCTGGCGTTGCTGGCGAAGCACTGGCGTCAACGGGGCTGTCCAATCGTCATCAACGAAATCCTGGCCCATTCTCACGCGGCGGCCCCCGACTGGATCGAACTGCACAACGTCAGCAGCGTGCCGGTGGACATCGGCGGCTGGACGTTGAGCGACAAGAAAAGCGAGCTGGACAAATTCACCATCGACGCCGGGAAGCGCATTGCCCCCTTCGGCTACGCCATCTTCTACGAGCATTTTCACTTTGGCAACGTTTTCAACCAGGGCACGCGCACGCCGTTTGCCCTCAGCGAAAATGGAGAGACACTTTACCTTTCCGCGGCCAACGATCCTCTGTTCGGCGGCTGTCTCATGGCCGAGACGTTTGGGGCCTCGGAGACCGGCAACACCTTCGGCCGCTACTTAAAAAGCAACGGAGAATACGCCTTCGTCACGCTGAGCCGGGCCACCCCGCTGAAGGCTAACGCGGATCCCCTCGTCGGCCCGCTCGTCATCAATGAGATCATGTACCATCCGACCATCGACGACGACGCTGAATACATCGAGCTCTTGAATATCAGCCTGGGGCTCGTCACCCTCTTCGATTCTACCGCGAAGGAGCCCTGGCGGTTTACCGATGACGCCGGCATCGACTTCTGGTTCCCGTCGGATGCGCCGGTGAGGGTGCGGCGTAACGAGCACATTCTACTGGTCAAAGACGCCGCCGCCGTTCGTCGGCTTGGCGTGCCGGCGAGCACGCAAGTCTTCGAGTGGGGCCCGGGCAAACTCAGCAACCGGGGCGAGATGATTCGACTGCTCAAGCCGGGCGACGTCGACGAGGCGCAGACGCGCTACTGGGTCGAGGTGGACCGGATCGAATACAGCGACGGTTCCCAGGCCGAGGACTTCCCGGACGGCATCGACCCGTGGCCACCGGAAGCGGACGGCTTGGGCCTCTCGTTGAATCGCGTCTTTCCCTCGCGCTACGGCGACGATCCCAACAACTGGCACGCCACCATCCCCACGCCGGGATCGACCAATGATTAGCGCTGCGTCGCTCGTCATATGATGCTTGTCATCCTGAACTTGGAGCGGCCTTCGGCCGCAACCGGAGGAACGTATCCGCAGATTCCACCGATTTGCACAGCCCGGCCTTCGGCCGGAACCCAATAGGGTCCATTCGGTTCTTCTCGTGCTCTCAGGTCAGACTCGTGCGAATGACCGGGGACGCTGTCCCCGGACCTCTGGCATTTTGCGCTTTCGGCCAGCCGCATGCCAGCCATCCGAGACGATGTCCCAGAGCTCGGCGGTCCCACACAGTGCCTCGCGTGGAGCGGGTCCCCGTGGGAGCTACGGAACGAACCGTTGACGGCGTTCGGGCTTTGCTCGTAGAATTGACGCGACTGTTTCCACTGCTTTTCTACGTGAAGGACGCGACATGAAAAGATGGCACACCTTTGGACTTGGCTGTATGGCTCTTGCCTGCCTGGCATATCCCTGCACGGCCGGTACCAGCGAACGGCTCAGCCCGCATGTCACCCTCAGTCGCGGGGCCGTCAACGGCGTGGCGCTGGAAAAGGACGGGCACAAACTGGTGGTCTACGGCGACCCGCAGCAGCGCTGGGACTCGGCGGACCTGGTGCTGTTCACGCACAGCCGGCGTGACGTGGTCTGGGCCGGCCGGTCCCTGGTCGAGGGCGGCGCCCAAGCCGTCGTCCCGGCCCAGGAAGCAGCGCAATTGGCCGAGGTGAAGTCGTTCTGGGCCGACTTCCGGGACAAGCGGTTCCACGACTACGACCAGCAAAGCACCAAGATTTTGACCGAACCGCTGCCCGTGGGCCGAAAGGTACAGGGAGGCGAGACGATCTCCTGGCAGGACGTCCCGATCTCCGTGCTTGACACGCCGGGATATACGAGAGGCGCGGTGTCCTATTTTGTCGAGATCGACGGCGTGCGGTACGGCTTCGTCGGGGACGTCATCTACGGCGATGGCCATTTGTTCGATCTCTACAGCCTCCAGGACGCTGTGCCTGACGCCCAGATCAGAGGATACCACGGCTACGCCGGCAGAATCGGCGATCTCATCGAGTCTCTGCGCAAGATCGCAGCCCGCAAGCCCGACGTGCTGGTACCGGCGCGCGGGCCCGCGATCCGACAGCCGGCGCCGGCAATTGACCGCCTCATCGAGCGGCTTCAATCGGTCTACACCAACTACCTGTCCATCAACGCCGGCCACTGGTATTTCAAGCAGCGGTACGATACGCTCGCCCGGCGCGCGCTGGGAGCGGCGCCCAAGGTGCCGTGGATGCCGTATGCCAGGACGATTCTGCAGAGGCCGCCGGACTGGATCGTGCCCATTCACAATACCCGGCTCATACTGGCGCAGGATGGAACGGGCTTTCTGATCGATTGCGGGTCGCGCGCCATCATCGACGAGATCCGCAAGCTCCAAGACCAGGGCAAGCTGCGCGCCATCGAGGGGCTCTTCATTACGCACTATCACGACGACCACACGGACAAGGTCGGCGAGTTTCTCCGCGAGACCCCGTGCCCGGTCTACTGTACGCCGATTCTGGCCGACATCCTGCGACGGCCCGAGGCGTACCGCCTGCCGGCGATGACCGCCAACCCGATCGAGCCGCTGCAAGTAGTCCCCGACGGCCACCGCCTCCGCTGGAAGGAATTCTCGCTGACGTTTTACCATTTCCCCGGGCAGACCATCTACCACGATGCGCTGCTGGTGGAGAAGGACGGAGCGAAAAAAATCTTCTTCGTGGGCGATTCCTTCACGCCCTCCGGCATCGACGACTACTGCCTCCAGAACCGCAACCTCCTGCACGAAGGCGAAGGATACCTCTACTGTCTCGGCGTCCTCAAGACGAAAATCCCGCCCGAGACCTACCTGATCAACGAGCACGTGGTCGAGCCGTTCCGCTTCGATAGGGACCAGATCGATCGCATGATCGCCACACTCAGGCAGCGCCGGGACTTGCTGGGCGAGCTCTTTCCCTGGGACGAGCCGAACTTCGGCATCGACGAACGGTGGGCCCGGATTTGCCCCTACGGCCAGGAGGTAAGACCGGGCGCTTGGGCGGACGTGACGGTCAGAATCCTCAACCACTCCGAGAAGCCGCAAACGTTCAACGCGGTTTTGAATGTCCCTCAGGGCTTCGAAGTCCGCCCCGACAGTGCCTCGGTCAAGGCCGAAGCCGGGCAGGAAATGCAGGCCCATTTCCAGGTCAAGGCCCCCGCCGCAGCGCAGCCCGGCGTCCGGGTCGTCACCGCCGATATCCTCTTTGGCCCATGGGAGTTACGACAATGGTGTGACGGACTCCTTCAGGTTGCCCCCTGAATCCCCCGTCGCCACGGAACGCCCGCTGAAACCTGCCGAAACACCGCCGTGTCTGTTGTGGCCGGGCTTGTGCCCCGGACCGCACGATGGCCATGTGCCCCGAGCCCCGTCGCGTTGCTACCCCCCTTTAAGAATAGGTGAGGCTTTTTTCTTGAACGGTACCCGCGGATTTGGTACAAATAGACTCGGTTTGGTGTGGTCTGCGGTCGGTACCTGACCACAGGGCAAGTTTGCGTATCAAGGCCTCTCCATGCACTTCGGCCACGATACGCTGTTTTCGGAGGATTTGCCCCGGTGAGAAGATACTTCATCCATAGCGCGTTCAATCGCCAACTCTTTCTCTATACGTAAGGAGGGTCACATCATGTGTCATAGATGCATTCAGGCAGTATCCTTTCTTATCCTTGTGGGACTTGTCGGCTCAGCCTGCGGCGGAGTGGACTTTCCCGCTCCTACCGGAGGGTGGACGTACATCTACACCGGTGACGACGCCACCGCCGGAGGCGCTTTCCAGTCCCTCGACGGGACCTGGGACCATGACAACGGCTCCGACCAGTGGGACGGCTCGGTCATCGGCGAGGGACGCCCGGGCGGCGCCAGTGCGCTGACCGAAGGAGCCACGGCCTTTCTGCGGCTCCAGGAAACGGGGGATCCACGCGATTTCGACATGCCCGACGCCAGCAACCGCAAGATCTTCTTCGGGCACAGTGTCACTACCGACGTCGGAGACGGGGCCAACGCCTGGCTCGACACCGGTGCGACCATTTCGTTCCGGGCTCGCGTGGCCACCACGCCACCGCTGGACGCCCTGCACCCGGCCGGCGGCGGCGCGACCAGCCCCTGGCCGGCCGAAGGCGACGGCTATCTGACGCATGACGGCGGCAAGGGCAATTTCGGCGTTCGCCAGCCCGACGGCGATAAGCTCATCTCGTTCGCCCTGGCCCTGGCCTCTGACGACGACGAAATCTCGTCGGGAGGCCTCGTCATGCCCAAACTCAACGGTTCTTCACCTACCGCTGATGTCGACCTGCAAGACGACGACGCCGGTGAAATCAACATCCTCGAGATCTCAGATTTGACGGTGTGGCACGAGTTCTGGATCATCATCCAGGCCGACACCAGCGGCACGGGGACCCACCTCGTGACCATCTACATCGATGGCGAACTGACGCCACACGAGTTTATCGTCACCGCCGGTGACGGCGATGACTACGATGACGCCTATATCGCCATGGAGGTCGGCGCGACGCCTCAAAGCGGCGCCATCGATATCGACTTCATGGCCTACAAGGAGGGTGTTGTCTATCCGCTGGGTGCGCTGGAGAACGCACACACCCCCGATCCGCCCAATGGCGCCGGCGGTGTGGCCGACACCAAGACCTTGGGCTGGGTCGCCGGCGACAAGGCCGTATCCCACGACGTCTACTTCGGCACGACTTTCGAGGACGTCAACGACGGCATCGCCTTCGCCAGCAACCAGACGCAGACCAGCTACGCTCCGACGATCTCGCTGGAGCTGGGCCAGACCTATTACTGGCGGGTCGACGAGCAAAACAACGACGGCACCGTCAGTCGCGGCGCGGTGTGGAGCTTCACCGTCGCCGACTACATCCTCGTGGATGACATGGAGATCTACGGCGACGAGATCACGCCGGGCGAGCCGGGCGGTCGCATCTGGTACGTCTGGAAGGACGGATTCGGCTGGACCGAGCCCGACCCCGGTTTCGGCGGCAACGGCACGGGCGCAGCGATCGGGAATTTCCCGCCGCCGATAGCCGAGACCGTAATCGTACACGAGGGCGATCAAGCCCTGCCGTTCCGCTTTACCAACTCCGTGGCTCCGAACTACTCCGAGTCCCAGGCCCTCACGGCGGACCTGCCGTCGGGCCAGGACTGGACGCGGAAGGCCGTCAAGGCCCTGTCGATCTGGTACCGCGGCAACCCGCCGAGTTTCGGCGACCTCGTGGAGGCCCCCATCGGCACCTTCACGGTAATCGGTGGCGGGGCCGACATCGGCGGCACGGCCGATGAGTTCCACTATGGCTACCAGGAAGCTTCAGGCGGCGTTACCGTTATCGCGCGCGTCACCGAGCTGACCGCCACGGAACCCACGGCCAAGGCCGGCGTCATGGTCCGCGGCCTGGGCACGCCCGACACGGGCGACATTCCATCGGCCGTCAACGCCGCCGTCCTGGTCACACCGGGCAGCGGCGTGGTCTTCCAGACTCGGGCCAGCAACGGGCAGAATACCACTGTGGTCCAACAGGTGGCGGGCCTGGCGGCGCCGGTCTGGGTGCGTCTGGAAGTCACATCAAGCGGCCTGGTAAGAGGCTACCATTCATCCGACGGCAGCGACTGGACGCAAATTGGCAATCCCCAGGTGATTGGATTGTTCGGCACCCGCTACGCCGGACTGGCCGTGACCAGCGCCAACGAAGGCGAACCGGCCACCGCCAAGTTCACCAACGTCAGCGTCACCAATGGTGGCGGAACGTGGTTCAATCAAGACATCGGCATCTCGGCCAATCCCGACGAGCCCATGTACGTCGCGCTGACCGACGGCGCCGGCAACCGCGGCGTGGTCTTCAACGAAAACCCGAACGCCACGACCACCGTCCAGTGGACCGAGTGGAGCATGGCGCTGCAGGAATTCGCCGATAAGGGCGTCAACCTCACCAACGTCGCGGAGATCGCCCTTGGCTTGGGCGACCCGGACAATCCGCAGCCCGGAGGTGACGGCATCGCCTTCTTCGACGACATCCGCCTCTACCGGTCGCGCTGCGTGCTCGACAAAATCGAGGCGATGGAAGCCGATCTCAACAGCGATTGCCGCGTGGATTACCTCGACCTGGAGATCATGGTCAACGACTGGCTGGTGGGAGACTCCACTCGAACGGGCCGGCTCCTGCTCCAGTACAAGCTGAATGAAGGGTCCGGCACCGTGGCCGGCGACAGCAGCGGCAACGGTCGCGACGGCGTCATCAGCGGCGCGACCTGGACCACGCCCGGCTTCAACAACACGGGCGCCTGCCTGCTCTTCGACGGCGCCGCCGGCGAGGTCAACGAGCCCGGAGCGGGCGCGTACCTGAACGGTCTGGATGCCTTGACAGTTGCGGTATGGGTCAAGTCCGACCTGATCGACACCGACAAGGGCTTTATCATCTTCACCGACCCGGACGGCACCGACCAGAGAGACATCCGCTACGATGCCGCCGGCGGCAGCAGTGGTGGGACGAACGTGATCAAATACGGCGTGACCTCCACTGGAGGCAACCGGGAGAACGAGAGCTCCAACGAGGTGCAAACCACCGAATGGCAACATCTGGCGGTAACGTGGAAGAGCGGCGAGGTGGTTCGCCTTTACATCAACGGGACTCTCGACCTGCCCGGTTTCGAGGACGTGCCGGGAGTGGGCACGACCACCGGCTATACGAAGCTCCTGGTCGGCCGGGGCGGGAAAGATGAAGATGGCGACGACGCCTGGGACGGTCGTATCGATGACGTGCGCATCTACGACTGGGCCTTGAGCGCCGACGAGGTCGCCACGGTCAAGAACGGCGGAACCGTAGCGCCGCCGGAGATCTACACTCCGGTCGGGTCGCCGGCGGAATTGTGGGACGCCGAGGAGGTCAACTCCAAGAAGGTCAACTTCAACGATTACGCGATCCTGGCCGGTCAGTGGCTTGAAGAGCGGCTCTGGCCGTAGTCGTTGCACCGGCTGCTCGGCGGCCTGATGGTCCTTGCAGTAACAAGGCCCATGCGTGAGCTATCGCACGCATGGGCCTTTTCTTGTCTCGGGCCCGCGGCAAGATCACCGGGGAAAAGGGCTCTCAGCGAGCGACCTGTTGTGTCGCCGATCGTCTCGACTTTGCCCGCGCGCGCACACGCCCGCGACATCACGTCGTATGCAACTGCGTGAACGAAGCGGGCATCACGCGGTTCTCGTACGCGGTATGATGACGGAGTCTCGCCGTCACGGCTCGTTTCTCATCCCCATCCTGCCTCAGGTACGGACCGGACTGTGCGGCAAGCGGGGCCGCAAGGACCCCGACGATTACGCCAAGCCGGCGCGCCGGGGTCGTTTTGCACACTGCCTCGTCTGCAAGCCCGTCCTAATTCGATATCGCGGCCGTCGTGCTCAACATGGACGTGCTGGAGGCGCTGCCACCGGAGGCCATACTGATGATGGAACTGCTGCCACCGCCGCCGGTGCTGAAGTTGAAACCGCCGCTGAAGGAGAAACCCGACCCATCACCCCACGACCAGGACCACGACCAGGACCACGGATTCGGACTGGGACCGGCCTCTTTCGCAACGGTGAACGAGACCGATTCTCTCTTGCGGATCATCCCGGCGTCATAGCTCCTGACGTAGACGGTGTATTTGCCGGCGGCCAATGCCCCCAGCGGTACGGTCTCTTCGTACGGCACGAGGGCCGCGCCGCCCATATCCATGCTGATCCAGTACATGTCCACGAAGATCATGCTGCCGATACGCCAGGTATCCACCTGATCGAGGGCGTAGTTCGTCGCCGGGGCGTTTCCGGATACCGTGACGCAGACTTCGTCCGCCGTGGTCGGCGCCGCCGGCGCGACAGTGACGTCCGAGATGTAATACCCCCAGGTCGTCGCGCTGCAGGCCAGCACAACCAGCAAAAAGATAACGATCTTCTCCATAGCTCTGCCTCCTTGAAATTGAACGTTCCCTCTCATCGCGAGACGGGCCTTTCCATAAGACCGTTTCATCGGCGCCCGCTCCGGCCGCCCGATCGAGAACGCCGAGAGCGCGGGCGCAAAGGTTTCAGCACCTGGCCTCGGCCGGCGCATACGGGTACGCTTTCACGCAGAGCGCGCCTCGCGCCGACCGTTGCTGAGAGCCGTTCCTCGGGCCCGGTTCGGGCTACGCGCGTGCACGTCCTGGCGGCCCCTCACACCCGTGGTCTCTCTGTGGCACAGCGCTGGCAGACTACGGTGACTGCTGTGATTGAGAGTCGTTGGACCAGGACCACGAGACGTCCGCGTTGGGCGCGCCGTCACCGGAAGACGATACGCTGAAATAGCTCGTCCAGGAACTACTCGAGGCGCCGTCCTGACCGAAGCCCGGCAAAAGAACCAGCGGCCGGGGAATGGGAGGGCCGACGATCGGCCGGGGGCAAATGGGCGCCCCGGGGATCAGGCACGGATTCGGCTTCGGACACAGGCTCGGAGACGGCGTCGGACAGATAGCCGGCGTCGGGGACATGCCTAACGTAGAGCACACGTTCGAGCCGCCGTACATACTCATTCTCATGGACAGCGGCAGAACCGAAGGGGCGCCCGTCAGCGGCGAGACAACCGTCGCCGGATACGGATTCAGGCCCATCCAGGTCTGGCCCGGGATCAGTCCCCAACCGACAGTGCTGAACGCCAACACGACCAGCAGCGACAATGCGTACTTTCTCATACCGTACCTCCTTGTAGACTGATGTTTCTTCTATGACGCCACGGCCCCGTCCATAGGGCCGCTTCATGAGCATGCACCTGCGCCGGTCGCAAAGACCGCACGACCTTTGCGAGTCACGGGAATGCGTTTCCGAAATGCCCTCACATCCTGTGGCTCCCCCCGCACCACCGGCTGGGATCCTTCCAACCGCTCGCATTTGTACAGCGCGCATCGAGAATTGTCAAGAGAAATCTGCGCATTTTTTCGGGCTGGGTGCGCGTTTGCCGGCACCTTCGGCCAAGCGAGTGCCGTCGCTGTCATTTCGACGGGAGGCCGGAGAGTCGGCGGCGCATGGCCGGATCGGCAGCGCCGGGGTATGTTCACACTCGCTTTTCGGGGCGTGTTTGCCGCATGGGCAGCAGGAGAGCGTTACGGAAATCGGCGCGGGCGCACCGGCGGCGGTCGCTTGTCACTTGTTGATAAGATCGAGAAGCTGGCCGGCCAGATCGGCATCCAGGGTTTCGAGAATGCGCTGCTGCTCGAGCGCCAGACCTCGGTCGCCCACGCGGAGATACGCCTTGCCCAGGTTGTAGTAGGCCCGCGCGTGCATCTGGTCGGTCACGATGGCGCCCTTGTAGCACTCGATAGCCTGATTGTAGAGTCCGGCCTCCAGATAGGCGTTGCCGGAGAGCACTTGCACTTCGTTGATCTCCGGGTCGAGGTCCTTGGCGTGCTTGAAGGCTTGCATCGCTTCTTCGTAGCGTCCGGAATTGGAGAACGCCAGTCCGAGCGACACGTGTACGGCGGCGGAATCGGGCTTGATCTTGACCGCCCGCTCGTAGGACGCAATCGCTTCGGCATAGCGTCCCAGGTTCGAATACGCCCTGCCCGTACCGAAGTGCGCCTCGAAGCAATTCGGATCCAGAGCCAACGCCGCCTTGTAACAGGTGATTGCCTCTTCCGGACGGCTTTCGTCGGCGTAGGCTTCGCCCAGGAGGACATGGGCGTCAGGATCCTCCGGCCGGACTTTCACAAGTCGCTCGCAGGCAGCGACCGCCTTCTTCGTCTGGCCGGCGGCATTGTAATGCTTGCTCAGAAACGTGTACGTGCTGGCGCGATTCGGAT
>Ga0272442_10007213_pt1 | contig 14438 bp, 11 predicted proteins | sample SSMForm2O_FD_200262 | JGI IMG/M metagenome (GOLD analysis project Ga0272442, IMG submission 200262) | Marine sediment archaeal communities from Little Sippewissett salt marsh, Falmouth, MA, United States - SSM-Form-2O | ecosystem: Environmental > Aquatic > Marine > Wetlands > Sediment ...
AAAAGGCGAGCTGCACCGCGTGATTTACGTGAGCCCGGATTTCCATATCTCAATCATGGTGAACGAAGAGGATCATATTCGAATCCAGGGATTGACCGCCGGGATGAAGATCGGGGATATCCTCGGGGAGATTTTGAAGATAGACGACCTTCTGACGGAGAAGCTGCCAGTGGCCTTTTCCGATCAATACGGTTATCTGACGGCCTGCCCCAGCAACCTGGGGACCGGGCTTCGGGTTTCGGTGATGCTTCACCTTCCCGGGCTCGTCATGACCAACAACATCGAAAAAATCATCAAGATGATCCAGCCCCACGGACTCACGGTCAGGGGATTTTATGGTGAGAACTCGGAATTCGACGGCGATTTTTACCAGATTTCCAACGAGCTGTCCCTTGGAAAAAGCGAGGGGGAAATCGTTTCCCTCCTCGTTGACGTCATCAAAAACATCATCCACCAGGAGGGCAAAGCGAGGGAGGAGCTCTTCTCCCGCCAGGTGATCATGACCGAGGATTCCATCTGGCGCTCGTTTGCGATTCTTTCCCAGGCGCGATTGATCGATACTCAGGAGGCCATGAAGCTCCTCTCCCACATCCGCCTGGGGATCGACCGGGGATACTTTTCATTTTTGGATCATAATCTCCTGAACAAACTGGTGATCGAGATTCAGCCGGCCCATCTGGAATATCTCCGGACGGACCAGAGGGGGAGCGAGGCCAGGGACATGGCCCGGGCCACGCTTCTCCGCAATTACTTCAACATGCCCGGTTCCAAAAATTAAAACTCCAAGGAGCACTTCGCATGATCGATAAAACGCCCTACACTCCTACCCCGGGTTGGAAGGAAGTAATGAAACTGGCCGAACGCGAGGCGGGGCGACTCGGGCACAATTACATCGGGCCGGAGCATTACCTCCTGGGAATCATCCGCAAGGGGGACGGGATCGCCGTACAGGCCCTCCAGAACATGCACATCGACCTGGACGATGTCAAGATGGAGCTGGAGCGTCTCCTCCAGGTGGGCAAGGGATCCACCATGGGAGTGTTCCCCCCCAACACAGAGGCGAAGCGAATCCTTGAACAAGCAAAACAGATCGCCGTCAAGATGAGGCATACGTGGGTCGGTACGGAGCATCTCCTGCTTGCCATTGTTCGGGACGGCAATAATATCGCCGCAAAATGCCTGAAGAATTTTGGCGTTGATTACAAAAAGGCCCATACCGAAGTCATCAACATGCTCGAGGAGAGCATAGCCGGAATCAAGGCCAAACCGGGTCACGGCAAATCCAAGACGCCCGCTTTGGACACCTTCGGCAGGGATCTGACCCAGCTGGCCAGGGAGGGAAAGTTGGATCCGGTGATCGGGCGGGAGGATGAAATCGAGCGGATCCTTCAGATCCTCTGTCGCCGCACCAAGAACAATCCCATCCTCCTGGGGGAACCGGGAGTGGGGAAAACCGCCATCGTGGAGGGGCTGGCCCAGAAAATCGTCTCGAGCGACATCCCCGACCTGCTGGCGAATAAACGTCTCCTCTCCCTGGACCTGGCTGCAATCGTGGCCGGAACAAAATACCGCGGACAGTTCGAGGAGCGATTGAAGGCCGTCATGCAGGAGATACGCCGCTCGAGGGATGTTATCATCTTCATCGACGAGCTCCATACCCTGATCGGAGCGGGCGCCGCTGAGGGGGCCATCGACGCCTCCAACATGCTCAAACCAGCCCTTTCGAGGGGCGAACTCCAGTGTATCGGCGCCACCACCCTGGAGGAATACAGAAAATACATCGAGAAAGACGGCGCCCTCGAAAGGCGCTTTCAGACCATTATCATCAATCCCCCCACGCTCGAAGAAACGGAGTCCATCATCAGGGGATTGCGTTCCCGATACGAATCCCATCACAGCGTGGTATTTTCCGACGAGGCCATCCGTGAGGCCGTTTTTCTCGCGGATCGTTATATCACCGACCGGTACCTGCCCGATAAGGCGATCGATGTGATCGATGAGGCCGGCTCCCGGGCACGCCTCCAGGCCAATATCAAACCCCAGTACCTGAAAGATATCGAGAAAGAGATCGCAGAATGCGACGAAAGGCTGCGCCAGTACACCCTCGATCAGGAATTCGAAAAATGCCAGGAAGTCAAGATCCTCCGGGACAGGCTCTTGAAAAAGAAAGAGCAGCTTTACCGGGAATGGCACCAGAAACAGGTGGATGAGAATTATAAACGCATCATCACCCCTCCAGATGTGGCATATATCGTGTCGAAGTGGACGGGTATCCCGATCATGAAGCTGGAGGAAGAGGAATCGCAGAAGCTGCTCAGGATGGAGGAGGAGCTGGCCAGACGGGTGGTGAGCCAGGAGGAGGCGATCCGGACCGTTGCCAAGGCGATCCGGCGGGCCAGATCCGGGATCAAGGATCCCCGCCGTCCCAGCGGCTCCTTTATCTTTCTCGGGCCCACCGGCGTGGGAAAGACCGAGCTGGGAAAGGCCCTTGCCGAGTTCCTTTTCGGCGATGACGACGCCCTGATCCGGATCGATATGTCCGAATACATGGAGAAATTCTCTGTTTCCCGGCTTATGGGGGCCCCTCCGGGATACGTCGGATACGAAGAGGGCGGTCAACTCACGGAGAAAGTGCGCCAGCGACCCTATTCGGTCGTTTTGCTGGACGAAATAGAAAAGGCCCACCCGGATGTGTTCAGCCTCCTTTTACAGGTGTTCGACGACGGGCGTCTTACGGACAGCTGGGGGCATAAAGTCGATTTTCGCAATACCGTGGTTATCCTCACCTCCAACTTGGGAACCCGAAGCATTCATCGCAAGGAAAGCCTGGGCTTTCAAACAGAGGATAAAGAAATTTCCTACGAAAAGATGAAGGAAAAGGTGATGACCGAGGTGAAGAGGATCTTCAACCCGGAGTTCCTGAACCGGATTGACGAAACGATCGTGTTCAATTCCCTGGATGAGGACGATATCAAAAAGATCGTCGAGATCCTGATCGGGCACCTGAATGAACGCCTGTCGGAACGGGCCATCCAGCTGGAAGTGACAGAGGAGGTCAAGGATTTCCTGGTGCGGATGGGATACGATCCGGAATATGGCGCCCGCCCCCTGAGGCGGGCCATTCAAAGATACATAGAAGATCCGCTTTCTTTGAAGTTGATCGAGGGAAGCATACCCGACGGTTCGATTGTGGAGACGATCCCAGCCGGTTCCGAGATCGATTTCAGGATTAAAAAAGAGGAAGAGCCGATCCTGACGGCGGAAACCACCCAGGAATAGGTTCAGGCGAGCAGTCTTTCCAAAATATCTTTCACTTCGTCATAAATCCCCGGAATACGGCTTTCACGGGGACCTGTCACGTTCAGGGTCTCGATCCGGTAATCCCCGATCCAACGCCGGATAATGGTCACGGCCACATCCGCGTCCACCACCTCCTCCAGGTCGATCACGAGCAGGTTTTTGCCCCTTCGCCGGGTGAGTTCACCGGCCAGGGCCGTGCAACCGGTGGGACGTCCCCTGGTGAGGATCAGGGTGGCGCCCCCTTCCAGGATGTTGAGTTCCGTGGGGATGCGTTCATCTTTGGATTTGGCTTCTTCGAGGGGGTAGCGTTTATGAAGTTCCCCATCCTCGGCGAGCCGTCCCCCGGGACACCACCCACCACAGGGGAATTGCATCTCGAGAGCGGCATCCAATACCGCGCGATTCACCCCGGTCTGGGAACCGGCGATCAGTTTTTTCAACATCTTTCCCCATCCCTCTCGTTATGATTAATGCTTACTGTTAAATTATCGTTAAGTCAATATTATTCATTGACATCCGATGGAAAAAACATTGACAGTTCATAATTGGATGTTGTTTGATTTCAGGTTTAATAGGAGGATGATTTTTACCCATAATGCTAATTTTTTCAGCTTGATTACCATAATAAAAAAAGGAACAAGGAGGTGAAAGAATGAAAAGAAAGGCTTTTACACTGATCGAGCTCCTGATCGTTGTCGCGATTATCGCCATCCTGGCGGCCATCGCGGTTCCCAACTTTCTGGAGGCCCAGGTGCGATCGAAGGTATCCCGAGCCAAGGCGGATATGAGAACCGGCGCCACCGCCATAGAATCGTATGCCACGGATCATAACAGTTATCCAAAGAGCAACTTCTATTCCTATTCCTTCGCGGTTCCGAGCCAGTATCCCAGCGGTGGCGAGGGATTCGGCCCGGCGCTCGAAACGCTGACCACCCCCATCGCCTATCTTTCGAGCGATGCGGCCCTCAAGGATCCCTTCAAGGCATCAGGCAGGTATTCCAGTTCCAACTTCCCCGTCCCTCCCCCCAACCCCATTGTGGACGACTGGAGGGACATTGAAGTGGCCTCCCTCTACCATTACATGGCCAGGGATGAGACCGGAACGACCACAAGGGATGAACACAACCTCAAACCGAAATGGTGGATCTTCGAATCGTGCGGACCGGATCGCGCCCATCACAACCTGGGCGGCATCATCATAGGTTTTGACTCCAGTCCGGAGATCGTCAACACCCAGTACGATCCCACCAATGGAACCGTTTCCCAGGGCAGCATTTTCCGTGTTGGAGGGGAACCCACCGCCCTTGGCAATAACTTCTACCGGGCATGCAGGACAAACCAGAAGTAGCAGGAACATTCATTGGATTTTTTTCAGGGGATGTCCCGCGGGGCATCCCCTTTTTTATGTTCAGGGGTTTCCAGAGATTTAAAAATACGAGACGAATGTCTTTATCTTCCGGGATTCGAGGGTGACGGGAAGATTGTTCCCGGAAATTTCGATCTCACGAATTTTATCTTCGTTCAGCTTGAGCTCGAGACATTCCCTCTGGGGGGTGGAAAACCTGACATTCCCCTTTTCTTCATTATCCGTGGGATTGTAAATCCGCACCATGATCCCCTCGCCAGATTCGGCCGCCTTGATGGCGCTTACCTCCAGGCGGGGATTGTCGAGGGACAGGAACCCCCTCTCCAACGGGAGCCCTCCATGCATATTTTTTCCGAACTGGGCCGCCACCGGCCTCGCAGCCATTCCTAAAGCCTCCTTCATACATCCCGCATCGGACCAGAGCCCGGTATGGGGATAGATGGACATTCGAAACTCGTGGGGACCCGGACTCTGGGGGCCGGGATCGGGCAGTTCCTGCTTTCTCTCGTCGGATACCTCGAGCTTGATTCTGACCCCCCGTACCAGGGTCAGGGCGATGGCCCTTCTCTCGTCCCTCGTGACCTCGAATTCCTGAAGACCCTCGCTCAGGATGCAAAGGCCCCGATCTCCATCGCTCACGTCCACGAAATGCCTGTATGGATAGGTACCCACAACAGGTTCCTTCCAGTCGTCCCGGTTTGGAAGGGCGATATCCCGCTCCACGACATCGAAATGGCTGTCCGCAAAGGAAGTATTCGCCTTTTCGAGATTCGTGGGAAAAAGAACGCGGATCCGGTGATCCCGGGCCCTGTTATCAAACTTCGTCACCACCCCGACCATTCTGGAGTCTCTCTCGAGGGTCACGATATGAGAGAAGGGAACAGGGACGAGTTCTTCGGAACGTGTGGATCCATCCTGACAATCGAGTGGTACATTCATCGTGAGATCGATCCTGAGGGAGCATGAAAGGGGGCCCTGTTCCACTATTTCGATCTTCGCCTTTTCCTCCGTGGAACAGATAATGCGATCGTTTTCCGGAGGTTCATGCTTCCATGCGTTACCCGTTTCCCCGTTTTCTTCCAGGGTTAAAAGTCCACAATAGGAAACGCCGGTTTGTTTATCGAAAAGATCGATGGCGCCGTTCGAGAGAACCTCGACCCGGAGGTACCGGTTTTCCATGATATTCGGGGCGGAAAAGAGGGAACCCGGAATACGGGCCGGTTCAGGAGCGGCCTCAATGGTGAAAACCCGGTACCCGAGAGAGGGAAGATTTCCCACGTCCATTTTAATCCTGAATCGCCTGGTGAGAAAGGCCTGGGGAACGTTCCAGGGATTATCCACGAAAAGCCCCTCGTCCGAGCGGGAAACCGGCTGCCAATCGCATGGTTTTCCCTCAGGATCGCGAATGAGGAGCGACTTTGCCCCGGTTTCCTCGGGGAGATCCAGGAGGAGTTCCAGGATTTCCGATCGCTCGAAGGGCAGAGTATTCAAAACAATGAGGTACCGGGTATCCCGGTCGCCGCTCCCCGTATCGATATTTTTCACCAGGTGCTTGAGGGATTCCCCGGTTACGGCCTCACTGATCCGGCGGGATTGGCGAAGGTGGAAGCGGACGTCTTCGGTGACCTCGTCCGGGGCGCATCCGGCATTGGCGTCGTGGGTATGGGTACACAGGAGATGCTTCCACGCCAGTTCAAGGAAGGAACCGGGATATGCCTTTCCCAGCATCGCGGCGAGAGTTGCGGATGGTTCCGCCCGGTACACGAGTTCCGTTTCGGTAAGAAAGTTTTCCTTTTTCAACCGTGTGCGGGCGCTGATGGTGCCGGGGAGGAGATAGGTCCAGTAGCCCTCCCTGAGATTCGTGCGTCTCTCCCCTTTAAGAACCATCAGGGAATCCATGTCCAGGTTCTTTTTCAGGACGTCGAAGTATTTCTCGAGATCGGAATGTATGATTTTCATTTCGGGAAAGGCGTCATCCGAATCTTTCACCACCTCCGGCTCGAGGGGATGAGGCCAGGAGATGTCGTGACCGTGCATGGCCAGGAAATATTCCCCCTGGTACTGGTCGCCTTCGATTTCGAGCATGCCGGCTGTAGCCTGTTTCAGTTTTTCCTTTTTATAAAGGACGTCGGGTTCCAGGAGTTCGACCGTGGTGTAGTCGTCATCCTTGTTGGCGGATTTGAAGGGGGTTTCGCCCCATTTGCCCCACCACCATTGCCTGTCGTTGATATCCAGTCCGTAAGTGATCTTGCGAAACACGAGGTAGTAGTAATTATACCGTGCGAACAGGGCGAACCGGTGCGCGAGGGCCCTTGTTCCATCCGGGGCCTCCCATATGAATTCGCTGGGACATTCGTGGGGGCTGATGCCCCGGTAAAAGAGGATGGTGTCGATGTCGAATCCAGCATAAATCTGCGGCAGTTGTCCCGTCTGTCCCCAGGAACAGGGAGTGTATCCCACCTTCATGGTGTGTCCGAACGAGGAGGAGATCCTGTGCCCGAAAAGGAGGTTTCGAACGAGAGCCTCCTGCCCGATATTGGGGATGTCCGGAAGGGTATACCAGGGACCCATGAAAAGACGCCTGTCAGTGACCAGTTTTACGATGAGATCCCGCCGCTCCGGCCTCAGCTCGAGGTAATCCTCCACCATGATTGAGTGGGCGTCCAGGGTATAGGATGTATAGTCCGGATTTTTCTCGAGGAGATCCAGGAGATAATCCATCATGTTCACGAGCATCAGGCGGGTTTTTTGAAAGGGAAAGCGGAACTCACGATCCCAATGAGTATTGGAAACCACGTGGATTTCACGGAAACGTCTTGTCATGGCAGACCTTTTTAAAGGAGATGGGAGATTCGTTTTCGAGCGGCCCTGTAGAGGGAATAGGCCAGTCCGGCCTTGACGCAATCCATGAGGATAAAGGGAAGGAATCCGGCGGCCAGGGCCTGGGAGAGGTTCATTCCCGTGACGGCTTTCAGCCACAGGACCCCGGGGATGTAATACCCGAGCATTCCGATTGCCAGGGCGGCGGCATCTTTTGAGAGGCTGGGTTTATCGGAAGAGGATACCAGGGCGCCGATCAGAAAGGCGCTCGTGACAAAACCGAACAGATACCCGGCGGTGATCCCTGAGAGGGCCGAGATCCCCCCGGCGAATCCGTGGAATACGGGCATACCCAGGGCCCCCAGGGCAAGGTAGCCCCCCTGGGAAAGGGCGGAACGGCGACCAAGGGCGAGTGCCCCGAAAAAGAGGAAAAAGACCTGCATGGTGAAAGGCACGGGGGTAAACGGCAGCCGGATCCGGGCCATGGCCCCGAGGGCCATGCAAATAGTAAGGCTGCCGGAGGCCAGGATAATCCTCAGGCTCCGGGAATGGATCAGTTCTTTCCGGGCAAGGGCGGCGGGAATGGTTTGTACGGTCATATCTGCTTCTCCTTTATCGGAATAATTACTCCTTCGGGTCGCGATTGTATATTTTCAACAGGTATTTTGCACTGTTCAGGTGACTCATAAAAAGGCTTTTATCGGGCTTGAGTTCGAGGGCCCGGGTATAAAACTCGCAGGCCTTTTCGTAATCCCTCCGAACCTCGGCTGCCACACCCAGGTTATTATAGGGCGCCGGATCGTCGGGCCTCAAACGAACAGCCTCCTTCCAGGCGCTCTCGGCTTTTTCCCACAGCCCGCTTTCGGCCAGTTTGACGCCGTTTTTACACTGGGGCGTTTTTCCGTTGACCAGGGTTCGTTCATCCACGGCCGGGTAGGGTGCGATGAGGCGGGCGAAATAGCCGGTCACCTCATCCGTGAGTTTCGTCAGGATATAGTCCCTTGTCGGGAGGGAGGCGATGCCGGATGTTCCTTTGCCCCTCCTTTGAAAGGTGGCTGTTTTCGACTCACCCACCACGATTTCGCTGGTTTCGACGTTAATCAGCCGGAACGAGGCGGAAACCGTCGCCCGCCGGACTTTGACAGGGACATCCACGAAGTAGGTTTTCACACGGGGACGTTTGTGGCCGTGGCGGTCCCTGTAATATCCCATGATGCGGGAGCGTTCCTCCTGTTCATAAATATCCTCATCCTCCGCTGTGTAGGCGTTGACCTCTCCGGTCAGGATGTAATCCACGTTCAGGATCCGCCCCAGCTCGAGGGCGTGTTCGGGATTCACATATTCGGTTTGGGAAAAGCGGTGTTCCGCGATAATATCGTCCATGCGGGAGCGTTCCATCATGTTATAATACCTGGTGGGAGCCAGTTTGGAGGCGAAGGAGCTGGCGACCCTGCTTCCCGCGGATGGGGCGGACGGCGGCGACTGGAAATCGACCACGGCCAGTCGTTTCCCTCCTTTGATGGGGAACTTTGGGGGGGCCATCCGCTTGATGGCAATCTGAGTTGTGGAGCAACCGGTGATGACCAGGCAGGCCAGAATAAGTATTGTCCGGTAAAAATTTCGAAATCCCATAAAAACCATCCTGCCCGACTTATCTATTGAATATGTCTGATAGCTTGATGGAGGAAAAAAGTAAAGTTTTTTCTTTTTCAGTGGGTCATGGCATACGCGATGATATTGCAACCCATGGCGAGGGAAACCTCCGGATCGGGAACATCCACGAACGGTCGAGGGATCCGGTCCCATGCGGTTCCGATTCCACTTTGACTGTAAACGACCATACCCTCTCCCTTTGTTTCCATCATGGAAAGAGGAGGAATCCCGGAGAAGTTTTTTTCATCATCCGCTGCGGTTTTCCTGCCGAAATGAAAGGGTCCGCGGTATATGGGGTGATTTTTCTCCAGAAGATGAAAAGACGTTTCCGGCAGGGTTTCCTCCAGCTCCCGCCTGACCGCCTGATCGAACCGGGCCCGGTTGCAGCAGCTGTTGATAAAGAGAAAACCTCCGTTCTGGAGGTAGGAACGGAGTTTCTCCCGCTCGATCCTGCTGAAATGAAAATCCAGGTGACCGGTGAGATAGAGGAAGGGATATTCGCCGAGTTCGTCATCGGCCAGCCGGATGGGTTTCACCCTGTAGACCACATTGCCCGTGGTATTTTCCGAGACGAATCTCATGAGATGGGGGACGGCGTGCGGGGAGGGATCCCAGTCCCCCTCGTGCATGATCTGTCCGATAACGATGTCTCCGGTCATGAGGGTATCCTCGCGAAAAACACGGGTGATGCTCAAATCCCGCCCCAGGCGATACCAGGCGAGGCAATAGGCCACAAGGTTCACTCCCATTTTTCTTGCATCGTGGATGGCGACGTGGCGTCCCTCGGGATAGATCTCGCCTCCCCATCCGCAGGAGAGGTCGTAGGGGCTGAAGATCACGGCGGCCCGGCATCCCACATTGATCCCTTCGAGCACAATCTGTGTTTTTCCGGGTTTATTGTCATCGAAATAATCCACTTTATCCACCGGGTTAAAACAGGAATAGAGGGGGTGATCAGGGGGGAATCGGTGCCAGGGGCGATCGGGAAAGATCGCCTGTATTTCCTCCCGGAAGGAGGAGTCGAACGGCCCGGTTCCACAACAGGAATCGCCGAATATAAACCCGCCCTGGAGAACGAAACGGCGGATCTTTTCTCTTTCTCCCGGGGAGAAGGAGATCTTCTCGAACCCGGTGAAATACATGATGGGAACCTCTTCCGGACGGAAGGAGAAGCCGTTCAATCTTACCACCTGGGCCTTGTAATTGATCCCCAGGGCCTTTTGGGCCACCCGGAAAAGCCCCTTCGTATCCCCGGGCACATTCGTCCAGTTCCAGTATTGATAGGAGCTGCCGTCGGGACGAACTCCGATCATGGGTTCCCCGTAGTTGATTTTCCCCATGAGAACCGGCGGTGAGGGGGGGCGTTTTTTTTCCGTCCTTCGAAGCGGGGTTACGGGAAGGGGCAGGGGCGGGAATCCCTCCCCCGCCTTGATGCGATGCCTTTCGGCCTTCGGGGGAGGACCGCACGGCTTCTGGCCCATGGCAGAGGAAATTTGAAACAGGCCAAATACCGTTGCCAGAACCACGATTCGAAAAACAGTTGCTTTTCGGAACATGTCATGAACCATGAAGGAAAAAGTTATCCGTGTAAAGATGAAATCACTTGCACCGGAGGAGACCTTCCACGGATTCCACGGTGTCGTGGGCGATCACCATCTCTTCATTCGTCGGGATCACGCACAGTTTGACCTTGGAATCTTCGGTGGAAAAGATCCCTTCCTTTCCACTCGTTTCTTCATTTTTATCATGATCGATAATGGCGCCGATCGCTTCCAATCCATCGCAGGACTTTTCCCGTACGATAATGGAGTTTTCCCCGATGCCGGCGGTGAAGGCGATATAATGCACGCCCCCCATGGCCACGGCGTAGGAGCCGATGTATTTCCTGATCCGGTAGCAGAATATATCGATGGCGAGCCTGGCTCTTTCATTCCCTTCATCGGCCGCCTTTTCCAGGCTCCGCATGTCATTGGAAATTCCGGAGATGCCCAGCAGCCCGCTTTTTTTATTCAGGATCTTGTTCAGGCTGTTTGCGTCCATGTTGTCGTTTGAAAGGAGAAACATGAGGATGGCCGGATCGATATCGCCGCACCGGGTTCCCATCACGAGGCCCTCGAGGGGTGTGAATCCCATGGAGGTGTCGATCACGTTCCCCTTTTTCACGGCGGCAATGCTGGCCCCGTTTCCGATGTGAACGGTGATGATGTTGAATTTGTCCTTGGGGATATTGTAGATTCTGGCCACGCGTCGGGCCACGTATCTGTGGGAGGTTCCATGAAACCCGTAACGGCGGATTCCCTTTTCCGTGTAGTATTCGTAAGGGAGGGCGTAAATATAGGAACTGGGAGGCATGGTCTGGTGAAAGGCGGTGTCGAACACGGCCACATGAGGAGTCTTCCCCAAAAGTTCCCTGGCGATTTCATATCCCTTGATATTATGGGGATTATGCAGGGGCGCCAGGGGGATGCACTCTTTCATTTTGGCCAGGACATCCTCGGTGATCAGGCAGGAATGGGTGAAATTCTCCCCGCCATGAACCACGCGGTGTCCCACTGCGGCGATCTCGGATTTATCTTCGATGATCCCGTGTTCGGAATCGGCGAGCATTTCGAGGATCGTTTGAATCGCCTGGGAGTGATTGGGGATGGGCCCCACCTTTTTGACCGGTTCTTTCCCCTCGCACTGCATCCTCTGGATGGATGTTTCCTCGCCGATCTTTTCGATCACACCCTTTGCAAGTCTTCGTTCGGAACCATCCTTGATGGCCTCCAGGCTGGTTTCGATCAGTTGAAACTTGGCGGATGAACTTCCACAGTTCAACACTAGCACCTTCATTTGTTGTTCCTCCTTGGGATTACAATCGATTCATATGATGAAAACGCGAAACGCGCAGAACCTCTTTTTCCGAGATAATGCAATCAACCGGGATATCCCAGGGATCTTTCGGGAGGGCATCCAGGATTTGACTGCCAAAGGAAAGCCCCGCCTTCAAGGCGCTTTTCGGAACGCCGGAAAGAAAGCGGTCGTAGTATCCCCCCCCGTGCCCCAGCCTGTAACCGGAGCGGTCAAAGGCCAGCCCCGGGATCACGTGAACGTCGATTTCCCCGATCCGGATCTCCCGTGTATGATCCCGGTCGGGTTCCATGATCCCGTACGGATCGGGAACCAGTCCCTCATCCAGGGAGTCGATCTCGCAAGCCAGGAGATGAGCGGGTTCCTTGATCACTTTCGGCACCACCAGGCGTTTTCCCCTCTTCAGGATCAACCGCGCCAGGGGGAACGTATCAACTTCACCTGAAATGGAGAGATAGGTCATGATGGTTCGGGCGCTTTGGAACTCGGGAAGGGAGATGATATTCTGAAGGATGAAGGCATCCAGATGTTTCCTTTTCTCCGGTTCCAGACCTCTGAGTCGTTCCCGGTGCAGCCTCCTTAACGCCTTTTTGTTTTGTACGCCGTTATTCAATATACGATCATGGAAAAATAGTTGTAATCTTTGAGTTTATCGCGTCCGTTCAGGAATCCGAGTTCGATGAGGGTCACCACCTCGACGATATCGGCCTTGAGTTTATCCACGAGTTGGCAGGTGGCCCGGAGTGTGCCGCCCGTGGCGAGCAGATCGTCGATCACAACCACCTTCTCCCCTTCCTCGACCGCATCGGTGTGGATTTCCACCACATCCGTTCCGTATTCGAGTTCATAGATCTCTTTGATGGTTTCGTGGGGGAGTTTTTTTTCCTTTCTGACGGGGATCATGCCGGCACCGATGGCATGAGCCAGGGCGGCGGCGAATATGAATCCGCGGGCCTCGATGCCCACCACTTTCCGGATATCCCGGTCTTTATAACGATCCGCCAGGAAATCGATCACCTGTTTGAAGGCGTCCTTATCCTTTAAAAGAGTGGTGATGTCCTTGAAAATGATCCCGGGCTTGGGGAAATCGGGAATGTCGCGGATATATGGCTTCAGATCTTCAAAGTTCATATCCGTAAACTCCTGTTTTTCGAAAGAATCGTTTCGTCAAAAAAGTTACATAATCGCTTGTATCAAGTGAACAATGAAAGTCAACGCTTTTCTTCCCTTCAGGGGAGGGATAAAATTCCCTTGATTTGAACGATCGGGGGCGATAAAGAAAAGCAGTTTCCCATTGAGACAGGAATAAACAATAACGACTTTTCTGATTAAAGGAGCGAGGATATGTCCGGACATTCGAAATGGCACTCGATCCGTTTTAAAAAGGCGGCTGCCGATGCCAAGCGGGGAAAGATCTTCACCAAGATCATCAAGGAAATCATCGTGGCGGCCCGCATGGGCGGGGGCGACCTCGAGAGCAACTCGCGCCTTCGAACCGCCGTTCAATCCGCCAAGGACGCCAACATGCCAAAGGACAATATCGAGCGGGCCATTAAAAGAGGCACGGGCGAACTCCCGGGCGTCAATTACGAGGACTTCGTTTACGAAGGGTACGGCCCCGGTGGTGTGGCGATCTATGTCGAGGGAACAACGGATAACAAGAACCGCACCACCCCGGAAATCCGCCATCTCTTCGGCAAGTACGGCGGGAACCTCGGGGAATCCGGATGCGTGGGATGGATGTTCACAAAAAAGGGCGTCATCTCCATCGACTCCTCGGAAACGGATGAAGACACCCTCACCGAAATCGCCATCATGGCCGGAGCCGAGGATCTCTCGAACGAAGGAGACTCCTTTACGATCACCACGGATCCCAATGAGCTGGAAGGCGTGAGAAAGGCCATTGACGAAAACGATATCAAGGTTCTCAGTTCCGAAATCGTCATGATCCCCAACAGCACGGTCAAGCTGGATGAAAAACACGCAACCACCCTGATGAAGCTGTTAAACCTTTTAGAGGAGCACGACGACGTTTCGAAGGTGTCGGCCAACTTCGACATCCCCGACGAGATCATGGAAAAACTCGCGGTCTGATTGACTTTTTCATGTTTTTTCCGATTACATGAATTCCGCCGGATCATCCATATTAAGTGTCAGGCGGAATCCCATGGTTAACTCACCCACTTGCGGATGCATCATCATCCGGTTGGCCGAACGGAGAAAGTTCACGCCGATGAGCCGACTCGACCAATCACCACCACGGAGAATCTTGCGTTCACCGGTTTCAGGACCGGTCGGATTCCTGGTGGGGCCATGTTCATAATAATCCCTCTGGTACCAGTCATTGACCCACTCAGACACGTTTCCCGCCATGTCGAAGGCGCCAAACGGGCTCACGCCTTCCGGGTAGCTTCCCACTTTCGTGGGCTGGGAGTGTTTATACCGG
>Ga0272442_10007214_pt1 | contig 14431 bp, 12 predicted proteins | sample SSMForm2O_FD_200262 | JGI IMG/M metagenome (GOLD analysis project Ga0272442, IMG submission 200262) | Marine sediment archaeal communities from Little Sippewissett salt marsh, Falmouth, MA, United States - SSM-Form-2O | ecosystem: Environmental > Aquatic > Marine > Wetlands > Sediment ...
TGCAGGCTTTTGCAAAATCAATTATTTGACTATGCCCGGCATGCGCTGAAAAATCAAAATATACAGCCTCACATTCGATTTTTTGTGTGACGCCATAAAAGTTAAGTTGTTTTTTATCGACAAGACGTCTTGCATTTGTATCAGGTACCTGATAGCCTGTTAGAATCACTGCACTTTTTGGATCGTTTTTCAATTTTGTCATGTATTTCAGGACAGGTCCACCATCCATCATTCCACTGGATGTTATTATAACCTCTGATTTTAAGGCCATTCTTCTACCCTGATCAGAATGGACAAAGTTCAATTTATTCAATGCTTTCTTCAAATCTTCAGCAGACCTGAGATATTTTGGATATTTCAAAAAAACCTTTGAGACCTTTCTGCCCATTCCATCAAACCATACATTAAAACCAGAGTTCCTCAAAATCATTGCCAGTTCCTGGGACCTTGAAACAGCAAAGGCTGGAAGAACTGCGATCCCTCCTCGTTTTACAACCTCGTCGATTTTATCGATCATCTCCTTCTCAAGTTCGTCCCTTGTTTTTGGATGGTCCCTTCCAGCATATGTTCCCTCAGTAATCAAAATATCACACTGAACAGGTTTTGTGGCCTTGACGATTTTTGTATCAATAACATTGAAATCACCAGTGAATAAAACCTTTTTATCTCCTATTAATTCAAACATTAGAGATCCAGGTATATGACCAGCATCATGACATCTAATCTCATGATCGTTTCCAATTTGTTTTGATTGTTTTGGTTCTATTGGAGTTACGCTTTTCTTTGCCTCAGTGATATTATTGCTGCTATATGGAATTGCATAACCTTCGCCTTTTGCGATTTTTATTGTATCCTTATGAAGAATATCAGTAATATTTGCAGTCAATTTTGTTGTAAGTATATTATGATCATCCTTAGAAAAAAGCCAGGGTATCATACCTGAATGATCGAGATGGGCATGAGTAAGAAGAACTAGATCAACTGGTGGTGGTGGTAAAGGATAACTTGGTGGTTTACCAGGCGACATTCCATACTCATAAAGTAACCTTAGATCGCCGGTTTCAAGGACCATTGCCAATCTTCCAACTTCTTCCACTCCACCGAGGAACTGAATTTTTATTTTACTATCCATTAAAAACCAGACGGGTGAAAAGGATAACGGTTGATTAATGTTTGGATGTTAACTTTTTTGGCTCTACTTTCAGTGTTGCTTCATCCTTTTCGACTATAGTTACTTTTGTATTTGCCGGAATTGACATTTCAGATGTTGCCTTCCAAAGCTCGCCCTTAAACCTTACATAGCCAGACGAGGTAGGTGTTATATCATCAACAGTTTTTGCAGTCTCACCAATAAATGTCCCCATTGCCACCTTTTTTCTTCTCACTTGCAGTATTTTATACAATAAATAAACAAAAAAGATAGCAACTATCACTACAATTGAGATAACTATTATAATCGCAGTATTAATCCAATCCATACTTATCACCCAATTTGTCGTATAGCTAGGTACTAGAAATATCCCTCCAAAGAATATACATATTATTCCACCTATTCCAATCACACCAAATCCTGGAGTTACAAATATTTCTACAATAAACAGTAGGCAACCAATAATTATAAAGATTATGGCAATTATCGGAACTGCAAAGCCTGAGCCTATTAATGAAATAAGTATTGCAATAACACCAAATACCTCTGCACCGTATCCTGGGGATGATATACCAAATATAAGGGCAAAGATACCAAGCATCAACAAAAGTGAAGTTAGAATTGGATTTGAGAAGAACTTCATGAATAATATTCCAATTGATGGAGAATATTCCAGTTTATAGGTGTTGCTTGTGTCAAGAATGACCTTTCCATCAGAGGTGTTCACAGATAATCCATCAATATCTTCTAAAAGCTGAGAGATAGTAGGAGAAACATACTCAATAACACCATTTTTTAATGCCAAACTTTCATTTAGATTCAGGTTCTCAGTGATGAACTTTGCAGCGGTTGTTTTGTTTCTATTGTTCATCTCAGCCCTTGTTTGTATCCAGCTGACCAGGAAATTGATTATCTTTGGCTCTGTGATATATTTTGTCCCTTCCACAGTGATCTCCACAGGTTGTGCAGAGCCGATTATTGTAAAATTAGACATTGCGGCAACATGACAGCTCATTAAAATGAATGTCCCAGCAGACCACGCACCTGATCCCTGTGGAAACACATATCCAACAAATGGGATTTCGCTCTCATATATAATATCAGCTATCTGAAATGTCTGATCTAGACCTCCCCCAGGCGTATCCAATAAAATTACAATTGCTTCAGACTTCTCCCTTCTAGCCTGTTCAAGGCTTTCCTTAAATATTTCAACAGTTGCCTGATCAATTGTATCTGTTACATCAACAATAAGTACATTTGAACCATGTACAATTGAAGCTGATAAAGAGAAAAATAATAAAAAAATAAGAAAAATGAAAGAGTGTTTTATTTTCATTTTTTGACTTCTTTGTTTACGGCCTTTGCGATCCCAGCAACTTTTCCTATGTCTCCACCAGGTACAATGATTAGATTTTTTTCTCTTGCTATCTCTGCTAATGTCTGTAGTTCTCTAAGTCTCATTGCCATTGGCGTTTTCTCATATAGAAGAGCGGCATCTGTCATCTTTTTTGATGCTTGGAACTCTCCCTCAGCTATAATTATCCTTGATCTCTTTTCCCTTTCTGCTTCAGCCTGTTTTGCAATAGCTCTTAACATTTCCTCAGGTAATGCTACATCTCTTATTGTAACATTTGACACCTTTATTCCCCATGGATCAGTTCCTTGATCTATTATTGTCTGAAGGGCTTTATTTAACTCTTCTCTTTTTGATAATAGTTCATCTAGGGTCTGTTGACCTAGCACATCTCTTAAAGTTGTTTGAGCGAGAAGGCTTGTTGCAACATCATATCTTTGAACCTCAACAACTGCTTTTTCAGGATCAGTAATCCTGAAATAAACAACTGCATCAACATCAACAGTGACATTGTCCTCAGTTATTACTCTTTGTTTGGGAACATCTATGACCCGGGTTCTCAGATCAAGTTTTATATAACTATCAATAATTGGGATGATCAACACCAGACCTGGGCCTTTTATTCCAATTAATCTTCCTAATCGGAATACGACTATTCTTTGATATTCAGCCATAATCTTAATTGCCGATGCAAGAATCACAAGCAAAAAAATTATTATTATGATTATAACATAAAGATAGGTTTCTGGCATAATATTCCTCCAGAATGACAAAAGAATCAAAGTTATTAATGTTTCTGTATTATTGTTCGCTATTATTATAAACCATTATAATGGATGAAAACATTCCATTACTGGGAAGAGATTATGTCAAAAATTATTAAAATAAAAGCTAGAGAGGTACTTGATTCAAGGGGAAATCCTACTGTTGAAGCCGATATTGAGACCGAAGAGGGAATTTTCAGAGCAATGACACCTAGTGGTGCAAGCGCAGGTCAACATGAGGCCCTTGAGTTGAGGGACAAGGATAAATCAAGGTTTTTGGGAAAGGGAACATTAAAAGCAGTTGATAATATTAACAAAAAACTTGCTCCAAAGATTATCGGTCTTGATTGTATCCATCAGGAGACCATTGATAACATCATGTTGAAATTAGACGGCACAGACAACAAAGAGAAATTTGGTGCAAATTCAATACTTCCGGTGTCAATAGCCCTTACAAAGGCTGGAGCAGCTGCAAAAAATCTTCCCGTTTATCAATACATAGGTGAGCTATTTGGTGTTATACCTCATAAATTACCAGTTCCAATGTGCAACATAATAAATGGCGGCAAGCATGCAGGCCAAGAAAATTCCATACAGGAACACATGTTAATGCCTACAGGTGCGAAATCTTTTTCCGAAGGTATAAGAATGGTTTCTGAGTCATACCATCATCTTGCTAAAATCTTAAAAGAAAAATTTGGTGCAACTGGCGTTCTTATAGGTGATGAAGGCGGATTTGCACCTGTAAAGGTCACCAGTGTCGAGGAAAGATTGGACCTAATGTTGAAAGCTGTTGATAATGCAGGGTATGAAGATATGATGCATATTGCCCTTGATCCTGCTTCAAGTGAATTCTTTTACAACGGTAAGTACAAGATCGGGAAAAAGACATTCTCTGGCGGAGAGTTAATAGATTTTTATGTAGAACTTTGTAAAAAATATCCTATAATCAGTATAGAGGATGGCCTTGCAGAAGATGATTGGGACTCATGGGTTGAGCTTACAAAAAAACTTGGAACTGAGGTTCAGATAGTGGGTGATGATCTATTTGTCACAAACACAAAAAGGATCCAGAAAGGAATTGAACTTAACGCAGCCAATTCTGTACTTATAAAACTAAATCAGATTGGAACTGTTACAGAGACATTGAATGCCATAAAAATTGCTCATGATGAGGGATGGACAGCTGTGGTAAGTCATAGAAGTGGTGAAACTGAGGATAATTTCATTGCTGACCTTGCTGTTGGAACAAGTTCAGGGCAGATAAAAACTGGCGCTCCTGCCAGAAGTGATAGAAACTCAAAATACAATCAATTATTGAGAATTGAAGAGGAGTTGGCTGAAGGTGCAGAGTACCCTGGAGTCGATATCAGGATTGCTCATCTAGCATAAACATTTTTAAATCTTTTTATATATCGGCAGTTCGGGAGTTGTTATGAAAATACTAATTACAGATAAAATGGCAGATGAGGCTTTAAAAGTTTTAAAAGACGCTGGTCATGAAGTCACATATGATGAGATGGACGGTGACAAACTGTTAAAGGAGATTCCAAAATACGATGCACTGATGGTCAGAAGCAGAACAAAAGTGACAACAGATATAGTAAAGGCGGGTGCAGGGGGAAACCTTAAGGCAATAGGAAGAGCTGGAGTAGGCGTTGATAACATTGATATTGAGACAGCTGGAAAAAACGGAATCAAGGTTGTAAACTCGCCAACTGGCTCAACTGAGAGCGTTGCAGAGTTGGCATTTGCACATATGCTTGCACTTTCCAGGTTTATCCCCAAAGCAGATTCTTCATTGAGAAAAGGTGAATGGATAAAAAAACAGCTTAAGGGTTCTGAACTAAAAGGGAAAAAACTAGGATTGATAGGGTCAGGTAACATTTCTCAGCATGCCACAAAAATAGGCAAGGCTTTCGGAATGACTGTTTATGTTTATTCCCCACATTGTACCGATGAGAAGGCAGAGAAGATGGGTGCAAAAAGATTGGAGATGGATGATCTATTGAAAACTTCAGATTTTGTATCATTGCATATTCCTCACACAAAGGACTCTCATTATTTGATCAACAAAAATACCATTTCTCTTATGAAACCAACTGCCTATCTGATTAATTGTTCTCGTGGTGGTATTGTGGAAGAGGCTGCGTTGTATGATGCCTTGAAAAACAAGAAAATCGCTGGTGCATCCATTGATGTTTTTGAAAAGGAACCTGTTGATCCAGATAATAAACTTTTAAAATTTGAGAACGTGGTTCTATCTCCACATCTTGGTGCAAATACTAAAGAGGCACAGATACGCGCTGGAACAATATGTTCAGATCAGGTGATCATGGTACTGTCTGGAAAAGAGCCTAAATTTTGGGTCAATAAGAAGTTCATGTAAAAAGCAAAATTATAATTATACGTTGGTTCTTTGATATCTTCAATGAAGAATTTGGATAAAATAGTAAACAAGATCGAAAAGAGCATTGATGACAAGGATAAGGTCCGTGAAAAGGCTCTTCGAACATCCAGGGAGATTATTATCGGTTGCCGTAAGGCCATTCAGCTCATACATCAAGAGTTAATGAGGGATGCTAAGAACAGCATTTCCAGATCGTCAAAGAAGCTTGAAGAACTCTATAATCTGACACAGGGCCATCCTGAGCTTTACCATGCTGGTTTTGTGGAAAATGCTGCGCAGGAACTTGTCGAGGCTTCCTGTCTTTATAACATCATGAGAGGTGTAGACCTCCCAGACCCTGATAAGATTAAGACAACCTATAGCTCTTATCTGCTAGGTCTCTGTGATCTTGTTGGTGAACTCAGAAGGTCAGCCCTTGATAAGATACGGGAAGGTGCCTCCAAGGAAGCAGATGAATATCTTAGAATGATGGAGAACATCTATGATGTTATAATTCGTTTTGATTATCCTTCTGGCCTTATTCCAATCAAAAAGAAACAAGATATGGTCAGGAACTTGATTGAAAGAACAAGAGGCGAGCTTGCTGTTGCCAGCTGTGAAAAGAGGATCGAGTACAGAACAGATGAGTTCAGAGGGATTCTAGACAGGATTAATGATGATTCCAAGAAGAGGAAGAGCAGGAAAAATAACCCTGAAACAGATTTAAATCTGGATGAAGTGATATAATTTATACTAAGGTTTTTATAAAAATATTTTTCTCCCTATTCATTGCGAAATCTTTATAAAAACCCTTTATATACTGCAGGGAGGGACGAGAAGTAGATTTATGACATTTGTAAGAATTGAGAATATCGTTGCCTATGCAAAGATTTCTGATTATTTTGAAATTGACAAGATAGCTGGAATGATATCAGATTTTGAATATAAGCCAGAGGATTTCAATGGCCTTACTTGGAAGCTTGATTATCCAAAGTCTGCAATTTTAATTCTATCCAACGGCAAAGTTTTTTGCACTGGTGCCAAAACCATTGAGGATGTTGAAAGTTCAATAAAAAGGGCAATAGAAAAATTGAAATCAGCAAACATTGAAGTCGTTCAGAATCTAAGCATTGAAATACAAAACATAATTGCCTCAACAGATGTTGAAAAGGAATTGCATCTCAGTTCCATATCAAAGGGCTTGATAATGGATCATGTTAATTATAAACCTGAAGAGTTCCCGGGTTTAATGTATAAAATGGATGATCTTGGAGCAGTCGTGATAGTTTTTAGCTCAGGGAGAATTGTATCCACAGGTTCAAGAACTATTGAAGGTGCTTCAAAAGCAATTGAATTGATGAAGGATAAGCTTTCATCAATTGGAGCTTTGTAGAGAATAAATAAGGGAGTAAAGAATTATGCCAGAAGTAATAGTTGAAAATATTGTTGCGTCTACATCTTTTGCAGATAAATTGGATCTAGACGTAATAGCTCAATCACTTGAGGAAGCTGAATATGAACCAGAACAATTTCCAGGCCTTGTGTACAGGCTTTCAGATCCTAAGACTGCAACGCTTTTATTCAGAAGCGGAAAGGCAAATTGTACTGGTGCAAAGAATGTTGAAGATGTCAGAAAAACCGTTGATATAATTGCAGAAAAACTAAAGAAACTAGGTGTTGACGTTTATAAGGATTTAAAGATTGTTATTCAAAACATTGTTGCAATTTCAGACCTAGGCACAGAACTTAATCTAAATGAGGTAGCAATGGGCCTTGGCCTTGAAAATGTCGAGTACGAGCCAGAACAATTTCCTGGATTGGTTTACAGAATCAAGGACCCGAAGGTTGCTATGTTGCTCTTTGGATCGGGAAAAATTGTTTGTACCGGTGCCCGTCAAACCGAAGATGTTTCAAAGGCAGTCAAAAAACTTTCTGAAGAACTAGGTTCCCTTGATTTGCTCAGACGTTAAAAAAATAAAGAATTTATCAGAAAAAATGCGTTTCGTACTAAAAATAAATAGAAAACTTTTTATATTAATTAACAATTGTTAATATCATGGGGTCTAGTCCGGAAGTTTTTATATGAACTTTAGGATTCTTTTTTCATATCTACTTCCTCCCTCAACAACTAGACCCCAACATTATTCTTATTAAAACTAATAAGAGAAAGACAATATGTATTCAAAAGATTTTTTAATGAGTTCTGTTTATATGATGTTTCCAACAATAACTAAATAATATGGTAGGGAGTGCTAAATGATCAAAAAGGTCGCTTTAATCATAATATTAGTAAGCATATTTAGTCCGTTCTTAAATCAACCAGCATATTCAGCATCCAATCCCGGAGAACTATACCAAGGGGAAGCATCAATAATATACAGAAACGTAACTGTCTATGCGCCAGCAGTTGCAAGTTCTGGATCGGGCTATGTAGGTGTGCTTTCAACAATCACTGTAACAATACAGAACAATGGTTCTGGCAGGGTCTTTGTTGATACATTACCTTTAACCCAAGTTGACATGCAAGGTTCTGCGAGATTAGCAGTAAAGGTTGCAAGTGCACTTGTCAGAAATGCTGCAAACTCTGAAATTGATCCATCCACATATGATTATTTCTTTGTTGTAAGAACTGACTCTCCAATTATTGGTGGTCCATCAGCAGGAGCCATAATGACTGTTGCAACAATATCACTTTTACAAGGTTGGGAGATGTCCAATAAAACTGTGATGACAGGGATGATTAATCCAGATGGAAGCATTGGACCAATTGGTGGAATCCCACAGAAAATCGATGCAGCCAACTCAGTTGGAGCAACTCATTTCCTGATACCGGAAGGACAGGGGAGATATACGGAATATGTACAAACCATTGAGAGAATAAATGGATGGGATAGGATTGTTACAACACCAGTTACAAGAAAGATATCTGAATATGCAGAGCAATACAACATGGCAGTAACAGAAGTTGCAGATATTAATGAGGCATTGGAAAATTTCACAGGTTATAGGTTCTTTTTCAACGAAACTGAGGGCAAGATTACCACTGAAGATTACATAAACTCAATGAAGCCTCTTGCCACATCGCTTCTAAATGATGCAAGACAAGCATTTAACAATGCAACTTCAAACCTTGAGAATACAACAATTCCAAATTATCCTTATACAATAAGGGCAACTGTAAATGACAGGTATGCTGTTGCAGAGGTAAGATTAAATGAATCTGAAGAATGGTTCAATAAAGGGCTATACTATACAAGCACCAGCAAATCATTTAATACTCTTATTCTAAGTAGATTTATAACATATTCATGTGAGTTCTTTAACTCAGAAGATGATCAATTCTTTGATGATCTGCTAACTGAAGTTCAAAACAAATACAATGAGGCAAATGAACTGGCTCAAAATTCAGAAATTACAGGTTTTATATCCCTGCAATCAGTTGGGGCTGCACAAAGAAGGGCATCTGAGGCGAAAAGAACCCTTGAAGCAGCAATTAATTCATATGAAAATAGAAATCCATTCAGTTTTGATACCATGGATTTTCTATATAATCTTGCATTTGTTTTTGAACGATGTAACAGTATTAGTTGGTGGTTAAAGATCGGATGTTGTTTCAACGAGACAGGTAATTTAGATAAAGAAACAGTTGAAAACCTTGCACTTGAGTATTTAGAAGAAGCTGAACAATCAAGATTTTATTCAAGTATAATTTTAAATGAAATCGGCTCCACTGCTGGAGGGCAATCACTTTCTTACTTGAGCTATGCAGAGGATATATTAACTCATGCAAGGGACAATCTTGATAAAGACCTGCCCGCTGCCGCAATATTTGATTCATTAGAAGCAACAGTTAGAGCGAATCTAGCCATAGAGATCTTAGGCGCTGAACCAATTGATAAAATCGACCTTGCAAGAGAATCTGCAAGCAATAAAATCACCAATAGTAGGAATATTGGAATTGAACCTGTCCTTGCTGTTAGTTACTATGAATATGGTGAGAGCCTATATGAGGAGTCAGATTTTGAAAATGCTCTTCTTTACTTTAAATTAGGTGGAATGATAGCAGGTTCAATAGGACTTACAAATGCTACATCTGGAACTGCCTCATCAAGATATGTGGGAGCTGTTAAGATATCTGCAGTCGCTAGTAATAGCTGGTTAAATGAAAATATTGATGTTATAATATCAATATGTGTGATATCGGTAATTGGCGGAATAGGAATAGGTCTTATTATAGGTAGCATTTCATATAAAAGAGATAATAACAAAGTTAAGAATCAAAAAACCAAGAGGAAAGACTTCATTGATAATGAGATGCCTAGAAGTATCCAGGATTACTACAAAAAAAAGAATAAGTAAGATTCTTCAGTTATATATATCATTCCCTGACTATCTGATGAAATAAAATATGTTTTTAAATTAATTTCTGTTATAAAACCATGGCAGGCGAAATATGATAGCAGATAAATTAAATGAATTAGGTGAATTTGCTGAAGATTTGGAAAAGGAAGACCCGCTTGATCTGTTAAACTTTTATTTTAGTAAAAAAATTGGAGAACTTGAAGATATTCCAGATTATCAGATAAAAATTCGAGATGATTTTGGTAAAGAATTACATAAAATAATTCAAAATTATGATTCAAAGAATCTATTATCAACACAGATATCATATCAACTATTGATTGTTTTAGTTGATTTTATTAAAAAATCAATGGTAGAGGAAAAGGCAAATTTTTTAGGTGTAGAAAAGACACTTTTTAAACAGCAAATGAAGTTATTGTTCAAGGGAAAATGGAAATAAATTTTTTAAAATTAATAAGCGTTTTTATTTATATATTGGTGAGTTATAGTTATAAAAAAAACTAAAAACACTGCATCTTTACAGATATTAAAATGAAAATCTCTGGAGATCTTGCCAAGGAAAAGGTTGTCGTAAAAAAGCCCAAGGATGTTGGGCGTCTTTTCAACAAGAGTCATTTTGGCAATATGAAAAAAAATGGTCACCTAGAAATAAATCTACTTGAAGCTGTTTTTTTAAAGGGAGAAGGAAAGATAAATATATACGAACAAAAAAAATCCCTGGATTTCCATGATCTTGTTACACTTGCGGATAAGAACTATAAAGATTTTGATAAAAAATATCTAATCTTCAAAGACTTAAGGTCTAGAGGCCATGCAATTAGTTTAAGCAAGAATAAGAAATTCACCTTTGAGGATTTCAAAAAACAGTTTATTGTTTCTACATTTTCAGAGAAAGACACATTCGACATCGATGAAATTATTAGTCTTATTAATACTGTTAACCAAGAAAACCAAGAGCTTTGGTTTGCCCTTGTGGATGAAGAGGGAGATATAACATATTACAAGGTTTCATTGGTTGATCTAATTGGAAAAAACAAAGAGCACTCATACACAAAATCCAAGGGGTTTTTATTGGAAAACAGGGTAATTATATTTGATAGAAAAACCTCAAAGGAGCTATTTGAAAAGGAGTTTTTCGGAAAGCCATTTGCAGATGGTCTGCAACTATCTATTGTTGAAGCCTTGTTCTTAATTGATAAAGGTTATCTAGAAATCATATCTGAAGATGATAAAATAATATCGAGGGACAAACTAGAGGATTTACAACCAGATATAAACCTTAGATCAGTTGTCTTCCACGGCCTGAAAAAAAGAGGTTTGATAGTTAAAACCGGATTTAAATTCGGAACCCATTTCAGAGCCTATTCAAAAAAGCCTGATCAGACACATGCAGAATACCTTGTTCATGTTGTTGAAAAGGGATTTATCAGCAACTGGGCAGAAATATCCAGAGCAGTAAGGCTTGCACATTCTGTTAACAAGGAAATCGTATTTGCAAGAGTTGAAAAGGATAAAATCGATTATGTGGGTTTTGGTCGTTTGAGGCCATAAATTTTTATAATGATTTTGTTATTCGTACAGATTACCGGGGAGGACAAAAATGTTGCAAATAAGATGGCATGGTCACTCGTGTTTTGAAATTACAAATGATTTGACGCTAGTTACAGATCCACATGATGGAAAATCAATAGGTATACCTGCGCCAAATGTGACAGGTGACATTATACTTATTTCTCATGATCATTATGATCACAACAGTGCTAAGAGTGTTGAAAAGGATGGTTCAAAGATAGTTACAGATGGTAGAAAAAGGACAATATCCAATATTGACATATTTGGGGTAGATTCCTTTCATGATGAGGAAAAAGGAGCCAAACGCGGCAATAACATCATATATAAATTTACAGTGGATGACATTAAATTCTGTCATCTTGGTGATCTAGGTCATGACATTGATGATGAAACAGTTGAAAAGATTGGCGATGTGGACATACTTTTCATTCCAATAGGTGGTACTTTCACTGTAGATGACAAAAAGGCATGGACTGTCATAAATAAAATTAAACCTAAAATTGTAGTTCCTATGCATTACAAGATTGGAGGACTTTCACTTCCAATTGCAGGCATTGACCCATTTTTAGCCCAGGCAAAACATAAGGTAATACATGTTGGCAATGAAATTGACATTGAAAAGGAAGATCTGCCTGCTGAACCAGAGATCTGGACATTTACATTATAGTAAATTATTTATTGAAAATCTCAGGATTTACACAGTTAGGTGGAATTTCACCTTTTAGTCCTGCAATCATGTTCTCAGCAGCCATTATTGCCATTTTAGATCTTGAATCAAAGGTCGCAGAGGCTGAATGAGGCTGAAGAATGACATTGTCAAGTTCAAATAGTTCTTCATTTATTTCTGGTTCATTCTCATAGACATCAAGTCCTGCACCAAATATCCATTTCTTTTTCAATGCCTTCACAAGAGCCTTTTCATCAATAACAGGGCCACGTGAGGTATTTACAAGCACTGCATTTTCTTTCATCATTTTAAGTTCTTTCTCACCAATCAGATGAAATGTTTTATCAGATAATGGAACATGGATTGAAACAAAATCAGATTCTTTTAAAAGTATTGGTAATTCTACCCGTTTTGCGTTCAGTTCTCTATTAAGTTTTTCATTTTTATGTTTTGAAAAATAAAGTATCTTCATATTGAATCCCTTACTCTTTTCAGCAACAGCGGTCCCAATCCTTCCCGCACCAATTATTCCCAATGTCTTGTTTGCCACGTCTTGACCCAACATAAGCATTGGCCCCCAACCATAGTATTTGCCAGCTCTTGTGAATTTGTCACCTTCTACGATCCTTCTTGCAACAGAAAATAATAGAGCCCATGCCATCTCAGAAGTTGCATCGGTAAGAACTCCAGGGGTATTGCTTACAGGTATCTTTCTTTTTGAAGCAGCTGCTACATCAATATTATCATATCCGACTGCATAGCTTGCAATCATCTTTAGTTTTATTTCAGAATTTATCACATCCTTATCAATCGGATCTGAAAGTAAGCATAAAAGCCCATCTTTTCCTTTTAATCCCTGAATTATCTCTTCCTTTTTTGGAATTCCATCATGGGGAAAAATCTCAATTTCATGCTTTTCTTTTAAAAGCTCTAATCCTTTTTTTGGTATTTTTCTAGTTACAAATATTTTCATATGACCTATCACTCAATATAATTGACATTTTAAAGATATTTATATAAAAATTCATTGAATAATTTTTTCTGATTAATATAAAAAAATAGTAGAAATACCAATTTTGCACAATATTTTTGCTAAAAGATTTAAATATCAATCATAGAATATATGTTATTCGGAGGAATAGTAAAATTGAAACGAAAAATAATCTCATTGATAGTTTTATCTCTTATTATATTTGGTAGTATACAAGTTACTGGTTTAAATAATATTGATAATAAAAATGATATGGATAAAATTAACATTAAGGTTAAACAGCACAATGATATAGATATAGAAAATAAGGAAAAAGAATGTGGTAATTGTGAATCAAACGAATATTATTTTGGTCTGATTGGTAGCCCAAACCTTCTCTTTGATTCAGATAAACTAATAGAGATATCTGGTGATCCGCCTGAATCTTGGGATTGGCGTAATGCAACCTATAATGGTATAACAGGAAACTGGGTCACTTCTGTTAAGAATCAGGGTAAATGCGGTTCATGCGCAGCATTTGCCTCAGTTGCTTGTTTTGAATCTTTATATAAGATGTCAGAAGGAGACCCTAATATTGAAGCGGATTTTTCAGAACAATTCTTGGTTTCATGTGGAAAGGAGTGGGTCGGAGAAAAAAGCTTACCTTTAAGAATGCGAGGTTGCAGTGGGTCTACAATCCTTGCTGTTCTAGATTTTATTAAAAAATATGGTGTAATAAATGAAACCTGTTTTCCATACACAAGTGGTATTGATGGTGTTGAAGCACCATGTTCTGATAAATGTGAGAACTGGAAGGACCATAGACTTAGAGCTGAAAAATACAGGCTTGTAGCAGGCAGAGTAATAAAGAAAAATGGGATATCTGCAGGTTGGGATAACACTAAAGTTAAACTAGCCCTTGTTAACTATGGACCTCTTGCAGCACCAATGTTTGTTTTTGAGGATTTTTTAAACTACACAGGGGGAGTTTACGAACTTGATAGGTCAGAAAGATGGAACTGGTTAGGAGGTCATATGGTCTTGATTGTTGGTTATCAGGATGACCCAACCTATGATACTGGAGGATATTGGATATGCAAGAACAGCTGGGGGCCCGAATGGGGAGAAAATGGATATTTCAAGGTTAAATATGAAGACTATTTTAATTGGATCTATGATAGTGTTACTTCATTCGAAAGTTTG
>Ga0272442_10007216_pt1 | contig 14429 bp, 12 predicted proteins | sample SSMForm2O_FD_200262 | JGI IMG/M metagenome (GOLD analysis project Ga0272442, IMG submission 200262) | Marine sediment archaeal communities from Little Sippewissett salt marsh, Falmouth, MA, United States - SSM-Form-2O | ecosystem: Environmental > Aquatic > Marine > Wetlands > Sediment ...
CCAACTGCTTCATGGGTGGACGCAAGCTGTCGATCCTCGACAAGTTTGCTTCCTACGGCTGGGACGTGACGACGGCCGGGGTCGATCGATCCCTGGCGCCGTGTCCTTTCGCCGCAGGCAAAGGCGCCGGCGGCGTCGATCTCGATTGCACGGTCGACGACCTCGATGATGTGTCTGCGTACGACGCGGTTTCCATCCTTCCCGGTCCTTCGCACAAACGACTGATCGCATCTGACCACACGATGGCGTTCCTTCGCGAGGCGGCGGCATCGGGCCTGGTCGTCAGCGGATGGTGTCGTGGCGTGCAGGTCCTTGCCGCCGCGGACATCGTGCGCGGCAAGCGCGTCGTTTGCCACGCGGACGATCGCGGAAGGATCGAGGATGCCGGCGGCATCTTCGTGGGACACGACCATCCTCCCGTGACGGACGGACGGCTGGTCACCGGCGCACGCAGCTACTACTACCGAGCCAAGAACGCCGAAGCGATCCAAGCGGCGGTCAAGGAGCGCCGCGGTGCGTGAGAACCGCACGGTGGCTCGAACGCAGCATCTCTTTCATTGTCTTTGCCGTATCGATGTGAGGGAAAGCTTCAAGAGCTAAGGACTTGTGGGGATCTCTCCTTGCCTCCGTCGGAGCCGGTTGCCTATACTCGACACATCGAAACAGTGTCCGAACGACGATCGAAGGGAGCCGGCATGTCACGTTGGGAACGGTCGAATCGGAAGCCGTACCGCGCGAAGACGGCCGCTTGGGCGATCGCCCTTGCATTGGTCGCGGCCGTCGTGGCGGCGCCGTGTCTGTTTGCTGACGAGGAAGAGGAAGAACCTGTCCTCGCGCCGGAGTTCACGCTCCCCAACCTCGACGGCACGGAGATCTCCCTCGTCGACTACCTTGGCAAGGTCGTCATCCTCGACTTCTGGGCGTCCTGGTGCGGGCCGTGCACGCGCGCGTTTCCCGACATTCATGCGCTCGAGGAGGCCTACGCGGATCGCGGCGTGGTGCTGCTCATCCTCTGCTTCGACAAGGACGACGAGGATGCGCGAACGTATCTGGTCGAGAACGGGTACGCGACCGAGAACGTGCTGTGGGGATCGCTGGAAGACGCTCGTGCAGTTCGGGACCTGTTCGGCGTCGACTCAGTCACCCATACCCTGGTCATCGGTCCGGAAGGCTACATCCGGTACTCGGGACATCCCGAAAAGCTGACCGCCGACGTGCTCGAACCGTGGCTGTTGGACGAGCTCGTCGTAGATCCATCGGAGGACGCCGCCGACTCCTGACGACGCGACCGGTTGCCTAGATGTCCGCGGTCATCGCGATACGGAACCCCATCCGACGTCGTCCAGCGGGCCATCCGTGCCGCAGACTGGAGACGCGGCTGCTGGCGGAATCGTATCCCCACCGTCCGCTACGCACCACGCGGTACGATCCCGTCTCCGGGCCGTGGGGGTCCTTCATCGGCTCCTCGGTGTAGTATGCAGAAGACCAGAAGTCCCAGCACCACTCCCAGACATTGCCCGCCGTGTCATACAGTCCGTAGCCGTTGGCCGGGAAGCTTCCGACCGGGCTCGTGTACGGATAGTCGCCGACCGCGTAATCGGGATGATGGCCGATGAACGTACTGACGTCGTAGCTCTGCTCGTCGCTGCTCTTGTAGTTCGCCCGGCTCTGATCGATGGTGTCCGTGTCGCTCCAAGGGAAGCGATGCCCCTCTGCACCGCCGCGCGCGGCCTTCTCCCATTCGGCACTGCTCGGCAAACGATACCCGTCGGCCGTCCAATCGCAGGTCCAGTCCGCAAGGTCGTAGCACGGCGTCAATCCCTCCATCTCGCTCCGGTAGTTGCAGTAGGCGACCGCGCCGTACCACGAGACCTCGACGACGGGGTAGCCCGACCCCTTCTCGGCCTTGATGTCGAACGTGCGCCCGTCCCACGTGATGCGGCACTGCGCTTCGGCGATGTGCAAGAGCGGGCGCCGATCGCCGGTCAGGTTCTCGACCGCATCCTCGGTGACTGTGATCCGTCCGTTCTCATAGGCCCACTGAAGCGCTTCGACCATCTCATCGTTCGTGACCTCGTAGCGCCCGATGTAATAGGCGGTCAGCGTCACGGTGTGTGCAGGGCTTTCGTCGACGCAGCCCTCTCCCAAGGTGTCCCCCATCGTGAAGCTCCCCGCCGGGATGAACGCCATGCCTTCGATCTCGCCGCGCGGACCCACCGGGTTTTGTCCGGTGGCGAGCGCGCCGCTCCACGCAACAACGAGAAGCAGAACCAGCCACAACACTCGAGATGATCGCATCGATGATCCCCTTTCAATCCTTCCCCAGGAACAGGAACGCAGACAGAACCGGACGCCTGCGTCAATTGGATCTAGAGGTCAAGTCTATGCGTCCCTCTTGATCTGCGCAAGATCGCGCGGCCCTGGACGCCCGCGCCCCTACGAGAGCAGGGCGAGCGCTTCCTCCGAGGACACGAGACCGATGCCGACGCGCTCCCACTCGTCGGCAAACTGGGGAATGCCGGTGTGTGGCGGGAATCCCTCGACTTCGGGCGCGGCGACCGCATCACGTACCACGTCGACTCGGTATCCCAGCAACTTGCCGTAAGACACGGTGGCGTTGACGCATCCGTAGGCGGACAGACCGCAGACCAGCAGGTGAGAGATGCCGCCTTCTTGAAGGATCTCGTGAAGCGGCGTCGCCATGAACCCGCTGCCGAACCGCTTGCCGACGACGGGTTCGCCGTCTCGAGGCGCAACATCGGGATGAAATGCGACTTGTGCCTCGTCGATCCCGTCCGGCATGTCGTCCCGATCGACGTGCTGTACGAACACAAGCGGGATTGCCGACACACGGGCGCGTTCGATCAAGCGGCGACACTTCTCCGTCAGATCGTCGCCATCGACGGTCAGCATTCGCGGGGACGTCATGAATACAGGTTGGATATCGATGATCATCAATGCCGTCTTGTCCATGCTGGGTCTCCTTTCGGGTCCGGCTCACCGCCGGATCCCGTTGCGCGGGCCGAATCTACAACAGCGCACGTTGGTATCGCGTCCAAAGGTCCTCTGTCAGCGCTTGCGCATGTTCGACGATGCCGAAACGTTCGAAGAACGTGCAGATTCTCTCCACGTCCCGTTGCAAGAGCGTGTACGCGTTCCGGTTGAAACGCACGTCGACCGCCTGAGGTAAATCGATGATCCATGCCTGCTCCTTCCAGACCAACACGTTGTACGGCGACAGGTCGCCGTGGACGAGATGCTCGGACAGCATCCGCTCGATGCCCTCGAGCAGCTGTTCGAACAGCTGCCGGGCCTGTGTGGCAGAGCACGTAACGCCGTCCAATTGCGGCGCGGGACCGGCTCCGTTGCCGACGTAGTCCATCAGGATCGCGCGGCCGGAGGCCGCCCACGGCGTGGGGACCGACACGCCGATGCCGGACAGACGTTGCAGACAGCTGTACTCCTCGGCGATCCAGACACCGGTCATTACCTGGTGCCCGAAGCGCGATCCATTGGCGATCGCACGCAGTTCGCGGGCCTTCATCCCACGCTCGCGTCCCTCGAAGTACAGCCCGCGGCGGATCGAACGGGCGGCGTGCTCCCGATACACCTTGGCCGCGAGGAATTTGCGCCGCGTCGAGGGATGCGCACGGCAGCAATAGACGGTCGCTTCCTTGCCGCTGGGCAATTGCGCGTACACGTCCAGGATGAGTCCTTCGCTCAGGAACGCATCGAGCTCGGGAACGCCGAGGGTCAGTTGCTTGATTGTCAGGTTCGACTCCAGATCGCGCGATGCGGCTGGGGGTTGATGCAAGGGTGCCTCCTTCGAAGCGAGTCGGTTGAGACCACTGCCTCGGTTCGAATCGGGCGCGCGTTGCTTGGAACGAGAACGCTACGAAAGACGAGTCGCGGAGGCAGTCGATGGGAACGTTGTGTTTGCAGTCATCGTGCACCTCCTTTGAATGAGAACCAGCCACTGTGTGGCGTGAGTCAACGAGCGGATGATACGGACTCTCGGCCGGATCGTCAATCACGGTTTGACGGGACCGAGGCGTGCGGGCACGTTGCGCGTCGACGACCGACCCGGTAGTGTCTTTTCGGCCGCGGCAGGAACGACACGGACGGATCGGCCTGCGACCGCGGCATTCTCGGCTGCGAGGAGCTGCCCCATGACACATCTGAATCCCGGCATGCAGCGGCTGGCGGTGATGTTCCTTCTGATCGCATGTTGCAGCGCACATCCCGCGTTTGCGTCCGGCGCGATGATTCCCGACGACGTGCGCGATGCCGTCCGGTCCCTGGTCGATACCGGCGAGCACGTCGGGATCGCCGTCGGGCTGGTTACGCTGGCGGGTACCGAGTTCTTCTGCTACGGACATCAATCCCTGTCTCGAGAGCGGCCCATCAGCGAGCGCACGCTGTTTGAAGTCGGCTCGGTCGGGAAGACGTTCACCGCGTCGCTTCTTGCCGCGCTGGCGCTGCGCGGGGACGTCGCGTTGACCGATCCGGTTCGCCGCTATCTTCCCGAGACCGTGACCCTGCCGACGAGGTTCGGGCGGGAGATCACGCTCGAGCACCTGGCGACGCACACCTCCGGCCTTCCTTCGATCCCCGAGAATCTCGATCCCGCGGACTGGGACAACCCGTACGCCGACTACACTGTGGATCAGATGTACGAGTTTCTGTCGTCGCTTGACACCGTTCGGATCGGCGAATACGAATACTCCAATCTCGCCATGGGATTGCTGGGCCACGTACTGGCGCTCCATGCGGGCATGAGCTACGAGGAACTCATCGTCGAGACCCTGGGGATTCCGCTCGGCTTGCCGGACACGTGCAGTACGCTCACGCTGGACCAGCAAAATCGAACCGCGACCGGCCACAACGAGGACGGTGCCTATCCCCGTTGGGATATCCCGACCCTCGCCGGGGCCGGTGCATTGCTGTCGACGGCTGCCGACCTGACCCGTTTCGTCGCCGCCCATCTGGGGCTGGTAGAGACCCCGCTTGCAAATGCCCTCCAGATGACGCACGCCGTCCGGGTCCCGGGCGCGATGCCCGTCGGTCTCGGGTGGCACATGCGGATCACGAACGACAAGACGATCGTCGAACACCACGGCGCGACGGGAGGGAACTGGAGCTACGTCGGATTCGTCACCGACGAGGGGCGAGGCGTCGTTGTGTTGGCGAACACGTACGCGAACATCGATTTGCTGGGCATCCACCTGCTCGATGCCAACGTCCCGCTGGATATTGCGGGGGCAACGCCCTGACGCCACGTGGTCTCACGTGGCACCGGGCGATGACCCATTCCATCAGTTGCAGTCGCTCGACTGCGGGAAGCTCGAATCCGTCGTGTTGTTGGATTCGTCCGCTTCGTCGATCTGGTGCAGCGGATCCGCGGTGATGGACGTCGGCAGCGGCCAGCTCACGCTGTCGTAGGCGCCGGCATCGATCGTTGCGGACACCGATTTCTGGCCGCCCGCCGGAATCGTGCCCACGAAGACCGTGTCGCTCACCCCGTTCGCCGTCACACGCGCGCGGACATTCGTTGCGTCTGCCTGTCCTCCGTTGTGAACGACGCCCGTGACCGTGGCCATCACGTGTTCCCGGCTGTCGTTCGACCACGTCCAACATCCGGTCATGTCGGTGACCCACAGGTTGGGCTGCCCGGTTGGCTCGGGTTCAGGCTCGGGTTCAGGCTCCGTGCCGGTTCCGTCTTCCGGATCGGTCGTGCGATCGCCGGGCTCGCCTTCGTCCGGTGGGCACAAGGGGATGGAGCCGTCCGGATCGACCCGGATCACCCGGTTCTCTCCTTCCCAGTCGCACGGCAGATCGTCGATCCACGCGGCCACGGTCACGTAGGGATGGAACGTTGCCCAGTCCGGGGCGGTCCCGATATCGAGAGAGAAGACGTACGTCACCGTTTGCCCTGCGGGCAGCGTACCGGTCCACGTCTCCTGGGGGCCGACGTAGAGCGTCTGGTTGGGACCGGTGAAGCCCCATCCGGCATGCGCAATCAGCTCCGCGTTCTGTGCATCTCCGGGGCCAGCGTTCTCCATTTCGGCGGTCACATGGAGCGTCACCGAGCCGTCGGATTCATCCACCGTGCGGCAGACGTCGAGGATCTGCGCCGAGAGCTTCGGGCAGTCGCCGACCAGGAGCTTGCCGCAGTCGACGGCCGCGCACTCCGTCTCGCCGCTGATATAGGCACCGCCGGCGGCATCGCAGTCCGTGGCGTTGAGCTTCATGCAGCTTCCATCGGGCAGACAGCACACGGCCTCTTCGTCATCTCCCCCAGGCGGCGTCCCGTCCGTCGGGCACAGCCGCTCACTGGGGCCGAAGGTCAGCAGATGGAAGATGTCCATCATCGACCCCACGTTCGGCTTGCAGAGCGACGACGAAGGCGCAGCGAAGATCATCACGGCCGTCTGCCCCGTCGGCTGCGTCGGGGGTGCAGGTGAAATGGTGAAGGTGTGGGAAACCTGATGGCTGCCGCCCGCAGGGATGACCGGGATCGTGAAGGCGTACTCATCGTTGTAGGTCGTCATCAGGTTCGCGAGCAGCGGCACGCCGGCGATGAGCTTCACTTCTACGTTGCGCGCGTCGCGATCCCCGGGGTTCGCGATCGTGAAATCCGCCCGCACGATCATCGGCTGATCGGCCCCCTGATACAGCTGGCATGCATCGACCACGCGAGACTGCAGCTTGGCGCACGGCGGGTCCTCCGCCGGGAAGCACCGGATCTCCGAGCAATCGACGCCGGGACCGTAGAAGAGCCCGTCCTGCTGCTCACAGGCTTCTTCGTCAAGCTGTCGGCAGGTCCCGTCCGGAAGACAGCACGCGCCGACGAGATCGCCGTCGCCTCCGGGCTCACCCCCGTCTCGATCCCCAGAAGGATCGCATTGCGGCGCCGGGTCCCACGTCTGGACGAACGCTTGTTGCGCAATCGGCCAGCAGTCCCAGGGGAACGGTGTCTGCAGCCACAGACTGCCGTAGAGGTACGTCAGATGGTCCAGGTCGAGATTGGGTGCTCGCGTGGTGTAAACGACGTCGTACGCATAGGTTGTGCCCGACGGAATCGTCAGCCCGTACCGCCAATCCTGGCTGTCCGCCAGTCCGCCGAATCCGTTGACGCCGTCGTTGAGGCCGATCAGCGCGTACGCCGTGATGTTGACGGCGTCCTCCATACCCGGGTTGTGGATCGCATACGACGCGTACACCGTCAGCTCGTCGCCATCGTAGGTGTAGCAGATGTCCGTGATCTCGCCGTAGGCCGCGGCGCAGGGCGGTCCGGCGGCCGGATCACAGTCCACCTCGACGCACGATACGTTGGGCGTGTACGTGCCGCCCAGCCTCGTACACAACGTCGCCGAGGTCTGCTGACACGAGCCGTCGGGCAAGCAGCAGGCGCCCTCGTCCAGTCCCCCGGGATCGCCGCCGGGCTCTCCTCCGGGAATCTCCGGATAGCGCGGCTGATCGCCGCCGTCGGGATCGCCGCTGGGATCATCCCCCGGCCCGTCTCCAGGATCGTCTCCCGGCCCATCCCCAGGATCGTCACCCGGCTCGTCTCCGGGGAGATCGCCCAGCCGGGCGGCATCCTCCTCCGGGATGAGGATGATGAGGGTCTCGAACGGAACCCACTCCTCGAGTTGGAATCCCCAGCGATCGGGCTCCCATCGCATCACCGTCTCCCAAACGGGATCCGGCGCGAACAGGTCGAACCCGGTGGACACCAGATCGACCGGCATGCCGTCCGGGTGCTCGCCGGGGACGTACGAGCGGCTCACTGCGAAGTCGTTCCATGCGGGAACGTCGAAACCGATGCCGACGATGCCCGGACGACCTGCCTCCAGGTGCGCGACGTACAGTTCGTAGGACGGATCCTCGAGGACGTCGAGGACGATGCCCGGAGTCTCTTCGGGGACGAACGGACGGCCCAGGTTGCGCTCGACCTCTTCGGGGAACGATTCGTCGTAGATGAGCAGACGGAACGTGTCCGGATAGCGTTCGGCGACATAGTGAGCAAGCGAGTAGACGACGAACGGATCGGTCAGGCGCTCAGAAAACGCATTGCCTCCCATCGCGTCCGCGAAATCGCGTGCAAGCAGGATCGTGTCCTCCTCATCCGTTCGCCCATCGCCGTTCAGGTCCGGCAGCAACGCTGGATACCCGTGCTCCGCGTACCAGGCCATCAACACCGCTGCACTCACAGGCCCGGTAAACGACGGCCTCCCGTCGGGGACTTGCTCCCAATGGACGAGGTGCAGTTCCTCCAGCACGAACGGCTCCGCCGCCACCGCGCCGAGACTCACAAGTAGCAGACATCCTGCCAAGACAAGCCACCGTCTCCGCATACCACCCTCCTAGCATCCGTAGCCCGAAAACCCCTATACCCGAATCTAGCATAGAGAGTCGAAAATGCAGGGCCAAATGAGCGAGACCTCGAATGAGGAATTCTGGGCCGGCGGACGGACGCAGGACCCGCTCGCAACGCGTCGCTTTGCTCAGGGCTGTGTGGAGTGAACGGAAGCGATTTTCGCTCCCAAGCGCCTTGCCTCGTCGAGCTTCTCCGGCATGGATTGAATCGGTCGATCGGTCTGCGTCTGCGGATCGTACGTCTGGCAAAGCACGGCGTGGGCGCGGCTGTCGACAAATCCGGTGATCCGTTGAAGCCACTCGACCATGGAGCCATAGTAGCTTCGATAGCCGATGAGTAGAACGAAGTCCTTCCCCCCGAGGTACTCCGCTGACACGACGGCCTCGAGACGGTCGAACAGCGTTTTGAGCTGAGACGTCATGTATCCCCAGAACATCGGTGTCGCCAACACGACGACATCGGCCTTGTGCAATGCGGGGTAGACGGCCTGCATGTCGTCCTGGATGACGCAGCCTTCCCCGTTTGCGCAAGACATGCACGCCCGGCAATGGACGATGTTCATGTCGATTGGGATGAAGTGCACGACGTCATGCGCTCCGGCTTCGGACATCCCGCACAGAAACGCCTCGGCCAGCGTATCGGTGTCTCCACCGCGGCGCGCACTCCCGTGCAGTACGAGAACGTTCACAGTCTCCACCTCCCCGAACGAAACGCTATCGGCCCATCGTCTCGCCAGCGTCCTCCAGATTGTCGCCGCGGGGACCGAACAACGCGCTGCCCAATCGGATCATCGTTGCGCCTTCGTCGACGGCGACGGTGTAGGAGTCGCTCATCCCCATCGACAACACCTGCATCGAGACGCTCGGGATTCGAGCTTCGCGCACGCGTTCGAACAGCGCTCGTACCTCGCGAAAGACCGGGCGCAGGGCCTCGGCATCATCCACCCACGGCCCCATCGTCATCAGTCCTTCGATGCGCAGCTCCCCGAACGTGGCGATCTCACGAAGCAGATCGACGGCGTCTTCGGGCATCACGCCCGCCTTCTGCGGCTCGCGGGCGGCGTTGATCTCGACCAACACGGGCATCGTGCGCCCGATCGCTCGGCACGCGCGCGCGATCGCCTCGGCCAGTCTGAGGGAGTCGACCGTCTGGATGCTGTCGAACAGCTCGGCCGCGGCCTTGGCCTTGTTCCGCTGGAGATGACCGATCAGCGTCCAGTGGGCCGCGTCACGTCCCAACTGCGCAATCATCGCGTCGGCCTCTTGGACGTAGTTGTGCCCGATGACCCGGATTCCGGCATCGATGGCTTCGCGTACCTCGGCAGGCGTGCGCGTCTTGGCGGCGGCCGCCAACGTGACGTGCGGGGGCAGATTGCGCACGATCTGACGCGTGCGTTCACCGATCGAGCTCATGCAATCCCTCCCTTCCCTCGGCCAGCTCGTTCCACTGGGCATACCGCTTCTCCAACGTCGCGCGAACGGCGGCATGTTCGGAACCCAGTCGCGCAATCTCCGCAGCGTCTCCCCGGCCGCTTGCCTCGACGAGCGTGGTCTCGACCTCCTGGATTCGCGCTTCCAACCGCTCGATCTCCGCCTCGACGTCCGCCCGTTGGGCGTCGGCCTCCCGTGCCGCCCGCCGCGCTGCATCGGACGACGCGGACGGCCGCACCCGACGAGGTGAAGCAGCCGCTTGCTCGGGTTCGACACGAACGGCCTCGCGATGGCGCCGGCGGAACTCCGCGTAGCCGACCCCGTGCACACGAAGTTCTCCGTCTTCGATCGCCCACACCTGGGTCGTCACCGCCTCGAGCAACGCGCGGTCGTGCGACACCAGAAGCACCGTTCCCTCGTAGGCCTGCAGCGCCCGCTCCAGGATCTCCTGACTGGCCAGGTCGAGGTGGTTGGTCGGCTCGTCGAGCAACAGCAGGTTCCCCTCCATCAACGACAACAGCGCCAACGCCACGCGGCTCCGCTCGCCGCCGGACAGGGCCTCCATCTTCTTGTCGACGTCGTCTCCGGAGAACAGGAACCGCCCCAGCAGTCCCCGCGCTTCGGAGATGGTGAGCGACGTGCGCGACAACACGGCGTCGAGCACCGATCCGCGGCCGTGCAGCCCTTCCTGGCGCTGGCGGAACGCCGCCGGCTTCACGTTGTGTCCCCTCTCGAACGACCCGGCGAGCGAAGGATGTTCGTCCAACAGCGTCCGCAGCAGCGTCGTCTTGCCGCAACCGTTCGGACCGATGATCGCCACCTTCTCGCCGCGATAGACGACGGCCTCGGGAACGGTCACCAACGGTGCGCCGTAGCCGACGCGCAGCTCATGGAGCGACAGAACGCGTTTCCCCGACGGCGCCGACAGGCCGATCCGCAGCGAGATGCGCTCGGCATCCTTGGGACGCTCGATCCGCGTCTCCTCGATCCGAGCCAGCTTCCGCTCGCGGTCCTTGGCCTGGCGGACCTTCTGTCCCGCCTTGTTCCGTCGGATGAAGTCCTTGTACTTCTCGATCGTCTCTTCTTGCCGATCGTACGCGTCCAGCCGCTGTTGACGGTCGAGGTCGCGTTGTGCGCGCGACCGGGAGTACCCGACGTTGTAGACGGTGACTTCCTCGAACGCGATCTCCCACGTCCGATTGGCGACACGATCGAGCAGGTGACGATCGTGGGACACCAACAGCAGCGCGCCGGGAAACTGCAACAGCGACTCTTCCAGCCAGTCGAGCGCCGCGAAGTCGAGGTGATTGGTCGGCTCGTCCAACAGCAAGAGATCGGGCGATTCCAACAGCACGCGCGCCAGCGCGGCGCGAGCCTCTTCTCCTCCCGAAAGGACGTTCACCGGCGTATCGAACTGCTCCGGCGCAAACCCGACTCCGATCAGCGCGGCGCGGATGCGCGCGTCCGTCTCGTACCCGCCCAAGCGTTCGTAGGTGTGCAACAGATCGTCGTACCGGTGCAACGACGTTGCGTCGTCGGCTCCGTCCGCAATCGCCCGCTCCAGTGTCCGCATCTCGTTCTCGATCGCTCGAAGGGCATCAAACGGGCGTTCCATCGCCTCCCGCAACGTTCCTTCGTCCTGCAACCGCGCGGTCTGTGCAAGATACGCGGTCCGGACCTCGCCGATCCGGCGCGCCACCCCATCGGATGGAGATTCCAACCCGGCGAGAATGCGCAACAGCGTCGATTTGCCGACGCCATTGTCGCCGATCAACGCAATGCGATCGCCGCGCGCGAGTTGTGCGGAAAACGGATCGAACAGCACGTCGGCGGCGTAGGACTTGGTCATGCGTTCGATCTGAAGGATGGACATGAAGGTGATGGTACGGTACTGCAAGGAGACTGCAAACCGTTCTCTTTGCCGGGTTCCCTGTGCTAGCATGGATTTGGTGAACGCGATGCACGAGGCAATGTTGTACGACCGAATCGGGCAAGCGCGCGTGCGCTGCCGGCTGTGCTCGCATCGTTGCACAATCGCCGACGGCGAACGCGGCGTGTGCCGGGTCCGCAAGAACGAGGCGGGGACGCTCTACAGTCTGGTCTACGGCCGCGTGATTGCTCGCGACGTCGATCCGATCGAGAAGAAACCGCTGTTTCACGTGTATCCCGGCACCCTCGCCTACTCGATCGCGACCGTGGGCTGCAATTTCACTTGTCAGCACTGTCAGAATCACTACATCTCTCAGTATCCTCGCCACCACGACGACCACATTGTCGGGGACCCCGTAGCGCCCGCCGACATCGTCGCCGACGCCGTGGCGTCCGGCTGTCACGCGATCGCCTATACGTACACCGAACCGACGATCGCCATCGAGTACGCGCTCGACGTCATGCGCGAGGCCCGCGATGCGGGGCTGTGCAACGTGTGGGTCAGCAACGGGTACTTCACCGCTGAGGCCGCTGCCGAGATCGTTCCGTTACTCGACGCGGCGAATATCGATTTGAAGGGCATTTCCGATCGCATGATTCACGAAGTGACCGGGGGCAACGTACGGCCGGTCCTCGACACGATCGAACGGCTGGTCGAGGCCGGCGTTTGGGTCGAGGTGACCACGGTGGTCATTCCCGGGGTCAACGACGCGACCGACGACCTCCGCTGGACGGCCGAGGCGATCTACGGCCTGTCGGCGAACATCCCCTGGCACATCAGTCGCTTCTTCCCGGCATACCGAATGGTGAACCTGCCGCCGACGCCGGTGCGAACGCTGGAGAGCGCGAAGGCGATCGGGGAAGAGGTCGGACTTTCGTTCGTCTACATCGGCAACGTGCCGGGCGAGGGAGAGTCCACGCACTGTCCAAGCTGTGGCACGAAGCTGATCGCGCGTTCGGGGTACCTGGTGCGGGAACTGCGGCTTGTCGACGGTGCGTGTCCGGCGTGCGGAGCACCGTTGCCCGGCGTGTGGTTCGATGCCCCCCGGATGCCAGACCCGTCGGCTAACCCTGGGACACGTTGACGCGGCGATCGTCGCCGTCGAGCGGTTCGATGGTGACGTTCACGTCGCTGAGCTCGACCAACCCGTCGATCCGATCGGGCCACTCCACAACGCTGACCCCGAACTCGGGCGGCAGGTAGTCTTCGAGGCCGGCCTCGAACAGCTCGTCCAACGACGACAAGCGATAGGCGTCGATGTGGTGCATGCGAAGTCGTCCCTCGTACGATCGGGCGATGACGTAGCTCGGCGACACGACCACGTCGGTAATCAGCAGGCCCTTGGCGATTCCCTTGGACAACGTCGTCTTGCCGGATCCGAGCGGACCGACCAACGACACCACCATGCCGTCCTTGAGGATTGCGGCCAGTTCGATGCCGATCTCCTCCATCTCCGCGGGGGAGTGGGCGATGATGGACTTGTTCATCAGGTGCGCACGCGGACGTCGAGCGCCGCCAGCTCCCGCGCGATCCGCTCGATCGACGCGGCGACGTCTTCGTCGGTCAACGTTCGGTCGGCTGCGCGGAACGACAGCTCGTACGTCAACGACTTCTGGCCTTCCGCGAGCTGCTCGCCCTCGTACAGATCGTAGAGCGAGACCGACTGCACGTGCCCTCCTTGCGACAGGACGTCCCGGATGCGTGCCTCCGCCAGGTCGCGCGGCGCGGACAGCGACAGATCGCGCTTGGAGGCCGGGAACGCGGACACTCTGCGATAACGGATCGCCGAGCTTGCCTCGGACGTGATCATGGATCCGTCCAGCTCGAACACGACGATCGGGACTTGCATCGCGAAATGCTCGATCAACGCGGGTTCGAGTGCACCGAGGAATCCGAGTCGGTCGCCGTTCCGCGTCAGCCACGCGCTGCGCGATGGATGGAGGAGCGAAGGCGTCGCCTCTTGATCGATCGCAACGCCGGTCAGGTGAAGCCGGTCGAACAAGTGATCGAGGAGCCCCTTCGCCATTGGCAACGAGATCATCTCCTTGCCGCGAAGCGGGATCCCGGTGCGGCCGAACAGCGCACCGGACAGCGTTTCGCGCTCCCCGCACGCCTGAGAGAAGGTGCGGCTCCACTCGAAGATCATCCCACCGTCCACGCCCTGGCTGAGATTCGTCTCGATGACGGCCAGCAGATCCGGCACGAGACTGTCGCGCAGCGCGACCTGGCCTTGAGTCATCGGATTGCTGATCCGGATCAAATCGTCGTCCGAGCGGCCCAGTCGTTCCCGCCACAGCCGGTTGTCGAACCCGTCCGTAATGACCTCGGTCATCCCCTGTCCGACGAGCGTGTCGCGGACGATGTCCTTGTGCCGCTCGATGTGGTCCTTGCGTCCGATGCGGAGGGCGGGACGGGGCGACGCGGACGACAGCCGGTCGTATCCGTAGATGCGGCCAACGTCCTCGATCAGATCGACTTCGCGCTCGAGATCGGTCCGATGCGGCGGAACCTCGACGCGAAGCGCGTCTCCGTCGACCTCCACGGGGAGCCCAAGCCGCGACAGGATGTCTTTGCACGCCGCCAGATCCACGTCGATTCCGAGCACGGCGACCGCGCGTTCGGGGCGGAGCCGCAGCGTCCGCGGCGCAACGGGTGCCGGATAGGCGTCGGCCAGGCCGCGATGTACTTG
>Ga0272442_10007217_pt1 | contig 14429 bp, 16 predicted proteins | sample SSMForm2O_FD_200262 | JGI IMG/M metagenome (GOLD analysis project Ga0272442, IMG submission 200262) | Marine sediment archaeal communities from Little Sippewissett salt marsh, Falmouth, MA, United States - SSM-Form-2O | ecosystem: Environmental > Aquatic > Marine > Wetlands > Sediment ...
TCCCCGGTTATTCTCTCTGATAGAGCCGCCACATCATCCATCGGATTGAGCCCGCTGGTTTCCTGAACCCCCATTTTGGGCTTCAGAAAGGATGCCATAATGTCAGCCGTTTGTTTCGCCCTCAGCTTACCACTCTGTTTGATTACCGAAACGAACACGTTATAACCTGCTGCCACTGCAGCAATTCGCGCTACCGTCTCTTCCCCCTCGTCCGACAACGAGCGATCGGCATCAACTTCTTTGGGCAGACTTTGACCGTGCTGGACAAGGAAAAGTGCCATAAAGATACTCCTCTCTTATTTTCATAACTTCTGTCAAACTGTTACAAATTCATCCGGTCAGACAAAATTTCAGAAATTCCAACTCCATGCTAATTTTCAGATGCAGGGCACGGTACATTATCAACAACCCTCCCTTTAATGAAATCCAATATGTATTGTGCCGTCTTCTGCGGATATTCCTCCTGCGGCATATGCCCGCATTCAGGGATGACTATCATGGTGGCAGTGGTAAGATCCTTCCTGAACTTATAACCGATCTCAAGAGGTATCCATGCATCATTTTCCCCCCATATAATCAGCGCTTCCGACGTAATCTGTGGTACTCGCTTGATATAGTGATCAAACAGATCAAAGTTAACCGAGCGCGCGACAGTGGTCTGAGCATTCAGGGCATTTTCCGTACACATTCTGTTATAGTATGCAGTTACTTTTTCATCCGTCACCCTGTCTTCATGGTAGAAAACTTCTTTCAGATTCCAACGTACCATCCAGCGACCAAAGAAAAGCTTCATGAAACTGCCCGAAAGAGGTACATGTGCCATCCGTATAATCAGTGGTAGTTTCATGGGATACCCACCTGCATCAATGAGTACCATTTTTTTGATTCGCTCAGGATGTTCAAGGGCCATGAGTAACGTTACGGCACCCCCCAGTGAGTTGCCGACCAGGACAACATTACGTAAATTCATGACAGTCATCCACTTATTGACGTCCTCCATAAGCGTGACCGGATCATATCGTGCGTCCCGCGGTTTATCGGACCAGCCGAACCCCTTCATATCAAGTGACCACACATGGTATCCCTCGGCTTGAAGGCGCGGTGCCATATCTTCCCACGTATAGGTGGATGAAGCAAAACCGTGGAGCAGAACGATAGATTCACCATCTGCCGGATACGATCTATAGTGGTAATTAACATTCTCAACCTTAGTAAAGTGATCCATCTCGGTTGGTGACTCTATTTGACCTTGTGGGATACGGTCTACAAATAAACCACAGCCACTCACGATAAGGCAGAAGACCACAACACAAGAAAAATATATCCAGTACCGTCGACATATCATGTATGCACTCCAGTCTATTGTTATAGCTACTTGAGAATATTGTCTTAATTACTTGTTAAACGTAACAGGATATGTCACATATCGCAAGCATCCTGATCGTTATTGTATGGTAAAAAATATTTTACGATCATATCCAAGGGAACAGGGAATAAAGACGAGGCTTGTAAAGATCAGCACGAAAGAGAGTTTACGCTTAAAATCCAGTTACTTTCAGAGGAGAACAGAATACTTTGCACAATGAAATAATACAGAGTTCTCGTCGTTATTCTCTCTGTACGATAGAGCGAACCAACATTTTTAACAATGTAACCTCTTTATTCGATGGTGACACCCCTTTTTGGCTTCATTATTTGGAGGTAATACCATATTTGCATTAATTGTTTGATCTCCGACCCATTTTCTCTGTGGGGAAACAATCTTCATCTCTCGTTTTTCGTAGTCGTTGTTCTTCAAAAAATGTAGTTAACAAAATAACGCTCTTTAAGGATTTAAGAAATCCATTATTATTCTTCCTGCAACAAAATATCACACGTCAATAACGTTATGTAATTACATCGTTATTTGTTATTTTTGTCGTCAGAGAAAAAATTTTGATACACTGGCACATAAATTGCTCACTTAACCTGTAAACACTGTTCATGAAAAGAGGACAACATGATCGTATTATTTAGAGTTTTTGAATGTATGACCGTCATAACACTCAAGATAATGTTTCATATATGGTTTCTCTTTGGCTTATGGTTGTTTTCATACATTAAAATCAATAACATTAATGAAACAGACGAAACCTTTATCTCTCTTTTTGCTCAACAAGAACAGCACTATAATCGCGCACAGGAAGATCTGAAGAAATAAACGTACGGCATCTATTCCGGAATATCATTTCAATTACTCGATATCATGTACGATAACCGCATGAGCCACTTCCCTGACAAAGAAAATTCCCATCAGGTGACCTTTCAACCGGCCTAATCTTCTGTCGTTTCCATCCATTGTATCGATCTCACGTCTCGCGCCTGCACGGATACTCCCTGCTATTACGCTCTTTTCCTCAAAACGTGATGAGAAGGCGGTACTCTTGACAGGAAATAAGTTTGTCTCTATACTTCACCCGAATACCGTATCAGACAGGGGGGAATGACAATGCTGAATTTCAAGCAGTACGAGGTTGTAACGTTTGACTGTTATGGAACGCTGATTGACTGGGAATCCGGTATCCCTCGTGCCCTGCACCCTGTTTTATCTGCGCATGATATAACACTATCCGATGAGGATATCCTTGAACGTTACGCCACGCTTGAGTCAGAAGCCGAAGCGGGTGATTTTATGAATTACAAGGCAATTCTCAGGACGGTACTGGACGGATTCGGCCGGAAGCTCGGATTTACTTCTACCGCGACAGAGCTGGAAGATTTCGCCATGTCTGTCCGGGACTGGCCTCCCTTTTCCGATTCTACCAAAGCCCTGCATGCACTGAAAAAAAGATATAAACTTGCCATCATCTCTAATGTTGACGATGATCTTTTTGAATTTTCACGGAAACAGCTTCAGATAGAGTTTGACTGGATTATAACAGCCGAGCAGGTCCAGGCATATAAGCCATCGATGAAGAATTTTCATCACGCCATTGAACGTATCGGCATCCCGCAGGAAAAAATACTCCATGTCGCTCAGAGCCTTTTCCATGATATTGCACCCGCTAAAGAACTTGGCCTCGCGACGGTATGGATTAACCGGCGACACGATAAAGAAGGATTCGGGGCAACAATACCCGCAGAGGCAACTCCCGATTTAGAAGTTCCCGATTTACGAACACTGGTCTCGACGATAGGTATCGATTTTTAAATGAGTGAGTGAAGTACCCCACCCGCAGGGCCGGTTGATTATGTCAACAGGACACCACTTCAACAGCATCAGCCTCAAGGTTTCCAATCTTTCAGGGCGTTGAAAAACGGGTTTTTCGAGGATTTGACGGTATTGCGCTTCTGAGACGGCGGTTGTTTGTCTCCGGTTTTCTTTTTGCGCTCTGCCTTTTTCTGCGCGGGTTCGTTCCGCGGTTCGAAAGGTTTTTCCCGCATAGACAGAGAAATGCGATTCCGCTTAAGATCGACATTGATGATTGAAACCGTCACCTTTTGATTTACCTTGACCACATCGTGAGGATTTCGGACAAACCGATCAGCCAGTTCGCTCACATGGACAAGCCCGTCCTGATGGACGCCGATATCAACAAATGCTCCGAACGCCGTTACATTCGTCACCACGCCCGGCAGTTTCATGCCGGTCTCCAGATCGGACGGAGTATTGACGCCGTCGGTAAAGGTAAATAATTCGAACGGTTCCCGTGGGTCACGTCCCGGTTTTGCCAGTTCACCCATAATATCGGTCAGTGTCGGGATTCCGACCGTATCGGTTACATATTTTTTCAAATCGATCCTGTCCTGCAATCCGGAATCATCCATCAGGTCGGCAACTGTGCAATTCAGGTCATGAGCCATTTCCTCGACAACAGCATAGCTTTCGGGATGAACCGCCGATGCGTCGAGTGGGTTTTCCGCCCCGCCGACCCGTAAAAAGCCTGCCGCCTGTTCGAACGTTTTCGGGCCCATACCGGAAACATTCATCAACGCGTGACGCGATTTGAATGCCCCATTCTCATTTCGGTTCAGAACAATATTTCCTGCGAGCCTGTCGGAAAGTCCCGACACATAGCGCAAAAGTTCCTTGCTTGCCGTATTGACTTCGACCCCTACAGCATTGACACAACTGCTGACAATATCATCAAGCGATCGTTTCAGGGCTTTTTGGTCCACATCGTGCTGGTACTGACCGACGCCAATCGACTTCGGATCTATTTTTACCAGCTCCGCGAGGGGATCCATTAAACGTCGTCCGATGGACACAGAGCCGCGAACGGTCACATCGAAGTCGGGGAACTCTTCCCGTGCCCCCGCCGATGCCGAATACACCGACGCACCACTTTCATTCACCATCATAACAGCAACCTGCCTGCCGAAATCAATCGTCTTGCAGAATGTTTCGGTTTCCCGCCCCCCGGTACCATTACCGATAGCAATGGCCTCGACATGAAACCGATCAACGAGAGCTTTCAACGTATCGGTTGCTTCCTTTGTACGATTGTGCGGTTTAACAGGAAAGATTGTATCGTTGTGCAACAGTTTTCCCTGCGGGTCCAGACAGACAACTTTGCAACCCGTCCGATAACCGGGATCAATCGCAAGGACCGCCTTCTGTCCAAGGGGTGAGGCAAGCAGCAGATTTCTCAAATTCTCAGCGAAAACCTTAATCGCCTCCTCATCTGCACGCTTTTTGCATTCCAGACGAATCTCTGTTTCCATGGAGGAAGACAGGAGCCGTTTGTAACTGTCTGTAACCGCCAGACGGACCTGTTCGGCTGCGGAGCCGTCATTGAGAACAAACCGTCGTTCCAGCATCACAATGGCCGCCGCTTCGTCCGGAAGAACATGGAAGTTCAGAAATCCTTCATCGGTACCTCGTCGGATAGCCAGTATACGGTGAGAAGGTGCTTTTACCGCCGATTCTTCCCACTCATAATAATCCTTATACTTGAGACCTTCCTCTTCCTTATCCTTCATAACCTTCGATCGAATGACGGCCTTTCGAGCAAAGAGATCACGGAGTTCAGCCCGTGCATCACCGTCTTCATTGACCCACTCTGCAATGATGTCCCGTGCGCCGGCAAGGGCATCATCAACATCCTTAACATCTTTTTCGTGATCGACGAATGTGGCCGCTTCCGCTGCCACATCCATGTCTTCCTGCTTGAAAATCTTTTCAGCCAGCGGCTCGAGACCCTTTTCCTTCGCCATCATACCGCGGGTACGCCGTTTGGGCCGGTACGGCAGATATATGTCCTCCAGAATCGCCAGGCTCTCCGCACTCAGAACCTTTGCCTCCAGTTCATCGGTAAGTTTTCCCTGCTCTTCCAGTGACTTCAGAATTGCCTCTCTCCTCTTATCGAATGTCCGCAGGTACTCAAGCTGATCACGAATGGCGATAATATTCACCTCGTCCAATCCGCCGGTTACTTCTTTACGATACCGCGCAATAAAGGGTACCGTGGCATCATCGTCCAGAAGTTGCGCTGCCGCTCTTACCTGCTTCTCCAGCAGACCAAGGTCTGTTGTAATTTTTACAATATGTTGTTCATTCATTCGGAAAATAAGTTCCTCCCCGCATCATAATAAGGCAAAAATCGTTCAAAAAGTAATCCGTTGTAATCTCCGTCTCAGTTAAACTTCGTAACATATTCATACATTAACCAAAAATGTGAAAGGCTGCCCAGCATGACAAATACGTGAAATATCTCGTGAAAACCAAAATAGCGAGGCCATGGATTCGGTTTTTTCAGTGCATAAATCACTGCGCCGAAGGTATAGAACAATCCCCCGATCAGGATCCAGAGAAATCCTCCAAGACCGAGCGCTTTGATCAACGGCCACACCCCCACAATAGCCACCCATCCCATCAAAACATAAACCGTTGTAGAAAACCAGCGTGGCGCCTGGAGCCAGAATATTTTCAGAAAAATGCCGAGAACCGCCAACCCCCAGACACTCCCGAAGATACTCCATCCCCACGCACCCTTCAAGGCAACAAGACAGATCGGCGTATACGTTGCGGCAATAAGGATAAAAATCATCATATGATCCATCCGCCGCAGACGCTGAATCCCTCTTTCGGAAAACGGCAGCCAGTGATATAAGGTGCTTATCGTATATAATAAAATCAGGCTGCCCCCAAAAATCGAAAAGGTCACAAGATGCAGGGGCTTGGCAGGATTCATCGATTTGCAAATCAAAACAATTAAGCCGAGAACGGACAGCATCGCACCGATACAATGGGTCAGTCCGTTTACGGGATCTCTGAGTTTGATGATCATTATTTTATCCGGTACATTTAAGATATTTGCCTGATACAAACGTGCCGTGAATCATAAGAAAATAGAAATATTTTTGCAAGGAAAGAATAAGACAACTGGAAGCCATATACGGACAGGACGAAACGCCGGTATCATAATTGAAAGTAGAAACTCGGAAAAAACCAGACACCGGTTTATGGCCTTGACATGAGACAATTTTGAAGCATATAACGTCGGTTAGAGAAACACCGGTTCTATAGGAGGAACACAATGGCAAATTGTAATATTTGTGGAATAGCAAGCAAACCATGTACCGTTTACGATAAGAACATCGGCATCTGTACTGATTGTTCGCTCAAGCTTACCGTTCTGGAAAGTGATCTCACCAAGGCTATTGAGATTATGCAGGACATTTTCACTCATTGTCAGAATCCTCGGGAGCTCCGTCGGGTTTTTATATTTATGGGACAACATATCGCCAATCTGTTTCAAGGTATAGCATCAGAAAAAACACAAAGACATATCTGGAGTATTATCTCATACGCGGCCACAGGCGTCGGGTATAATCTCCCATCGAACGAATTTTTCGATCATCCTGAACACTTCGAAACCATCAAGCAACGATTAAACGACGATAATTATATGTTCGACATTTTTAATCATGAAGACTTTACCTTCGCCATATCGGATAAACGTAACGACCTGCTCGAGCAGATTCCTCACGATACGACATCTGTAGAAACGACAGGAGGGTTATGGAATATTGGTGAAATGTTGGTTCTGGAATCTCTTGAAACGAGCCCAGAATCAGATGAAGAAGACTTAATTCTCTAAACAGGCAGATACGTAATGATAACAATCGAAATTCCCGGGTTAAAGACTCTGCTGCTTCGTCATCTCGTGTTGGATTACAACGGCACCATTGCCACCGATGGAAAACTGATACAAAGAGTCAAAGAATTACTTGTGCAGCTCGCACAAACAATACAGATTCATATAGTAACGGCTGATACGCACGGAAACGCAGAACAAGAAACGGTCGGCATTCCCTGTACAATTTCAATACTCCCGACTCACAATCAGGACAGAGGAAAGCTCGAATATATCGAAAAAATCGGCACGGAAAATACCGTATGCATCGGTAATGGTCGCAATGATCACCTTATGCTGAAAGGCGCGGCACTCGGCATTGCCGTCATTCAGGAAGAAGGAAGTGCCGTTGAGGCGATCATGGCTGCAGATGTGGTAATACCTCACATCCTCGACGCCCTTCACCTTCTCACAAACCCGCTTCGCCTCGTGGCCACACTCCGGTCATAAATTATTCCAGAGAATATTATTGAAAGGTTCACTATAGTGTATGTCTATCATACACGTTTGGAGATAAGAGATTAAGACGGATATCCCACATCTGCATGATTGCTGTTGTTGAGAGATGTAGCAAACATGTTAAACCTTGAGGTTAGTAATGTTTAGCTCACTGGCGCGACGAACAAACGTCCGGTGGATTGGTATACCAGTAAAGCACCAGGAACCAGTCTTATTACAACAGCCAGGATACGGAATACCAGCTTGTCCAAATTATTTCGCAGAAAGCCGAATATAACTTCCGGATTTACTACAATTACTATTCCGGTCAACAAAGTCAGAGCACCAAATATTATTGTCAATAGAATTATAATCTATTTTCTATAGCAACATAACGATAACGATGAGCTGCTTTTGGGACGCCCTTTTGAAAGTCGACTCCATCATATTGTCAGGGCATATATTTGAAGGCTCATTCACCTCCTCACAGAAATTATTTCCGCCAGGCCCTTAGGGAATTACTTTTTTCATGCGGCACACAATGCCCCACGTTGAACGAAATAGCTTGGGAGTCACCTGATCGACAACGCGATATCCCGCCTGCTTGTAGAACGTAACCGCTCGAGTATTCTCACCATTGACATCCAGAGAGATCGTGGTGAATCCTTGCTTTTTTGCCCTGAGTTCTACCGCCTCCAAGAGTTTTTTTCCAAGACCCTGCCCTCTATATTGTGGAAAAACAGCAATAGAATTGAGATAAAACTCTCCAGGCTGAGCTTTGCCAAAGAAATCGGGTAAAAAAAACATGACGACAAGCACCCAGAGCCCTCTCACCCCTAGCAAGTTTCCAAAAAGCTTCTCTGTTTCGGACAGTTCCGCCTGTTGTTCTACTTCCGTAAATCCAGCAGCCATACCGGCAATTTCATCATGAACGCAGACAACCTGAGCCTTTTGATAGCTCATCAGCGTGTTGGTCGTTCGAAATCCTTCAGAGAGTATTGCCTCCGCGTTTCGCCCGAAAGCAAAAGGGAAAAAATTGCCACCTGCTATGATTGTCAATTTCGCTAACTCACGACTGTCTTCTCTCACTGCATTTTCTAACACGATTGTAGATTTCATATCACTTTCACAGAGACTCGAATAATATACACGTAACGTCGTACAGAAATATGTCACCATTTGACGAAATACGGATACGGCCGCCCGCAAAAAAACGCTAAAGTCAAGCGTAGATCATTAGAATACAATTCAAAATTTCTCACTGACTTTGGGTGTGTACTCAACAAGTTTTTGCCGTTAAAGAACCTGGCTTTCCCCACATCTCTTTGAAGATGTTACACGGTGCCGTCAGAAATACAACATTTTCGTGGTATTCTTGTTCCCGACATCACAGAACATCATCAAATATAGGCAATACCGATAGAGCTCGATTTTCGCCGCACATGTGCCCTAACGCCTGGGTTAATCTGCCGCAAACAGGCAGAGCAAACAACCTTGAAAACGCACAGAGCGCTAAAAACATGCACGGCCCTGGGAAAAACCACCGCGCTGTTTGTGGTCTGGCTGAACCCATTGTTATGTCATTTCGCTTTCTGTGCTTGGAAATAAAGTATCCCCCCATTTGTGTCTTTACGACTATACATTAAACCATTATGAGAACAGACCTGTTCAATGTCCTCTTCAGTAAAAGAATGAAGGCCTCGTTTATGTGAAATCTTCTTCCATGTAGCATCAAAATCCTTGCTGACTCCAACGACAGGGGTACTGCATACAAATACGCCACTTTTTATTAGCACTCTCGCCACTTCCGCAACGGCAAATTGATATTTCGGGATCATATGCAGGGCGGTATCCATTAAAACGAACTCAAAAGATTCATCCCCTAAAAATAGTTCTTCGGCGTTTCCCTGAATAAATTTTGATTTTCGAAAAGATTTCTTTTTCGCCTTTTTAACAGCCTGCTTAAGCATGGAATATGACAAATCGAGGCCGGTATATTTGTTACTGTTATCAAAAAGAGGTATTGCGCCTCCTGTGCCACAGGCAATATCAAGGACATTGGACTCTTTCACCGGTGCAATCAGGTTGTTCAGTATTTGACGGTGTCGTTGTGAATCGGCCTTATGAAGGCGCGGTCGAACAAAATGATGTTGAGCAAAGTCATACAAAATCATTAAGAAGCCAAACTTTTTAAGCCGCAGCAAGTTTTCTTTCGATAGTTCAGGAGGCAATACTTTTATTATGCCATTTTTATCAGGCGAAATAAGAGCTTCTTTCTTCATGTAATTCTCCTGTGCTTTCCCTTAGTATGGAAACACATACCTTTGATAGGGCAAATACTAAACGTCTCACTGCTGCAAACAGTAGAAAATATAAGGCGCAACAGTGATCCATGCAAGCAATAAGCACCAAATACGCCCAGCCAAAATGTTGTAGTCATGAAACAGTCGACTCCAAGGATGCCCGGCTACGTAGTGCCCAAAAAAGAACTCAAAGCAAACTGTCATACCCAGCCAGATAAATCCAACTAAAAGTGACTGCGCCCCCGTCTCAAGCTGCCAGATGAGACTGATTGCCCAGATGTAAAGTCCAAAAAGAACTGCTCCTGTGACAGTGGACACTTGATGGGCACGCAACTCGCTAAGATAGTTTCCATACCATCGCTCCCGAATAAGACCATTAATGATCCCGATCACTACCATCGGAATCCATGCAATAACGTATCTGACTATCATCCATTTCGTCTCCAAGTTGTGATTGCTGACGTTCGAGTTCATCGGACCGCGCCAGCAGTTTGGATGAATAGAGTGGTTAGCCTGTTGCCGAGAAGCTTTTATGAAACTCAATAGTACCTTTCGGGACCTTTTCGTTGAACGGTAAGGCAAGAAAAACTTCTTGTGGAATCCCCTCATGAACCAGCTCTGGATAATTCCTAAAGCCAAACCGTTTATAATAATTCTGATCTCCTACAAGGACGCAACCTTGTCCACACAATTCTTTCAATAAGGATAAACCTTCGTTGACAAGTGATTTACCAATACCGTGCTTTTGATATTCCGGCACTACAGAAATCGGACCGAGGCCGTACCAGTCTTTTGTTCCGTCAGAAATGATAACAGGTGAAAAAGCAATATGTCCGACAACTCGTTCATCAATTTCCTCCACAAGTGATATAGTTAGCACACCCGCGTCACGTAATGCATTTATTATGAATTGCTCCGTTTGGTTGCTTATTGGGAGCGTCTTGAAAGCAGCAATTGTGACTTTAGTAATTGCTTCAATATCAGCAATTGTTTCTTTTCTTATGGTCAATTCGATCTCCTTAATATTAGGCTATTTATCATATGTGTATGCCTAACGTCGAGTTAATCGGGATGACCGGAACGGACAGACTGAAGGTCTGGCAGTGCAGGGCATTTCCGTTCAAACGATTTGTTGACTGCCTTTGCTTATCTATTGGCTCGGCCTTGATCTGCCACAGCCTGTGTTGCCTGCGCAACGGCTTCCGGGTCTCCCAGGTAGTAATGCTTTACGGCTCGCAATTCGGTATCGAGTTCATATACAAATGGTATTCCTGTAGGAATGTTCATTGAGGCAATGTCTTCGTCTGAAACACGGTCAAGATACTTCACGAGTGCACGCAGACTGTTACCGTGGGCTACGATGATCGCTCTTTTCGCTGTTTTCAGGGCAGGTGCAATAGACGCATGCCAATAGGGCAAGAAGCGGTCGACAGTGTCTTTAAGACACTCCGTCAAAGGGATATCTTGATCATCCAGTTCGGAGTAGCGCGCATCTTTGCCGGGATACCGTTCGTCGGTCTTGTCCAAAGACGGGGGGCGGACATCATAACTTCTGCGCCACGAGAGAACCTGGTCCTCCCCGAAACGTTCCGCCGTTTCAGCCTTATTCAAGCCCTGTAAAGCTCCATAGTGACGCTCATTCAGCCGCCACGAACGCTCAACGGGAATCCACATCAGATCCAGTTCATCAAGGACAATCCAGAGCGTGCGCACCGCACGCTTAAGGACCGATGTGTAGGCAACATCGAAGGAATAGCACCCCGCTTTCAACACCTTGCCTGCGTTCCGGGCTTCGGTTTCGCCTTGAGGCGAAAGATCGACATCAGCCCATCCGGAAAACCGATTATCGCGATTCCACAGGCTTTCACCATGTCGCAAAAGCGTCAACTTAATCATCGTAGCATCCTACAACCTTGTGTAACAACCAACATCGCTAATCATCCGTGCAGCTTTTTGCGTCGGCTGAATTATCATTGTTAGGCGATTTGTCGTGATCGACAAATATCAATTTGCTTGTGTCGAAACCCAATGCTGTTGCTTTTTCTATGAGAATATATTTTATTTTTTCGTTCATTATTGGGCTTCTATTCAGAATCCATAAATAAGATTTATCAGGGCCGCATACGAGTGAATATTGGTAATTCTCATGGTCAAGTCCAAAAACGATATAAGAACCATAAAAGGGGCCAAAGAAAGATACTTTCAGGTAACCCTGATTAGATTCTTTCACAAAATAAGCCTTTCCTTCGGCTTTTTCCCATGAGTCTGCTTCAGCGGAGTACCCACGATTCAGTACTCTGATCCCACCGTCATTTCGCAAACTATAATCTGCTGTTACGTGGGTCAAACCTCGCTCAAATGAATGATCCAACCTTGCAATTTCAAACCACTTACCCAGATATTCCTCTATCTTGAAATTGTCAACGGGTCTTACGTTCTCAGGTATTCCAACACACCCCATCAAGAATAATACAAATACTATTGATAGTTTTTTCATTTCTCTTTATCCAAGCCTAACGGTTTGATAACCAGCCTACATGTTTTTTCGACGGTCTGGTTTATTAAGAGGTTATATTCGATTTGTATACTTCTTTTCGATGCTCTATTCTTAGAATTAGAGCTGTATCACCTATGATGGTAAAGATTACCCTGAAGTCTCCAACTCTAAATTTTCTCAAACCAGAAAATTTGCCGGTTAATGTTGGCAGAATTCCGGCTTTCTCAGGAAGTTCAGACTCAATTTTATTTAAAATTCTTTTGGTCTGTTCTTTGTCTATTTTTTTGAGATCACGAGAAACGGATTTCTTGAACGCTATTTTATAATTCAAGTTCTTTCCTCATATCATCAATAGAGATTGCAGGATCAGTAGTGTCGTGCAAACGGTCATAAGCTACTTGTAAATCAGCTATTTCAGTTAAATATGCTTCCAAGGCCTTTTGAACATGAAAAGATTTAGGACGTTCAGTTTCTTTTGCAATTTCAGATAATTTTAAGGCGAGTTCATCTGTAACTCTTACAGATAATGCTTTGCTCATACATTGCCTCCATTGTAATTAATTGTAATACATTGTAAACATTAACGAAGCAATACGCAAGGTCTTTTTTAGGGTTTGAACGAAAAGTTCACAGGCCGGGCGTTTTATATCCCGGTCATGTAAAACGGCAGGTTGTCCAGCACTTGCACTTGGGGTCGGACCAAGTTAACTTGCTGACATGTCGTCATATATGTTCCATAAATAGGTATTTTCGGGCCTTAAAACGTACCTTTTGGGGTCAAAATGGGCACTGTAAGAAGCAGATGACTCCCTAAGTTCAAACATCCCGTTTCTTTTATGAATAGTCCTCCCAATTGAACTGCTCGCCATGTTTCTTTTTGTCTCAGATATGAATTCCTTAGTGCCGACTGCTATACTCTCTGTCCATGCTTCCTGGCGCTGAAGCGAATTGTTCTCTATGGTTTCATCTACGAGCTGTGAATAGGTGCGGCTGAATGTCTCCCTGTCAGAAAATCCAAGAATATTTTGCAGCCTGCTCTGATCGATTCGTGCATATCTCTCAGGAGGATGTATTATCTCATTATATCCGCCTGTTTTCCACTCAGACGGATGTTTAACAACACCGGTCCTGACCATATTGAGATCGATGTAGATCATGCAGCTGAGGAGGTGCCTGTCAGTTTGCACTGCTGTTGCATGATACCGATCTTCCCAGAAGGCACCTCTGCGATTTTTGCGTTGATTGTATTCCTGTGCTGTCCTTCCTGCGATAAGCTGCATGCTTTGGGGGATTGCGTTTTGATCTGTGTCAATAACTAAGAGATGAACGTGGTTTGAGGTGACGGTATAATTAAGAATTACCAGTCCATATCGTTTTCTTGCTGCATACAACCATTGAACCCAGCGATGTCTGTCCCGTGAGAATTTCAGTAGAAACTCTTTTTTGTGACAGCGATGCGTAATATGCCAGGCATAACCGGGAATGTAATGACGATTAGCTCGGGCCATGTGTTCTCCGCTACGTCGTTGAAAAGCTTAGAGCCACTATTTTGGACCTAAAATGGCGACTCTAAGGTCAAAAAAAGGCGTTTTGTTAACACTATTATATATCAATTCAGTTAGTTACCTTGGTCCGACCCCATTTGTTCACACAGCTTGCGCCGCATAATAACCACACAGTCCGTGCACGCCGCCTCCGGGAGGTGTCGATGAGGAGCAGATATAAATATTCTTTTGCGATGTTCTGTAGGGCACAAGGGACAGCACAGGCCTGGTATAGAGTTGACTTAAATCCTGGAGCCCCCCGTTGATGTCCCCTCCCACATAGTTTGGGTTGTGACGTTCCATGTCCACTGCAGTCATACTGCTTTTTGCTAGAATGATCTCCCGGAATCCAGGCGCGTGTCTTTCTATTTTGTCTTCCATGAGATCGGCCACATTCTCCGGTGATCCATGCGGAACATGGCAGTATGCCCAGGCGGTATGTCTGCCTTCTGGTGCCCGTGTAGGATCGAAGAGGCTCTGCTGGGCCAACACGATATAGGGAGATACCGGCACTTTTCCCATACCTGCA
>Ga0272442_10007220_pt1 | contig 14416 bp, 13 predicted proteins | sample SSMForm2O_FD_200262 | JGI IMG/M metagenome (GOLD analysis project Ga0272442, IMG submission 200262) | Marine sediment archaeal communities from Little Sippewissett salt marsh, Falmouth, MA, United States - SSM-Form-2O | ecosystem: Environmental > Aquatic > Marine > Wetlands > Sediment ...
TATAGAAAAGGTATTTAATAGCACAACTGCTATTACCAAAACATTCAAAGGAAAATATCACACAGAAAACCACAATCTAGCATAAAGCCACTGATTGCCCGAGAATGGTCTGGGAGTTCCATTTGACGATGTGAAGGACAACTGGGTGGTAGGTTCGGTTTATTATTATACAAGAAAGAGAGAAGAAGCCGGGTTGCTGGAGAATATCCAGTGGTTCGGCTTTTTTTATGCCAGCTTGAGGAGAAAGTCCTGATTGTTTTGATCAAACCGGTTATAGCGCTCTTGCCAGGATACAGGGTGAGTTCTATCGAACTGTTTCTGAAACTGTAAACCTATCTCAGAAATTTATGATACGCGATAAAAGTAATATCCCTGAAACCGCCGCGAGGGTTAAGGCAGTTATTAAGCAAGGCTATTGCAGGCTGCCCGGCCCGGTTTTGGCCGGAGTGCTTTCAGCTTTGCTGGTATGGTGGCTGATTCCCCTGGTATGGCCTGCTTTGCAGAGAAGCCGGGGTTTTGAGCGGATGCAGGAGGAGAAATACCTGCTGGTTCTGCCGTTTACGAACCCGGCGGGTGACCCGGCAAGCCGGGCTTTTTGCAACGGCCTGGTGGAAACACTTTCCAGCAAACTCTCCCAAATGGAACAGCTTCAAAAATCGCTACGGGTTGTACCAGCGGCGGACGTGCTTGAAAGCCGGGTTGCCGGGGCCGGCGAGGCACTGCAGGAGTTTGGAGTCAATCTGGTTGTAGACGCCGGCATGCAGCGTTTCGAAAATAGTTTCAGTTTGAGCTTGAACCTGGTCGATACAGAAACCCTGCAGCAGCTCAGCTCCGAAGTGATTACCGTGCGAACGGCCGATTTTGCCGCACTGCAGGAAGGTATGGTCGAGAAACTGGCAGAAATGCTGGACCTGGAACTGCCGCCGGAATCCAGGCTCCTGATGACAGCGGGAGGCACGAAAGTGCCGCAGGCCTACGAATTCTACCTTCAGGCACTCGGCCACCTTCAAAGCTACAGGGAGGACGAAAATCTCGAGACGGCGATTAACATGTTCGAACAAGCTGTTGGTGAAGATTCCGTATATGCCTCGGCTTGCGCCGGTTTGGGTAAAGCCTGCTGGTGCAAGTACGAAACCACCAGAGACAGTTATTGGATGCAGCGCGCATCGCAGCACTGCAAACGCGCTGCTGAGCTGAATGAGCTGCTGGCAGCTGCACACGTAACCCTGGGCATGATCCACGAAGAGACCGGCCTGCATGACGAAGCGGTGAAAGAATTCCGGCTCGCCCTGGAGCTTGATCCGGCCGACATCTCGGCCTATCGCAAACTGGCAGACGCATACATAGCCCAGGGCAGGTTTCTGCTGGCGGAGCTGACCTACCAGAAAGCCATTGAATTGAATCCTCATAACTGTGTGAGCTACGGTTACCTGGGCGCTTTTTATCGGGACCAGGGCCGGTACGAGGATGCCGCGGCACAGTTCCACCGGGCAGTGCAGGTCAACCCCATGTACGCGAAAGGATTTGGAAGCCTTGGTGGAGTTTACTTTTTACTGGGGCGCCGGCAGGATGCTGAACAGATGTACCTTCGCTCACTGGAGATTAGACCGAGCTGGCAAGCCTACTCGAATCTGGCATCCTGTTACTTTTACCAAGAGCGGTACGAGGATGCCGCGAGCGTCTATGAAAAGGCATTGGAGAAGGATAGCACTGATTACAGAATCTGGGCCAACCTGGCCGCGGCTTACTATTGGATAGCGGACGAACAGGAGAGTTCTCGATACAGTTATCGACACGCGATAATTTTAGCAGAGGAGGAATTGAGGCACAGGCCGGGCGATCAGAAATTGCTGAACGACCTGGCGCTTTATTGCGCAACAATAGGTGAGCGTGAAAAAACTCAAGCCGTGCTGCAGCAGCTTGTGGACTCTGAGCCGGACATCCTGGATGTGGTCATTGGTGTCGGATACATTTATGAGGTGCTCGGCGAGCGAGAACTGGCGCTGAAGTGGATTGAAAAGGCGCTGGAGAAAGAAGATTATGCGCTGATGGAAATCGAGAGCTTTCCGGGATTGGAAGAATTACGCGAGGATGAGCGCTTTCAGGTGCTGGTTCGGCGTTTCGCGGATAAAACCGACTAAATGGGGACTGACACCGGAATTTGAATCATTCCTCGTGTACAATTTAATCTTAAGGTCTGAAAGGAGGATATAAGCCATTCCGGTGCAGTGCTGTTAACAGTCGGAAACCGAAGGTCTCGATATTAAAAGACCGAAACCACGGATACAAAAGGAGGGAAAAATTATGCCCAGAAATCACAGAGTTGAAATCAATAAGGTCCGTAAGTGGAAAGTTGTCCCCCATCGACTGGGAGGAGGAAACCAGAGTGTTAATGTAAAAGTGGGTGACTCGATAACTTTCCACTCTTCTGGGACAGCAGCGGAACTTCATCTCCCATTTAGACTATTTAATAAAAATAAGATTTCTGTTCCTAAAGGTGGTGCTGGTACGACAGAGGTGGTCAAAGAGAGTGCCAGAGGCACAACGCTTCGTTATGCTGTATACTGCAAGGGAGAAGATGAGTTTGCATCGGGGAACTCTTATCCGAAAATCATTACTGATCCCTGAGTGCCGGTTGAAAGCGATCTCTCCGGCCTGATCCGGCTGGCTGCCGCCGTCGCCTGGGGTGTTCGCCGCCACAAGGATTTGAAAAGTCGATATGCCCACCTTTCGAGAGAGCATATTCGGCTGGAGATGCCGAAGGTTGAGTCGAGTTTTGCTGGAAAACTACTGGACAGGCAGACAGGACAACTCTAACCAAAAGCCTACAAACAAGATAAGATTCTACTTGATGAAACGATGAAATTTATCGAGGAATTCAACAGGCAGGAATGGCGCGGCCCGGCGGCTAGCGGGAGTGTTTGACTCGGGTGCGGCTGCAGAGATGGTTCAGCGGGCATTTCGAGCAGAACGGCGAGATCGGCTTGCACAGGTTCTGGCCGAATGCAACCAACAGATCGTTGTACACGATCCAGTATTTGGCAGGCAGTTTTTCTCTGAGAGCGAATTCTGTCTGTTCAGGGGTTCGTGTGCTGACATACCCGAGCCGGTTGGAAATCCGGTGCACGTGAGTGTCCACACAGATCCCGGGTTTGCCGTAACCCAGGGTGACCACCAGGTTGGCTGTCTTGCGGCCGACACCCTTGAATGTCAGCAGTTGCTCCAGATCATCGGGCACACGGTCCTGGTATTCATCGATAAGTCGGCGGCAGATATCGATAATGTTCCCGGCTTTGGTCTTGTAGAAGCCCACCGGATAGATCAGCCCGGCGATCCGTTCGGCGCTCAGCCGGACCATGCTCTGCGGAGTGTCGGCGGCAGCGAACAGCCGCTCGGCGGCTAGAGCCGTGGTTTCGTCCTTTGTGCGAAGGCTGAGCACGGTGGTGATCAGAACCTTGAACGGGTCCCGGCGCCTGCGGGTGATATCCGTGACAATCGGCACGTTCCATCCCCGGGCCGCCGCCGTGAGCTTTTCGATCACCTCGTGGACCTGAAAATCTTTCAATACCGCACGCTCCAGGTTGTATCCCGCTGAACGCAGATTTTCAAAAGAGCCTAGAAACTAAGCCGTTCAGCGCTTTTTAGCAAGTTTCGCCCCCCCCCCGCCTTTGTAATAGAAAAATCCACGTCAAATTTTTTAGGTTTGTTGTAAAAATTTATCTTTTGCGAATCTTTTGACTATATTCGGGGTATAACCCAGCAAGAGACGTTCCCCTCCACAAATTTACTTGCGTATGGATTTCAACAGAAAACTCATACTCGCCCCGCTGGCGGGAATCACGGATTCGATATTCCGCCGGATCTGCCGCAAAATGGGCGCTGATATTACCTGGAGTGAAATGGTCAGTGCCGACGGGCTGGTGCGGGATGCTGAAAAGACCGGCAACCTGATGCGTTTCACCGTGTCCGAGCGCCCGTTCGGAATCCAGCTTTTCGGCTCCGATCCCCGGATAATGGGCCTGGCAGCGGGTAAAGCTGCCGGGTTCGAGCCGGATTTTATCGACCTGAATTTCGGCTGTCCGGTAAGAAAGGTGGTCAGGAAAAACGGGGGCGCCTCGCTGATGCGCGATCCCGGGCTTGTCGGCGAGATAGCCAGTGAAGCTGTCAGGGCGGCAGGCTCGGTCACGGTCACGGCGAAAATCCGCAGCGGCTGGAGCGCCGGCGAGTTGAATTATCTCGAGGTCGCCGAGAAACTGGTCAACTCGGGGATCAGCGCTTTGGCCTTGCATCCGCGTACCAGGGAACAGGGATTTTCCGGCCGGAGTGAGTGGAGCCGGATCAGCGAGCTCGTGCGGGTCTGCCCGGTGCCGGTTATCGGCAGCGGGGATGTTTTCGGCCCTCGCGATGTGCTGGAAATGTTCGATACGACCGGTTGTGCAGCAGTGATGGTCGGCAGGGGCGCGCTCGGCAACCCGTGGATATTCAATCGCGCGAAACGCCTGCTCGCCGGCCGGGATGACCCGGGAGAGCCGCGGGCCGAACAGCGTCTGAACCTGATGCTGGAACATAACGGGATGATGGTGCAGGAACATGGCAGCAAATACGGTGTGATATTGATGCGCAAACATTTCGGCTGCTACACCAAAGGACTGCCCGCCGCCTCCACGCTGCGCCGCAAGCTTTTCGCCTGTAATGCACTGGATGAGGTGAAAGAAATTATCGGAGAATACCTCCGGAGCGCCTAATGCCTCAGGACCGGATAGGGGGTGTTAAGGGCCGGGCTGAAAGTGGGCTGACAACGATAAACTACCGTTTTGCCGGTGTAAGAACTTCAGACACCCACAAAGGGTTGACTGTTTTATTTTCCGCTTCAATCATCAACTGCTCAGAATAGACTTATAAACATCGATACGCTGCGCCGCTAGAACCGGAGTTCCCCGCCAGTATCAATTATATTGATTTGTGTGCCCGAGGATATATTTTTATAGTTTAGAGCCGGCCATGTTCGAAAATGCGAACAGATCTGACGGGGAACAGCACATGCCTTCCATCTTTGCTCCAGCGACCCACGCGGTGATGATCAACAAGAATTATATTAAGGAACAGATCCGGATCAACAGGTTCAGCTCCTTGATCGAGCACAGCGAAGTGATCGATTATTTCCGCAGGATCATCGAGGAGATCAATGCATGCAATTACCCCGGGCTGTTGACAATCTCCTACGAATTCAGCCTGGTTCTCTCGGTTCTGGACAAGATGCTTGACCGCAAGGCCCACGAGGTTTTCAGGCTCGACCAGATGCCCAAGGCCTGCGAGATACAAGCCCTGCGGATGATTCTCTCGCCCACTGCTGAGGAAAATAACCTTGTCTGTCTCTCCGGGGAACGGGAACTGGACGACAGTGAAGCGCGGCAGCTCTATTTTAACCTTTTCAGCGGCAATTCAGGGGAAGAGATAGTCGGCCATGTCAATGAACTGGGCCTGCGGCGGATGTTCGATTATATCTGGGACAAGGGGCTGCACAAGTATTTCAACTCCCGCTACAAGTCACTGAAAGGCATTCCCGAGCACGATCTCGATGTGGATAGAATAGTGGAGGAAATCGGCCTGCCGGCCCTGTTGGACGAAAGCGTAATTGTCAAGCGCTATTCGGATTTCAAGATGGTGGACGACAAGGGGATCAAGGACCTTAGGGACAAGCTTTCACATGAAAGCACAGCGAAAACCGAGGCGAATGTCAAGCTCGAGCGGATGTACGGAATGCTTTCGGAGTACCCCTGCGATTTCTGGCTTCTCAGGAAAGCGATGCTGGATCTCAAGATGGATCTGGAGGTAGACTCCACAGAGCAGGAGGGAGTAAACTGCCTGAAAGATTATATTCGCGCCAAGGCCGTGATGGGCGCCCACGAGGTCGCTTCACGCTATGATTTTATCTGTCCCGCAGTCCTGGACAGCGACATGGCACAGGCACGCCGGGTAATCAGCAGCAGTTTCTTTTCCCAGGCGCAGAAATCCAGGAAAGGAAAGTTTTTTCTGCGCGCCGAGGTGTTGTACAATCTTAAGCCGTCTGTGAAAAACGGCGAATGTTTCAAACTCCCGGGCGGCTATCTGCTCTCTGTCATCCGGATGGTAAACGGCGAGGAGCATTTCCTTTTCGGCCGCTACCCGTCCAGAACGGAGAAAGATGCTTTCAACCTTTCTGCAATCGGTTTTTTCTACATGTTCGATTCCCCGATGAAAGCAGTGGCTAAGCTCATAAAATATTATATGGACTCGATTGCCGGGAGCGTACGCACGAACAATGCGATCAAAAAAATGCTTCTGGCCCTTCCACTGCTGTTGAGCATTGCCGTACTGGTGGGTGTGATATACTACTTCACTCTCGGCGCACCGGCCGAGGCGCTGCTGGTGGGAGGGGGGATAATGTTTATCGGAATGGCTATCTCCGCCAAGAACGGCTATGACGAGGAGGTCACCCCGGCAAGCCACGAGAAAATCCCGGGCTGCCTTTCCAGGAAAGGGGCCAAGGTTACCGCAACCGCTGCCGACCCGGAATCCGGCCCGGAGGAACATGAAAAGGAAAATCCCCCGGAGAACGATCAGCAGCAGGTGTAATCAGCCTGGAGTTGAGTGAAGCACGAAAGAAGAGAAAATCAAGCCGAGGTGAAAATGGATGGTCTCACGAGCTACGTTCAGTATGTCAACAAGTGTCTGGAAAATGTAGTCGAGAATGGGCGCGCCTCCCTGGATGCCGCATCAGATGCAATGATCGGGCGGTTCCGTGAAGGCCGGGTCGTTCATATTTACGGTCCCGGGGTGCACAGCTATATTGCCGCAGAGGACGCTTTCTGCCGCAAGGGCGGCCTGATCCCGGTCAATGCGCTGCTGGACACCTCGCTCAGCGCGGCCAACGGGATGCGCTTCGCACACCTCCTGGAAGGCCAGAGCGCGCACGCGGATGCCTGCCTCGCTTCCTACGGGATAGGCGAGGGGGATGTGCTGATCGTGGCCAATGCCTATGGATTCAACGCTGTGTGCGTCCAGGCGGCAATACGCGCCGGAGAACTCGGGGCCACGGTTATCGCCATCACCTGCCCGGCCTTTTCGCGGAGCGTTCCGCCGGATGCCAAAAACCGGCACCCGAGCGGAAAAAGCCTGTTCGAAGTGGCCGATATAGTGATAGACAACCAGATGGACCCCGGGGAAACGGTTGTCGGAATCCAGGGCCACCCGAAGTTGAAAGTCGGGGCTGTGGCAACGATCCTGCATTCTTTCATAATCAACTGCCTGGTGATTCGGGTAGCAGAGAAAATGGCCGCAGAGGGCGAGCCGCCGCCTGTAGTGGCGGTGGGAGATCAGGAATATACCGACCGGATCAGGGCGCGTTTTGCCGGTCAATTGCGGCATTACTGAAACCGAAGGGAGGGTTTATGAGTAAAAAAATGTTTACAGCGACCATGGCTTTGTTCTGTCTGATGGCTGTGGCTCAGCCGGCTGAGGCCAACCACAAGCTCGGGTCTGTCTATGTCAGCCCGGTCCTCGGCCACTGGATGGAATACGAGAACTCGAACCTTCTGGATGACGGGCCGCTGTGGGGCGCGAGGTTCGGATTCGGCCTCTGCCCTTATTTCGGTCTCGAGGGTTTCGCTATGCAGGGGCCTAGTGAAGTCAGCCCGAACGATGGCCCGGGAAAGTTCTCGCTCGGGGCAACCTACCGGATTTACGGGGTCGGCGCAAGGCTGAACCTGCATTCAGGCCCGTTCGTTCCCTACCTGTCCGTGGCAACCGGTAAGGCAAAAACCAAGTTCGACACCTCGATCAGCGAGATCAACGGTTCGCCTGTCAGTGTGGCAAAAGATGAAGAGCGCGATGTGACACTCCTTGGCGCAGGGTTAGAAATCTTTGTCCACCGCAACGTGGCTATCCGTTTCGATGTCATCGACCATTATATCGACCGGGATTTTATCGACGGCGACCGGCTCGGAGACAACAAGACCCACAACTGGGAGATCGGCGTGGGCCTGACCTTTCTTGCCGGCGGCAGGGGAAAGAAAAAAGCGCCTGATTCGGACGCCGACGGCATCCCTGATGCGGACGACCAGTGCCCGGACACCCCGGCCGGTGTCGCAGTGTACAGCAACGGCTGCCCCGTAGACAATGACCAGGACGGCGTGGCCGATTACCTGGACCGCTGCCCGGCTACCCCGGCAGGCACTGCAGTGGATGCCAGCGGCTGCCCACTGCCTGAGAAGAAAGAGGAGGTCAGCAAAAAACCGGTGGATTCGGACAATGACGGCGTGCCGGATGAAAGCGATGCAGAGCCAGCCACCCCGGCAGGAGCCAGAGTGGACAGCAGGGGCAGGGCGCTTGACTCGGACGCCGACGGCGTGCCCGACGGGATCGACCGCTGCGCTGATACTCCGGCCGGCGTGCCTGTGGACACCTACGGCTGCCCGCGCTACACCCCGGAGCAGTTCAAGCTTTCAGTCTTTTTCGAGATCGCCAAAAGCGCCGTGCCCGGCAAACATTTCGCCGAGCTGGACCGCATCGCGGCTCTGATCAAGAAGACCGGGGCCAGGGTGCGTGTCACAGGCTACACGGACCAGGTGGGCCCAGAGGAATACAATAAAATGCTATCCGACAGAAGGGCCAGGGCAGTGCGGGACTACCTGGTGAGCAGGGGAGTTGAAGCCAGCAGGCTGGAGGTTACAGCCAGCGGGAAATTCCCGGTGCGCGCGGGCGAAAAGCTCGACCGCTCGCGCCAGCGCTGCGTGAGCCTGGAGCTGATCAGGTAGGCTTGCCACATAAATTCTGATAAAACAGGTAAAAAGCCCGCGTGCGGGAAAATGGCGCGGGCTTTTTGTTTGTCTCGTGTAGGGGTGGGGAGTGACCCGCCCCTGTGCGCGTGATGTTGACACCGTAGGGACACGGCGCGCCGTGTCCCTACAGGATGGCCTTGCCCGGTGCGCGTGCGGGTGAAACCGTAGGGGCGAATGGCTATGCGCCCGCTTGGTTGATCAGGTAGGCTTGCCACATAAATTCTGAGAAAACAGGAAAAAAGCCCGCGTGCGGGAATATGGCGCGGGCTTTTTTTATATCTTTCGCTTTATTTTTAATTTGAGAAATTGGTTTTCCCCGAGGCGGAAAAGGATTAAATTTTTTCCGGCAGTAAAATATCACTTTAAAATTTTGATGGCGGCATTCAAACATGCAGAGAAAAAATGTGAAAGAATTTTTAGAAAAATATTTGAGATTTGCTCATGCATTCTATTTCACTTTAGGAATTACAATAGCACCGTTATGTGCACAGTGGTTTTGGCCGTCTTTAGATAAAAACTGTTTTATTTTTGTTGCTGTTATAACTTTTGCCCTCTCTTTAGTGGTTTCAATAATTATACACTTTATTATTCAGAATGTGATTTGGAAAGCTATGGTTACAATAGTATATAGTCTTTTAATCGTTTCAATATTATTGCCTGTCTTTGAATTCTCACCATACATATTAGCCATATTAGGTATAATGGTCTTGTCAACGACTATGCATTTTTTTAATTCAGTCAAGGAGATTTTTCCTGAAATAGATAACCAGAAAATTAGCAGATGGCTTGAAGTAACCTTGACCCTGTTTGCGATCTTTGTCTCATCAATGATGGTGGGATTTACTATCGCCTGGAATAATCTTTATGGCGAAGCTTTGAAAGGATTGATTGAAAGGAGAATAGTTATTGTTGGCATCGACTCAAACCTGCTTATTACCATGTATTTTTGGGGAGGGGCAGGATTGATTTTTCTCAGTGGAATTAAATATTTAGGATCAGCCGCGAATGAAAGAGGTTGATAGAACGCGTACTTGTGCTGTTGCGGGAGGATTTTGATTAAAATATTTTTATCATGCCATTTAAAATAGACTGAATTGTGCGTGTAATGTTGCCAGCGTAGGGACACGGCGCGCCGTGTCCCTACAGGATGACCCGGCCCGGTGCGCACGGGTGAGACTGTAAGGGCGCATGGCCATGCGCCCGCTTGACTGATCAGGCAGGCTAGGCGCATAAATTCTGAGAAAACAGGTAAAAAGCCCGTGCCGGGACAAACGGCGCGGGCTTTTTTTATATCTTTCGCTTTATTTTTAGTTTGAGAAATCGGTTTTCCCCGAGGCCAGAAATGGTTTTATTTTGTCCGCGAGCTTATGCAACATTTAACACCGCAGGATCGAGGCATGCCTCATCCCCCTACCCTTCCACCGCGCGCAGCTCAATCCCTTACGGCCCAATAAAAACTTTCATGGCGAATGGGAAAACGTCCTGCTGAAGGCACCGGGTGACATCCGTGGCAGGGAAATACCCCTTGTAGCCCCGCAGGAATTTTTGCGCGCTTTCGTGGGAGAGGATTTCAGCCAGCGCGCCTGTGTGGTCGTAAGGTGAGGCGTGGTCTAGAAGGCTCTGGATATAGGAGGCGCACTGCTCGTCCTCAGGGGTGGGGAATTCGCCTGCATGCCCCATGGCTACAATATGCACCCGGGGCGGCTTTTTTTTCTTCTTAAAAGAATATTGATCTGTATTGATCCAATAGAATGCTAATTTGCAATTAGAGGGTTTTGCCGTGGCAATTCCAACAAAGAATTTCACAATTAGAAAGCGTATCTGGCCCATATCTGGTGATATGATGGGCCTCCCATACCCCAGCGTCTTCTTGGCCCCTTTTGCTCCATATAAGTTTTTTATTGCAGCGGCCAATATGACCATGAGTTTTTCTTTCGCATTCACATCTTCCACCAGCTCTGTTCCAAGCTTGTTTGACTGTATCTTCAGAAAAACCCATTCTATGCTCCTTGAATGGAGACGAAAGAAACATTAAAGACTCTATATTCAATATAAGCGTTTAAAGGTGGGGGGACAATGGTGGGTTTTATGATTGGGTTTGCTAAGTATACAATTCCGTGATCTTTAATGCCCAAGCTTCGCTTTTTATACTAGAAAGCCAGACAACAATATATTTATTTTTGGGGCTATTTTCATTTTGAGTTTGAGAAAGTGGTTTTCACTCGAATAGAAAAAAGTTAAATTTTGTCCGGGAGTAGGGACACGGCGCGCCGTGTCCCTACGGGATGCCCCCGGCCCTGTGCACGAGGGTGAGCCTCTCCTGATTCCTGTCTCCGTCCTTCCCCCACCCGCTAACCTTTCACCGCGCGCAATTCAATCCCCTCCGGCCCGGTAAAAACTTTCATTGCGAATGGGAAAACATCCCGCTGAAGGCACCAGGTGACATCCGTGGCAGGGAAATGCCCCTTGTCGCCCCGCAGGAATTTCTGCGCGCTTTCGTGGGAGAGGATTTCGGCCAGGGCGCTCACGTGGTCGTAGGGTGAGGCTGGATTGAGAAGGCTGTGGATATATGAGGCGCACTGCTCGTCCTCAGGAGTGCGGAATTTCCCTGCATGGCCCATTGCTACAATATGCACGTTTTTGGGATTTTCCTTTTTTAGCAGCTCAGCCAGGGCTTTGGCAGTGGAAAAACCTGCGGCATACACGCTTTTGCAGTTCTCCACTGCTGAGAAAATTCCGCGCACCCCGGCACTTGTGCGCTGCACGATTTTTCTGCCGCGAAAAAAATCTTTTCCGGCCCCTGCAATCTCTGTTGGAGAATTGCCGAAATCGAACCCCGGAACCATCACCCCGTCGATCTCGCCCAGGGCGAGAAAGCCGGAGTTTTTTTTCAGTTCCAGGGCTTTGCCGGGTTCCTGCTCCAGGATCAGGCGCTCTACCCCGAAGTGCAGCAGCATGCTGGAGCAGGTGAAGGCGCGGAACACGTCCACGATAACAGCAGTGCCGCTGCACGCGGCGGCTCCGCTGAGCAGGCTGTGACGGTGGATTTGCATCCGCTGAAAATACATCCTGTGCCCGCTCGCTGTCAAGAGAGGCCGGTTCGCTGCTGCCGGCGGATTAAATTTTGACTTGAAAGGCAAAAAATATTAGATTCTTTCTTCTCTGATAATCTAAAAAATTCATATTTTCCATCGCAGCAGGTTTGCAGGAAAAATTCGAGCGCCGAGCTTTTTGCGGCGGCAATCCATACGGAGACAAGTGTCATGAGTTCCTACAAGGTGGAGATAGATAACGAGCGCAACATCGACCTTCTCACAGACGGGGAGTCCGGCTCCAGCGTGATGATCGACCGCATGGGCTGCGAGCTGATCGGTTACCGGGTGAAAAACAGCAGGGGCAAGGAGATCGGGTTGATGTACCGCGACTCACAGGCGGAGATGCCGGAAAGCGGCTGGAAGAACCACGCCACGGTTCTTTTTCCCATAGTGGGCGGACTGAAAAACAACCAGAGCAGGCTTGGCGCCACAGTGATTAAATCTCCGGGCAACCACGGGATCGCCAGGCGCAGCCTTTTCAGCCTGATCGAAACAGCTCAGCAGGACAATGCAACAGCCCGCTACAGGCTGAGGGCCAATGACTACACTCGCGAATACTACCCGTTTGATTTTCAGCTCGACCTGACTTTCACTCTCAAGGGCAAAATCCTCACTGTGAGGTTCGAGATAGTCAATCCCGGCAGCATGCCCCTTCATTACTGTTTCGGCTGGCACCCTGGTTTCCGCACTCCGGTGATTGCCGGTAAGGGCAAAAAAGGCGGCTGCAGGCTCGTTTTCCCGGAGGGCAAGATCAGGAAATATCAGAACAACGAGCACTGCCGTCTGACCGGCGAAACGGAGATTATCGACGTGGGCGGGCCCCTGGAATGGACCGAGCAGGAGCTGGAAGCCACCCTGATGTATGAGATCGACGATCCGGCGCTGCGCACGGTCACCTTGGAAGACCCGGCCTCGGGTGTGGCGATCCGGGTGGATTTTCCCGAGATGCCGCACCTTGGTTTCTGGTCCGAGCCGGGGGACGAGTTTATCTGTATCGAGCCCTGGCAGGGCATGGACGACCGCGAGGCCCAGGAGCCGTTCGACGAAAAAGTGGGAGTGGTGATGCTTGCCCCGGGAGGCAGGGACATGCGCACGATCAGGGTGATACCCCAGACTGACTGACAGGAAAATTCAGAATAGAATACCGATGATTTAAAAAGTGGAATTTACGATAGTGGAGGAATGATGTCATTTTCCGGAATCACTCTGTCTGCTTCTGCACAGGCAATGGCGGACAGGCTAAAGCTGGACAAGAGCAAGCTGATCTCCCTGATCGGGGAGATCTTGGAAACCGGCCGCAGGTATGACCGTAACCTGGCCGGAAACATTGTCTGCGGACTGGATGTCAACGGCCCGATCGTGGACTGCGACGACTCGGAGCTTACGCCGTATCCGGGCGCAGCCGAGGCGATAACTTACCTGATCGGCTCCGAGGGGGTCGAGGTCACTCTCTGCACGGGCTGGGACCTCAACTCGATGGAGTTTTTCAAGGAGAACCGGCTCAGGGTGGCTGACCTCGGCACGGTGGGCGAGTACGGCATGGTTTACGAGCGCAAGGGCAAGTTCAACTATCTTTACCCGTACAGCGAAGACGAGGCATTCAACTTTGTCCGGGACGTGCTCTTCTCGGCTGCCGAGCACAATGTCAAGGTGGCGCTTCAGGGCAATTTCAGCACGGGCGCAGGTGCGATCTATATCGAGGGGGACAGCAACGGCAACCTGCTGGAGCATCCGCTGGTCAAGGGCCGCAGGCCCACCATGGCCCGGCTCGCTGAAGCTATCGGGCAGGGCGGCAGCAGTGTGGAATACGACCCGGCGACAGAGAGAATCGTTTTCAGCGCCGAGCTGGAGAACATGCGCGGGCTCTACCAGGCGCTGGTCAAGACCCACCCGCTGATCAGCGTGAGGGTGGAAAAGCACGAAGAAAACGCCCTGGCGATCCGGATTGACGACCAGGACACCCGAGGCTTCGATTTCGAGAAGCTGAAATCCGTGGTGCCCGGTTTCGAGTCCCGCTCGGGCCGCAAGGCGCTTGTTTACGAGGATTTCGGCGTGGATTTGATCGCTCCCAAGGTGGAGCAGGGGAACTATTCGAAAGATTCCGGCCTGCGCGAGTTCGGGCGCGAGGCTTTCGGCAATGACGATTTCCTCTCGATCATTATCGGCGACAAGCGCAGCGATATCCCCAAGACCCTGGAAAAAACCCTGATGGCAGCCCAGAAAGGCACGGATGCCGAGCGGATCTCCAGCGAGGAGGGGATACCATCGTTCAACCCGATCGACGTGCGCGATTTTGCCGTGGCAGTGGCAGAGGCGCACAGGATTGCGCAGTCGGGCTGAAAGGCCGGGAAGAAGCTGTTCTGAATTGACAACTATTGATAAAGCAACGATTCTGTTCAAAGCAAAAGGAGATTGATATGTCTGATGCATTGCTCAAGCTGGTCCAGGCGACCGATGCGGAAAAGAAGGCAAAGGGAACCGCGGATACCCCGGCGGAAATTT
>Ga0272442_10007221_pt1 | contig 14415 bp, 11 predicted proteins | sample SSMForm2O_FD_200262 | JGI IMG/M metagenome (GOLD analysis project Ga0272442, IMG submission 200262) | Marine sediment archaeal communities from Little Sippewissett salt marsh, Falmouth, MA, United States - SSM-Form-2O | ecosystem: Environmental > Aquatic > Marine > Wetlands > Sediment ...
CTATGGCGTAAGGAGCGTTTAACAGGCTGTCAAGGCTGAACATGCCCTCCGAGTCGGTGACAAGCGTCGTATCCATGCCTTCGCCTTTCACGCTGACCGAAACACCCTCCAGGCCGAGATCACCCACCACTATCCGACCGCTGAGCGCAAATGCGGCATAGGTCGCCTGGATGTCCGGCATTGTTACCGAGTCCCCGTTTACAACAGCCTCAAGCTCTTCAGGCTCGAACGTGTAATACCAGTTCCTGAGAATAGGCTTTACTTCGTACCTGCCGTCTACAACCTCAAAGCGGTAATAGCCATCCGCATCCGTTTTGGTATAGGAACCACCAACCATTGTTACTCCTGCCACACCCTGGTCGTTCTCCACTACCCTACCGGTGATAGAAAAAAGCTCCAGCGGCGACAGCTCGCCTTTCATGATGTTCAACAAAAGGCACGTAACGTCAAGCATACTGCATTGACCGTCATCCGTGTAGTCTGCCACAGGGCTCTCAGGGTCGTCCCGACTCATTAACAACAAAGCGACCACGTCCACAATATTCACGCTGCCGTCCTGGTTGATATCCTGCTTGTAAACTTCTTCCCCGGAATCTCCATCTTCATCGTAGGGAATCTGTGCGCCCAGATCGGCGACTGTGAAGAGAAACAGAAGTGTGACCGAGAAAGTGAAAAACCTCAGAAATGTTTTAAGGCGACGATTGAACATAGCTTGTTTCTCCATATTGTCGGGTTGAACGGGAATTGTCTGCTATTAGAGCTTCCCGGCTAACACCTTGGATTTATATCATATCAACTTAAATTTCATAACCGGGAGCCTATCTGCCTGCGAGAACTTTGAGCAGCTCGAGCAGATCGAAAATGTTCGTCACCCCGTCACTGTTGACATCCACCGCGCCTGCGGCCGTATCCTTACCGCTGAGGACTTTAAGAAGATCCAGCAGGTCAAAAATGTTCACTTTGCCGTCCCCGCTCACGTCACCTTTAGCAAACTCGGCCACGGTCACTTTCCCATCCTGCATGCTGACTTCCACTTCAACTGGAGCATCATCCACAACCGAGGCAAAAGACACATTGGCAAGGGTCAGCGTTATATCGCCGACCTCGACGCTCTCATCCACCACGAACCTGACCTTGAGCAGCTCGTTGTCCGCACCGGCTGTCAACGGCTCTGCAAGGGTCGTATCAATCATCGCCACCACCAGCTTACCCGCGCTGTTGGCCGCTGTAACAGCATCCTCGTCCAGCACAAGCTCAAGAAGACCGCCGGCATCAGCACCGCGCGTGATCCCGTTCTCAGCCAGCGTGGCGACCTGCAGCTTGCTCTGGTCGAATATCAATTCGAGCCAGGCTCCGTAAAGGTCCTGATCCACTGTCAGCAGCACCTTGACCGTGGTCACACTTCCGGCAGCGCCTGTGGCATCCTGTACCCAGATCAGGTTTTCCTCACCGTCCTGGGCCGGATCCACCAAGGCGGTTTCCTGGGCGAACACTGCTGCACAGAAGAGAAAGACCGCACTTAAGATTGCAGATAAAAACATCCTTTCTTTCATTCTTTTTCTCCTTGGAAAATTGTATCAGACTGGATAAAACGCCCTGGCATGTGGTTCACTCCAGAGCCACATGAAAATCCATATTGATAACCGGACAGATATTACTTCTGTTCTGAAAGCTGGCTCAGGAAAATGCAGAGAGAGCGGGGGGTGCTCTCAACCGGTAAATGCCTGTAACTTTATCGCAAATAACAACTTCGGCACTTAAGTTGTCTGATTGACTTAATTTTGGGATATAATCAAATTCATTGCAGGTAAAGCAGAGGAAATACCGGCCGTGGTGCAGGAAAAACAGATCGCCCACGCCGGTAATGATCAAGGTTCTGTTGTTTTCAAAAAGAGGGAAAGCAGCCTTGGAGCTGTGATGGTGGGGCCCTACAATAAAGACACTGGATGCCGAATTCCCTGCATTCAGTGCTTCCCTGAAATCGTTCTCGTGAGGTAACTGCAGCCAGCCGTGGAAGAAAAAGACCGAGATCAGGATTGCAGGAACAATTCTTTTAGCCCTCATCCTCTTAACTCTTTCCCTTTTCCTGGAAATATCTCGAAGTTCTATCCTTAAAATTCAATCGGAATTTTTATCTTTCCCCTCAGATTAAGCCCGTATCGATTATTAATGTATCCCTAACAATCTTAATTAAATCCCGAGCTGAAAGCAACCATAATCCAGCGACCCGCTGAAAAAAACTGGTCGGGGCGGGCGGATTTGAACCGCCGACCTCGTGCTCCCGAAGCACGCGCGCTAACCGGGCTGCGCTACGCCCCGACTTTCGATTCCGCTTTGGGAAACAATAGAATAATTACTTTTATCTTTTTTGGCAAGACTGATCCGCCCGGCGCCCGGTAAAGATCAATCCAGCACATATTTAAAAACCAGGAAACCGCCGATCAGCAGGATGATGAAAATGATGCTTAGAAGGTTGAAGTAACGGTCGATAAAATCTTTGATCGGCGGGCCGAAACGGCGGATAAGCGCGGCCACCAGGAAAAATCTTGCCGAGCGGCTCAAGACGCTCGCCAGGAAAAAAACGGCGAAATTGATATTGAAGACCCCGGCCCCGATAGTGATCAGCTTGTAGGGGATCGGGGTGAAACCTGCAGTGAACACCACCCAGAAATTGTATTCCTCGTAAAGGCCGCCCACGTGGGCGAAAGCCTCCGGGGTGAAGCTCGGCACCCAGCGGAAAAAGTAGTCCCCCACAACTCCCCAGAGAGTGGCGCCGAGCCAGTAGCCTGCCGCGCCTCCCAGCACCGAGGCCAGGCTGCACCAGAAGGCGAACCGCAGTGATTTTTTCGGCTCGCCGATACACAGTGCGATCAGCAGGGGGTCCGGGGGGATCGGGAAAAACGAGCTTTCGGCAAAGGAATTGAGAAAAAGTGCCGCTCCCCCGAAAGGCGTCTCTGCCCAGTGAAGGACCCAGTCGTAAAGCCTTCTGAGCAGGCCGGCCGAATTTTCGTTGCGCTGCGGTTCACTGCTGCCGGTTTCTCTCATTTGGCAGGCGTATCCTTTCCGATCAAGGGCACGAAACGGCAGGAGTCCAGGATTTCGCGCTCGATTCCTTTTCTGCCTTTTCTGATCAGCACCAGCTTAGCGCCTTCAGTATCCCCCAGCGGCATGGCCATTCTGCCGCCCGGGGCAAGCTGGTCAATCAGCACGGCAGGAGGCTCAGGCCCCACAGCGGCAACCACGATTGCATCATACGGCTGGTAGCGGCTCCAGCCCAGAGTGCCGTCACCGACTCTGATATTCACGTTGTAGATATCCAGCTTATCCAGCACTCTGCGGGCCTGCCTGGCCAGGCTCTCGATCCGCTCGACCGTGAAAACGCGGGTGGCCAGACAGCTGAGTAAAGCCGCCTGGTAACCGCTTCCAGTGCCGATCTCCAGCACGCTCTCGGTTCCCGTGAGACTGAGCAGCTCCAGCATCCGGGCCACGGTCGAGGGCTGGGAGATAGTCTGACCCTCCCCTATCGGCAGGCTGGTATTGCTGTAAGCCTGCCCGCTGAGAGCCTCAGGCACGAAGAGATGGCGCGGCACCTTTCCGACTGCCTCGAGCACTCCGCTGTGCCGGATGCCCAGCCGGGTGAGATCTTCAACCAGGCGCTTGCGCTGATTCTCATAGGCCATTGTGCGAGCTTTTCTCCCAGGAGGCTTAAAGAACGCTCTCCAGCCTTTTGAAACCGTCCAGGCTGGGGTAATGTGTCAGATCGAGGTGCAGTGGAGTCACCGAGATATACCCCTCGGCCACCACGTGGAAATCCGAATCCTCATCCCCCACCCATTCGGGATTGATCCCGCCGATCCAGTAGTAAACTCTGCCGCGCGGGTCGGTTTTTTCAATCACGCTCTCTGCATAGTGCCGCCTTCCGAGCTTTGTTATCTTGATCCCGCGCAACGGCACAGTGCTCGGCGGAAGGTTGATATTGAGCAGGACGTCTTTCGGCCAGGGGTCGGCCAGCAGGCTGCCGATCAGCCGGCTGAGAACCTCCCGGCTGCTTTTATCCTCGATACGCGCGATGTCGCATGAAGAAATAGACACTGAGGGCGCTCCCAGCAGCACTCCCTCGAAAGCCCCGGCCACCGTACCGGAATAGGTCACGTCATCCCCCAGGTTGGGCCCGTGGTTGATTCCGCTGAAAACCATGTCCGGCATCCGTGGCAGCAGTTTCTGCGAGGCGAGAAGAACGCAGTCAGTGGTGGTGCCGTCCACAGTGTAGCAGTCAGAGGCGAAAGAATTTATTCTCAACGGACGGTGCAGCGTTATCGCGTGGCTGCAGGCGCTCTGTTCGATCTCCGGGGCCACTGTTACTACCCGGCCGAACTCGGCGAGGATCTCCGCCAGGACATTGAGTCCCATGGCCCGGCGGCCGTCATCATTTGTAATCAGAAAAAGCTTTTCAGACACGTTCCCCCCACATTCTTTCATTTCTATTCCATCAAACGGCGGTTGAATTATCAAAAATAAGACCTGCCAATATAGAGCTTACCCGCTGCACAAGTCAACAGTCAAAAACAGCGGTATTCGAAACAGAACCTTTTCCCTGCAAAGGCCACACAGAGCGGTTTCCTCAGCTCTTTATGTCTTTGTCTCTGGCCATTATCCGCGCTCCGAGAGCGGCCACCCATTTTCTCGGCAGGGCTCTTGTCAGCAGGGAGGCGGCCCAGCCGTCGGACGGGAAAACAGCGGATTTTTTCCCCAGGGCGCCAAGAGCGAGCCTGACGATATCCGCCGGGTCATCCCGGTGGGATTTGGCCTCTGCGTCCTCCCCGGGCCTTTTCCCGCTCGCCACGTCGTGGAACTCCGTGTCCGTGCTTGACGGGCAGAGGCTGAGCAGGTCCACCCCTGAAGTTATCAGCTCGGGCCGCAGGGACTCGCCGAACATCAGGTCGAATGCCTTGGTTGCACTGTAGAGCGAGCTCCACGGCCCCGGGAAAAACCCCAGCACCGAGGAAACCACTATCACCGCTCCCCGCTTGCGCCGGACCATGCCCGGAATGAACCTTCCGGCCGTTACTGCCAGGGAGGTGCAGTTGAGTGAGATCATCCGCACGATCTCCTCCTCGCCCATATCCAGAAAACGGCCGTAATAGCCGTATCCGGCGTTAAGCACCAGCATGCCGACCTCGATATCCTCGAGCTGCCGGCTCAGTTCGTCCACTGCGCCGGGCAGGCTCAAATCCTGCACTATAACCCGGGTCTCGGTTCCGTTGCGCTCTTTCAGCTCAGCGGCCAGCGCCTCCAGCCTTTCTCTGCGGCGCGCCACGAGGACCAGGTTGAGGCCCTCCCCGGCTGCGGCGCGGGCGAATTCCAGCCCTATCCCCGAGGAGGCCCCTGTTACCAGGCACCAGTTACCGTATCTTTTCAAATCGAAGTTCAGGACCACCTCCCTCAAAAACCTGCCGGTTCCGTTTTTTATGCTTCGCTGTGACCGGATCAGCCGCCGTAGGAAACCACGATCATCGAGTACATGCCCATTTCCGGCACGGTGAAAACCAGCCTTCCTCCCTCCACGGAGTATTCCAGCTCTCCGGGCCGGTCCAGTTCAGGGGCAAACATCTCCACCTTGCTGACCCGGCCCTTGAACTGCGGCTTAAGCTCCACCCTGAACGGAGCGAGCCTTTTGCCCTCCTCGTAGTTGACGAAATGTACTATCGTCTCCCGGCTTTTCCGGCGGTTCAGCATTTCTGCTACAGTGGTCAGCGGAGCCTCCGTGTGCAGGGAAACCCCACCGCTCAGGTGGTGTATTATCGCGTTGGCGATCTCCTCGTGGTTGGCCGGAAGCACCCACTGCGGGCTGGGGAACGCCCATCTGTCCAGCGGAGTGATTTCCATGCCGGGCACGATCCCGGGAATGTACACCAGCTTTCCCTTGCCGAGGTTTCGCACAGTGGTAACTTGGGGCCTGCTGTCCAGTTTCATCAGGGCCAGAAGCGGATTGACCCTGCGCCTGGCCCGGTTACCGTTGTAATCCGCAGTGTTGCCGGTAAAAACCAGCGTGCCGCCGCCGCGCACGTAGTCTGTCAGGCGCTCGATATTTTCCGCAGAGAGGCTTTCCTGCCCGGGCAGGATGATCGCCCCGTAGCGGCCGATCCGGTCGATATGCTGATCGAATATAATATCGAAAGGCAGCTTGTGCTGGATCAGCACCTGCTCGGCAAGCACGGTGGGAATCCAGGTGCTGCTCACGCTGTAGGCCATCGAGGGCCAGGAGCGAAAAACGGCGCAGTCGGCCACGTTGTCGGTTTCTGTGTAGTAGCGGTCGTTGTACTCGCGGAAAAACTCGGCCAACGGGGTGAACACTCTCTGGGCGTAATGGTTGTAGCCTGTCCCGTGATAGCCGAAACCGGCAAGGTATTTCTGGTTGTTGAAAGCCATCTGCTCAGCCATCTCGATACCGGGATCGCCGTCCGAGCAGGCCATGTCCAGAGTGCGCGCCATCTTGTAAGAGCGGATCTCGCTCACCAGTGCGCCTGTTTGCGGATCCAGGCCGGGCTTCATCCCGTCGATGTCGAAACAGAAAAAATCGCACTTGCCTTCGAAAAGCGGATGATAGACCGCGTTGTACCAGATACGGTTCAGGCTGTAGAGGCCTTTCAGGTTGAACCCTACGGAAATCGCCGGGTTCCTGGCCTTGACATAGTCGTAAAACTCCCGGCACTGGCCGGCCAGGCTTTCGCAGCGGAACCTGATCCATTCCTGGAGCACGGGATCGTCCACGCTCTCCACGTCCTCGGGCCGGTTGAATGTATCCCACTCATTCACCCTGATCCAGTCCACGCTCGGGTAGCCGAAACGCTCGCGCACGTCTTTCTCCGTGGGGTAGCGGTGTCTGAGAAATGTTTTGAAAGCCTCGATGCAGCGCTCGCAGCGGCAGGATTTCGGCTCGGCGCGCAGGAAATAATTGTCGAAAAAGAACTGGTCTGTTCTGACCGAGTCGATACCGACATCGAGCACCCTTTTGATATAATCCCGGTATTCCCTCGAGTTGGGGCACGGCATGTGGCGGAATGTCTGGGTACCCACCAGGTAGGGCACCGGCCTTCCGTACTGGTCCCGCTGCTCCCAGTTGACCGCTTCCGGGGTTTCCCGGTAGAAGGTTTCGATAAACATCGAGCCGCCCACGTACACGCTGACTTTCATCCCCAGATCGTGCATGATCTGCGCGGCCTGCATGGCCTTTCGGATCTCCGGCATCTCGAACTGAAGGCCGAAGCCTTTGTAGAAATGGAGTCTTTCGTAGCGCGATCCCAGCTCTGCCATCAGACGGAGGTTTTGCGCAGCGTGCTGTTTCTCGTATCTTTCCGGCCAGTCCTCCCCCACACCGCCTCTTCGCAGGCCGAACTGAAGCGGCTCGTGGCTCAGGCGCACTATAGCAGTCGCCTTCCTGCTTTTCTCCAGGGCGCTCTTCTCGAACCTGGACATACCGGGAAGCGGCAAGCTGAAAACCGCGATCATGGCCGCTGTGAAAAATACTGCTTCCCTTTTCATGTTCCCTCCTTGATCTGAAACGGCACTCGCGCCGAACTGAGGTGACTGCCCGTCTGAATAGTTTGATAAACCGAATGAACAGGCATAAAAATCAGGAAAACAGATATAACCGCTATGCAAATTAAGCTTTTGCCGGCGGAAGATCAAGACGCGCCGCAGCGCGGAAGCCTCACCCGGAAGCGGCGTTTTGTTCTTTGAACAAAACGGATTGCCTGTTGCCGGTGAGAACATATATTAACTTGACAGAATCGGCTCGGTCATAAATATTTCGACTTTAACCCGATAAGTTATTATCCGTTTTCAGGGGCAACCCGAAAAATGTTGAAAAACCGCCTTTGATATTACCGGAAGGCGGATTTTTTCCACTGGTGGCTGGAAAATTCTCACATATCCAAATATAACTTCTTCACATACAGCTCTATTTTCAGGAGGCGACTTATGCTCAGAGGCAAAACCGATATATCCCGCAGAGATTTTATCAGGAAGTCGTCCGTTTCCGCCGCAGCTCTCGGTGCTGTTGCCATGGCCGGCCCGCTTTCGGCCCTGGCATCACCGGCGGAGAAAAAGGTGCGGGTGGCTATTGTCGGCACCGGTATCCGCGGCAGCACGACCTGGGGGATGAACCTGCTCCGGGATGTGGGAGATTATGTGGAAATGGTCGGTCTCTGCGATATCAACCCCAAGCGGGTCGAGGTAGCGAACAGGTGGATGGGCGGCGGAATCCCGACTTTCACCGATTTCGACAAGATGGTGCGCCAGGTCAGGCCGGATAAAGTAATCGTGACCACGATGGACTCCAAGCACGCCCACTATGTCTGCCGGGCAATGGAGCTGGGCTGCGACGCGATCAGCGAAAAGCCCCTTTGCACTGAGGCCGCGCAGGCCCAGGCGATTATCGACACCAACAAGCGCACGGGCCGCAAACTCGATGTCACGTTCAACGCACGCCACGGCCTGGGCACGATGAAAGCCAAGGAGCTGCTGCTTGCCGGTGAAATCGGCGACCTTTATTCAGTAGATTACGCCGAGTTTCTCGACCTGGACCACGGAGCTTCCTATTTCCGAAGGTGGCACGGGCTGAAACAGTGCTCCGGCACCCTGTTCTGTCACAAGGCAAGCCACCATTTCGACGAGCTCAACTGGTGGATCGCCTCCGATCCGGTGGAGGTGGTCGCTTCCGGCAGGCTGAATAAGTACGGCCGGATGGGGCCTTTCCGCAATGTGAACTGCCGCAAGTGCAATTATAAAGACAAATGCGAGCTTTACTGGGATATAACCACGAACAAGAATTACATGGAGCTTTACGTGGGCTGCGAGAGCGAGGACGGCTACTACCGCGACGGCTGCCTGTACCGCAATGCGATCAATATCCCTGACACTTACACCGCGCAGATCAAGTATGAAAACAACACGCTGGTAACTTACAGCCTGAACGCCACGGTGGCCCACGAGGGCCAGATTATCGTGTTCAACGGGAGCAAGGGCCGGATCGAGCTGCGCAATTACGACCGCCAGCCCTGGAAAGTGCCTCACGACTCCGAGCTGCGCCTGACCCGCAATTTCAAGGGCTCGCAGATCGTGCCGATCGAGCGCCAGGAGGGCGATTTCTTCGAGCACGGCGGCGCTGACCAGCGTATTAAATACATGCTGTTCAAACCCGGGACCGAGGATCCGCTCGGACTGCACGCCGGTATGAGGGCCGGTATCCTGAGTTCGGCAATCGGGATCGCCGGATATACCAGTATCGAAACCGGCCGCCGGGTCAGGATCGACGAGCTGGTAGATCTGGGGTGAGACCGGAACCGGCTGCGGGGTAAAGTGAGTCTCTGCGGCAGGCTGGTTCGTTTTTCCTGTCATTTGCGGAGGGCTCGGCTCTTGTCGGTCGAGCCCTTTTCGCTTGTTTGCCAAGCCGATATTTCAGCCGGGAGTTCAAAATGGAGAAAATCAGCAGAAGGAAATTCGTCAGGAACTCCGGCACCGCGCTGGCTGCTTCCGTTTCCCTTGCCTCTGCCGGAGTGCTGAAATCCCAGAAACCTGGCGAGCGGATTAATGTCGGAGTTATCGGCACCGGTTCCCGGGGCTGCCACCTGATCCGAAGAATGAAAGAGATTCCCGGCATTGTGGTCACGGATGTCTGTGACATCTACCCGCCGCACCTCGAACAGGGGCTCGAAAACGCCGGCGGCGCGGCCCGCACGCACGCCGACCACCGCAGCCTTCTGGAGCAGAAAGATATCGATGCGGTATTCGTGGTCACCCCGCTTGTCTATCACGTGAGCCAATGCCTGGACGCGATCGATGCAGGCAAACACATTTTCAGCGAAAAGAGCATGGGCTACAGTGTGCCCGAATGCGACCGGCTGGTGGAAGCAGCCGAAAAAAGCGACCTGGTAGTCCAGATCGGCTACGGCCCTCACGGAGCCATGCAGCAGAAGATTCGCCAACTGATCGAGGCAGGCTCTATCGGCAGGGTAACCCAACTTTTCAGCCACTACCACCGCAACAGCACCTGGGAAAGAGAGGTGGAGGACCCCGAATGGTGGAGGCCGTTGAACTGGCGCCTCTACTGGGAGTACTGCGGCGGCCTTCTGACCGAGCTGGTAAGCCACCAGTTGACAGCGGTCAACTGGATTCTGGAAGCTCACCCGCTTTCCGCTGTGGGCCTGGGCGGAGTGGATATCTTCACCCAGCACGAGCGCGAGACCTGGGACCACGTGAACGTGGTGTACCAATATCCCGGCGGCGTGAGGCTCAACGCCACCTCGATACTTTCAAACGCCCGCTACGGCTACGCTGTAACTATCATGGGCACCCACGGCACGATCGTGATGGACCGCCGGGGATCGCGGATCTACTGGGAGAAAGAAACCAGGCACCTGGCCTCTGTGGGAGTGAAAGCCGAGCATTTCAAAGTCAAGCTGGGCCAGTCGCTCGAGGACGACGAGACCCCGAGCCAGTCAAAAGGCAAAAAGATCGAGGTGGAGGCACGGCAGGGGCGCGACGGCATGCTCGAGGGCTTTTTCAACTGCCTGCGGCACGGCGGCACACCGGCAATCGATGTCCACGAGGGCCGGATCAGCTCGATTACCGCCCTGATGGGCAATCGCGCGATTCGTGATGGGCGCAGAGTCACCTGGGAAGATATGGTCAATTACTGAACCGGCGTGCAAGGGTGCGCTCAGGGAGAAAGGATACGAATCAATGATAAAAAAAGGCGGTTTACCTCTTTCACGGACCCTGGACAGCCTGAAAGTCATTCTGCTTTCGGCCGCCGCGGTTCTGGCTGCCTGCTCGGCTGAAAAAGAAACGGCTGATACGGTCTTTTTCAACGGCAAGATCGTCACGGTGGACAGCGCTTTTACCATTGCACGGGCGGTCGCGGTCAAGGGAGCGCGTTTCCTGGCGGTAGGCTCGGATGAGGAGGTCCTGGCGCACGCGGGAGCGCAGACCGGAAAGGTGGACCTGAAAGGCCGCACGGTGATACCGGGGCTGATCGAGGCGCACGCGCACCCGGAGACCGCCGCGCTGAGCGAGCTGGAAGAGCCGCTGCCCAACCCGCGCACAGTGGGCCAGGTTCTGGAATGGATCAGACAGCAGGCCGCGGCAAAATCGGCTGGCGACTGGATCATCCATCCCAAGTTTTTCGCCACCCGCCTGATAGAACTGCGCCCCCCCACGCTCGCCGAACTCGACAAAGCCGCACCGGATAACCCGATTTTCCTGGACGGCTCTTTCGGCGGCGTGATAAACTCATCCGCCATGCGCGCCAGCGGTATCACGGAGAAAACCGGGCATGATGGCCTTCTCAGGGATGCCAAAACCGGAAAGCTCAACGGCAAGATCAGATATACTGCTTTCAACCTGCTGAAAAAGCCCGAGCAAAGAAAGCTCTCCACGGAGGAATACGCCCGGGCGCTGGAAAAAATGTTCAGCCTGTACAACCGGGTCGGCTTTACCGGTTTCACCTCCGGGGCGCTTCTGCCTGAGGAGACGGAGATTTACTATTACATGAAAGAGCACGAGATGCTCACTATCCGCGCCTGCCTGAATATCCAGGCCCCGTTCCCTTTCAAGGAGATGTCTCTGGAGGAAATCCGCCGCGAGGTGGCGGCCCTGGGAAGTGCCACCGGCTCAGGCGATGAATGGGTCAGGATCGGTGCGCTGAAAACTTTCATGGACGGGGGTATTCTCACCGGCACCGCGTACCTTCGCCAGAGCTGGGGCCCGAAAGCGCGCGAGATATTCGGCGTGGTCGACCCCGGCTACCGGGGCATTGCCGCAGCCACTGCCGAACAGTTCGGCAGGCTGGCCCAAGCGGGTGCAGAGGCCGGGTGGAAAATGACCGCCCACGCTACCGGCGGCGGCGCGGTTGACCTGATCCTGGACGCCTACGAAGAAGTCAACCGGAATCTCGATATACGCCCGTTGCGCTTCTCGGTGATTCACGGCAATTTCTTTGACAAGCAGGCCATCGAGCGTTTCAGCGCCCTGGGGGTGATCGCAGACTCCCAGCCTGCCTGGTTCTACAAGGACGCCGACGCCATGTACTATATCCTGGGCAAGGACAGGGTGCTGGAATTTCACCCCTACCTCTCGCTGATCAACGCCGGTGTGACAGTGAGCGCGGGAAGCGACCACATGGTGATCCTGGATGACAAAGAGTCGATCAACCCCTACAGCCCCTGGCTGGCCATGTGGACCATGGTCACCCGCCGGACCGAGCGCGGTCCCGTAATCGCTCCAGAGGAGGCTCTCACCCGCAAAGAGGCCCTTCAGTGCTACACGATCAACAATGCTTTCTCTACTTTCGAGGAGAATATCAAGGGCTCGATCGAAGCCGGCAAGCTCGCGGACATGGTGGTTCTCGAACATGACCTTCTTACCTGCCCGGCCCGGCAGTTGAAAGATATGCAGGTCGTTATGACAGTTCTGGGCGGCAGGATCGTTTACCAGATGCAGTGAATTGGACTCTTTTTTCCAGGAAAGCAACAGTCAAATGAAGAAAGCAATCAATTCTACAACAATGAAACTCACGGTTTTCCCGGTAATTCTGGCCGCACTTTTTTCCTGTTTTTTCGGATGTTCCCCGGAGCGTGCGGCAGGACAGGTTGCGGAGGCGATTTACTATAACGGCAAGATTGTCACAGTGGACAGCGCATCCGAAATTTTCCAGGCTGTCGCTGTCAGGGGAGACCGTTTTCTGGCAGTCGGCTCGAACGAGGATGTAAAAAAATTTGCCGGGCCGCAGACCAGAAAAGTGGACCTGGAGGGCCGCACAGTAATCCCCGGGCTGATCGAGGCGCACGCCCATCCCGAGCGGGCCTCTCTCAGCGAGCTCGACGGTTCCCTGCCCAACCCGCGTACAGTGGCCGAATGCCTGGCCTGGATCAGGGAACAGGCCCGCGTGAAACCGGCGGGTGAGTGGATAATCCACCCCAAGCTTTTCGCCACCCGCCTGCTCGAGTTGCGGCCGCCCAGCCTGGAAGAACTCGACAAGGCCTCACCGGACAACCCTGTCTTTCTAAACGGCTCATACGGCGGGTCGATAAACTCCGCGGCCATGAGGGCCAGCGGTATCACAGCTCAGACCGATCATCCGGGCTTGCTCAGAGACCCGGAAACCGGCAGGCTTAACGGCAAGCTGCGTTTCACCGCCCTGGGACTGCTCAAGCTGCCTGAGAGAAAGTCTACTACCCTGCCGGAGCGCGCCGAGGCCCTGGAAAAAATGTTCGCGCTCTATAATTCGGTGGGCTTCACCAGCGTGACCTCCGGGGGCCTTTCAAAGGCGGATACCCTGCTTTATCGCTACATGAAAGAGCGCGGCATGCTTACCGTGCGCGCGTTTCTGAATATCTATGTGCGATTCTCTTTTAAAGACATGCCCGCAGAGGATATCCGCCGGGAGGTGGCGGGCCTGGGAGAAAAGAGCGGATCAGGGGATGAGTGGATCAGGATCGGGGCGCTGAAAACCAGTATCGACGGCGGCATTCTCACCGGTACTGCGTACCTCCGCGAGAGCTGGGGCCCGAAAGCGCGCGAACTATTTGGCGTGGTCGATCCCGGCTACAGAGGAATCGCCAGGCTCAACGCAGACCAGCTTGCCGGGCTTTTCCAGGCGGGAGCACAAGCCGGCTGGAAACTGACAGCCCACTGCACCGGGGGCGGCGGGGTGGACCTGATGCTCGACGCATACGAGCAGGTGAGCCGCACAGTGGACATCCGGCCTCTTCGCTGCTCGATTATCCACGCCAACTTTTACACCCCCGGGGCCATGGCCCGCTCAAGGGAGATGAACATTATCGCGGACATGCAGCCTGCCTGGTTCTACAAGGACGCAGACGCCATGCTGCATATTCTCGGGCCACAGAGAATCCGCACATTCCAGCCCTACCGCTCGCTGATCGACTCGGGCGTAGTGGTGAGCGCGGGCAGCGACCACATGGTGATCCACGATCCGGTCGAAGGGATAAACCCCTACAGCCCGTGGCTGGCGATCTGGTCCATGGTGACCCGCAAAACAGAGCGCGGCAGCCTGATCGTGCCGGAAGAGGCGATCACAAGAGAGGAGGCCCTGCGCTGCTACACGATCAACAACGCCTACGCCTCGTTCGAGGAAAACCTGAAAGGATCTATCGAGCCGGGCAAGCTGGCGGACATGGTGGTGCTCGAGCGCGACCTGCTCACCTGCCCGGTGCACGAGATCAGGGACATGAAAGTGAAAATGACCGTGGTGGGGGGCAAGGTGGTTTACGAACTGTAACCATATATCTAAGAATTTTTCCCCTTTTCTAAATAGTAATATTTTTTTTCTTATCATTTTAATGTCAGTTGATAGATTTAAAAATTCAGAAGCTTCTGCAATACTGCTAAAAC
>Ga0272442_10007223_pt1 | contig 14413 bp, 10 predicted proteins | sample SSMForm2O_FD_200262 | JGI IMG/M metagenome (GOLD analysis project Ga0272442, IMG submission 200262) | Marine sediment archaeal communities from Little Sippewissett salt marsh, Falmouth, MA, United States - SSM-Form-2O | ecosystem: Environmental > Aquatic > Marine > Wetlands > Sediment ...
ACAATAACATAGGCAGAACTTCTTTATCAGAGGTTCTGTCTATTTTTTTTATTAACTGATTTTAATTAGGTATTCTAACTTGCGATATACTTTTTCAGTTTCCTCACACATACAAAAGTTGCGATAATCGTCCTGTCTGGGGAGCCAAGACAATTTCAAGCACTTCAATCTTTACTGAAAGATTTTTTATTTTTATAAAATATTATCTGGAAAAAGAAGGATTTATAAAAAGTATTGCAGAATGTAGTAAAAGAGTTAATTCAATAGATAATACATATTTACATATATACAACAATATTTTATAACACATAGTAATAAAAATAATATAACATGCTGTACAATAGTAATAGGGTAGACCTTTAAATTGATCCAAAAGATCAAGTAGTAAAAGGTATTCAAACTTTCAGGCAAAAGGACAGAGCAAGAGAGTAGTCTAATCATTCTCTTTCCCTGTCCTTTTTTATTTACTAAAAAGTAAAGAGGTAACAAAAAAAGAGGTAAAAGAAAATTATGAATTAAGTCCAATAAAAAATCTGCATAAATATTTCCTATGCTGGTTTCATACGGATCTTATTTTTAAAAAGGAGGATAAGAAATGTACAATAAAAAAGTTTTTATCATTATCTTTTTGTTTATTCTGTCAGTTCTTCTTGCTACTAGCTGTGTCCCGACCACTCCTACAACTTATACTATCACTGCGACTGCCGGAGCCAACGGTAAAATCGATCCGGAAGGAGAGGTCACGCTCAATGAAGGAGAAAGCCAAATCTTTACCATCATTCCGAATAAGGGTTATGACATTGATTATGTTCTTGTGAATGGTACATCTGTGGGGGCTGTCACCTTCTATGCCTTCTTAGAAGTTCAGCAAAATCATACCATCGAGGTTAGCTTTATCCAGCAGCAAAACATGTTTCCTGCACCACCTTTTTATTCCATCCTGGCAAGTGCCAGTACAGGAGGCAGCATTGATCCTGATGGGAATATCTATATACAAGAGGGAAACGAGCAGACTTTCACCATTGCTCCGGAGAATGGTTATGAGATTGACGATGTGATTGTAGACGCTATCCCCATGGGACCAATCACCAGTTACACTTTCGAGAATGTCAAAAAAGACCATACTATCGAGGCCAACTTTATTCAGGTGTATACCCTAACAATGTCAGTTTTTGGGGAAGGCAGCACTTCACCTGCTGTGGGAACTTATACATACCCTGCAGGTACGGTTGTTGATATCACCGCATCCCCTTCACCCGGATGTTACTCTTTTAACGGATGGAGCGGTAGTGTAACCGGTATGGTCAACCCAACGACAGTTACTATGAATGCAAATAAAACAGTCACTGCCAGTTTCGAGCTAGGCTTCAAAAAAATATATAATTATACTACCAAAGTTAGTTACGATACCATACAGGACGCTATTGATGCTGCTGTAGGGACGGAAACCATCTTTGTTTGTCCGGGTATTTATTATGAGGATATCGAATTCAACAATAAAAACATTACTGTGAGGAGCGCCAATCCTTTAGATGCTGCAATTGTCGCTACCACGATTATCCAAGGGTCAGGAAGCGATTCTGTCGTGAAGTTTGTTGGAGGGGATACATCCGTATTAGCTGGGTTTACCATTCAAAACGGGAGTGGAAATATAGGTAAAGGTGGAGGAATTTATGTTAATGAAAGCTCGCCTACTATCATAGATAACATCATTACCGGTAATTCTGCCGGCGAAGGCGGAGGGATCTACATAAATGAAAGTTCTCCCACCCTAAATGGCAACACTATTAGCGGAAACCTTGCAACATACAGTGGTGGCGGTATTTTTGTGTATTCAAATAGTGGACCAATTATTCAGAACAATACAATTACCAGTAACACGGGAAACAGTTTAGGTGGTGGAATGACTGTAGATGGTTGTTCGGCTACTATAACCGGTAATACGATCATTGGGAATACAACAAGTGGAGACGGAGGGGGGATACATATATCCTACAGTTCCTCTTCTGCTATCAGTGACAACACTATTATCGGAAATACGGCAAGTGACTATGGCGGGGGAATACATGTTGCTTTCAATTCTCCCGGCATTACCGGAAACATCATCAATAATAATTCAACAATAGACAGCGGCGGTGGAATTTATGTTTATGAGAGTTCCTCTATCATTATAGATAACACCATTACCGGAAATACAACTGACAGTGCCGGTGGCGGAATCTACATTACTGAAAACGGCTATCCTAACATAAGCAATAATAATATCCAATACAACGATGCGCCTCACGGTGGCGGAATTTATGCGTTTAATAGCACCCCATTTATCAACAGTAATACTATTGAAGATAATACTGCAGTCTATGGAGCAGGAATCGAAACAAATAATTGTGATCCCCAAATTACAAATAACGATTTCATCGATAACAAAGCCATTAACGATGGTGGTGGTATTTATGTAAATTCGAATAGCGATCTTACACCTTATGATCCGCGTCCAACAGGTTGGGGAAATTCTGGTGACTTGGATTATAGACAGAATATTCCTACTATCATGCTTGATCCAGCTGAAGGTATAGAGTATTTTATTGCCGGAAATAAATTCCTGGGTAATGAACACAGTTATCCTTATGAATACTCTGAAGGTGCCCACATCTATTTTGACGACTAATTTGTTAATACATCATCTATTTCCCCTTCCTGTCTTGAACAGAAGGAAGGGGATTGTTTCTTAATTTATAAATTTTACCAATTTTACAAATAGGAAAGTTTAAATAGAAATAAATGAATGATAGTTTTATGGAGGGTTGAAAATATAAAAACTTCTTATTTCTTGTGAGGAAAAGGGGGAAGTAGAAATAACTGTAAGGCAGTTTGTAAGTAAAACAATTAAAATATCAATTCTTTTATATCTTTCAATATGCGTTTATTATCATTCAGAAGAAGTTGCGAAAGTCGTCCTGTCTGGTGATAAGAAGAAAGATCTATATTACATTGTGAATGATTTATGCTACTGCAATGATTTATTTATATATGATCTCAACATACGCTCACTAATAATTCTTTCTTGAAGAGGATCTCCTAACTTTTTTAACTCTTGAATGATTTGCGGTTTAAGTTTTAGAAGATTTAATATTTGTGTAACTCTCGCTCTTGAAATACCTTTTATTCTTGCCAATTCAGCTTGATTCTTAACTTCACCGGAATCAATCATTTCCTTATATTCTTTGGCTAAATAAATTGGATTTCTATAGGTATGCTTTATTTTATTGGCTTTCTTTAATTCTTGAGGGAAATAAAATACAATAATAAAAGTTCTATCTATGTTCCAGTCTGGGGAGCCTGACAATCACATAGGCAGACCTTCTTTATCGGAGGTTCTGTCTATTTTTTTATTAACTGATTTTAATTAGGTATTCTAACTTGCGATATATTTTTTCAGTTTCATCCCTCATACAAAAGTTGCGAAAATCGTCCTGTCTGGGGAGCCAGCATATTCCATAGGCAGAACTTCTTAATCGGAGGTTATGCCTATTTTTATTTTCAATTACTAAACCCCTAACATTCAAAAACCATCAAAAATAATTGTCAATCAAATAAAAGAGATGTATAATTTAAAAAAAATGCATTTAAAGAATTTCAATTATATTTGTCTTGCTAAAACGCAATCCTATTTTTACAAGGAGGAGATTTTTACTTCCTTTAATACAATTCCTATCCTGAAATAAAAGGAGGTCAATTCAGATGAAAGGAATAAGTAAGAATGACAGAGGCTATCTCAAAATTTTTCTCTTTATTTTATTATTTGCTATTTTATCCGGCTGTAATGGAACCAACCCAGTCATCAACTCCTTTTTTGCCAGTCCATCAGCCATTGTAGCAGGGGAAAGTACCACCCTAAGCTGGACAGTAACCGATGCTGACAGTGTCACCATTGATTATGGCATAGGCACTGTCGCTTTAACAGGAATCACTACCGTCAATCCCACCACAGATACCACCTATACCCTGATCGCAACGAATAGTGCCGGTCCTGTTATCACCACAGTTACCGTAACGGTTGCTCCTATCGAAACCCTGACCATGCAACCGGGTAGCGAAGGGAAGGATGCTTCTATGAGTGATGATGAATTTTATCTAGATACTAATTCAGGGGATTCCGGTTACTTATTTGCAGGCAATAATGGTTTTAAAAATAGAACTTATATTCAATTTAACTTGAATCCCAATCCTCTTCCTGCTAGTGCGGTAATAACCGATGCAAGGCTAAAACTATACCAAGATGCTATGCTAATCCTGCCAGGAAGCTTCAACGGTGGACTTTATACGGTTACCAGTAGTTGGGAAGAAAATGAAATTACCTGGAATAATCAACCAAACAGCTCTTCGGACAGCGTAGCGCTTCCGACCCTTTATGACACGAACGGGACTTGGGTAACCTGCCATATCGAAGATTTCGTCAAGGGATGGCTGGATGGCAGTATCACCAATTATGGTCTATTGTTGAAAGCCATCGATGAATCATCAGAAGATACAGGAGCAAGATTCTTTTCTTCAGACGATGTAACTGATATGACTAAGCGTCCCATATTGGAGATAGACTATTATGTCCCTTAAAGAAGAAAATTCGAGAAGACCATCAAGGGGCAATGAGATAGATCGATAAAGCCTGTTCTATCAGTAAGAAAGTGAATAGGGTAAGCCTGGAAAACTAAGTTAATTCTGTAGCTTATCCTATTTTTTACCACTTAACATATGATGATTATCTTCTTTAGTTTAAGAAATATCTTTTCAGCCTCAGCACTCATACAAAAGTTGCGAAACTCGTCCTGCCTGGGGAGCCTGTTAATCCAAGCCCTTTGGCCTTTACTGAAGGGCTTTTATTTTCTAAATCTTTTAAAGAGTATTTTTAAGCAAGATTCAAATATTATTGTCCGGTAAAAAATTGTAAACTGAATAGCCTGAGTGGGTTCTTATTCAATCTGGATATTTATCTTGTTCTTAATTGTTTTATAAGCTATACTGTTATTATGTAAAAAATGAATGAAATGATGACAATTTTAGAAAATGAATTTTCTATATAAGAGATTGAAAGAAAAAATCAAAAATCACTATACTTTGTTTATTATCCTTTACAATATTAGGGCTTATGCTTTATATTTTATTAATAGAATTTCCCATTACCAATTGGAAAAGATCAGATTCTATCAAAAATTGGGATATCTATTGAATCTTAAACGTCCCCAGTCTTATAATGAAAAAATACTCTGGAAAAAGATCTATGACCGAAATCCCCTTTTGCCAATAACTGCCGATAAGGTTCAAGTCCGTTCATATATCAAAGAGATCTTGGGAGAAAAACAGTCCAAAGAGAAACTCATTCCACTCTTATATGTTAGCGATCAACCGGAAACCATTCCCTTTGATAAGCTTCCCCCTGCATTTATCATTAAACCCAATCATGCATCCGGAAGAACAATTATAGTGGAAGATGGCTATTGTAACCAAAAAGATGTAATCAGAACCTGCAAAAGATGGCTGAAAACCTCCTATGGCCTGGAGAAATTGGAATGGGCTTATCAGTCCATCAAGAGGAAGATTGTTATTGAAAAATTATTGCGATATGATGATGGGAAAATTCCAGCAAGATATAACTTTTATAGGTTCCACGGAAAATGTAAATCAGTTCACGTTATGTTGGATAGAATGAATAATACCCTGATAAGTTTTTTTGATGAAAAATGGAATTATTTAAATTTAAGAAATCCAGATCGTCCTCAAGGGCCAAAAATCAAAAAACCCAAAAATTATGAAATTATGTTAGGTATAGCTGAAAAACTATCTAAGCCTTTTGATCATGTTCGGGTGGATTTTTATAGCTTAAATGATAAAATATATTTTGGAGAATTAACTCATTATACGGCAAGTGGGATAATTAAATTTGAGCCCCAATCTTATGATTTTGAATTGGGAAAATATTGGAAAATAAAACCGGGATATTGGAAAAATAAATCAAAAATTGGTATCATTGGTCAGTTATAATAATATAGATGCTAAAAATCAATGAAATTATTTTTAAAAGATAGCTTATTGCTATTAATTTTCATGGAAGGCTTGTTGATAAAGATAAAATGAAATCGTGGATTATTTTTTTATTAGTTATATTGTTAACACTTTGTATAGTAAATTTTGCATTATCAAGTGATAATCTGTCTTTTGCTATCTCTGTGGATGTAGACAAAATGGATCCCGGAGATACACTTATAGTTCAGGTTGTTGATAATATCTTTGAAGGCTTGGTAAAATTTAGCGCAGGGACTACCAACATAGAGCCTTGCCTGGCAAATTCCTGGGAAATATCAGAAGAAGGTAAGGAAATTACTTTTCATTTACGGAAAGGGATTAAATTTCATGATGGAACTGATTTTAATGCCGATGCGGTGGTTTTTTCTTTTGCCAGACAGTATGATTCCCATCATCCCTACCACCAGTATGGTAAATGGACAATTTGGAAGTGGATGTTTTCTGATGTAGATAGTATAAAAAAAATCGATGATTATACAGTAAAATTGACTTTAAAAAGACCCAACGCTTCTATTTTAACCAGTCTTGCCCTGAGTCAAGTTAGCATTGTAAGCCCGGCTAATGTTAAAAAGTACCAGGAAGACGTCTTTAAGCATCCTTGTGGCACTGGTCCATTTCAATTTGTAGAATGGGTCAAAGATGATCATATTACCCTGAAGAGAAACGAAAACTACTGGCGAGAAAGAGCCAAACTAGATAAATTGGTTTTTAAAGTTATACCTGATCCTTCAGCAAGGTTGATGGCATTAGAAGTTGGTGAAGTACAGGGAATGGAATACCCCGATCCGGTTGATTTTAATAGAATAAAAGCCAATAATGAATTGAACCTTTTAACTCAACCAGGCATGAATATTGCTTATTTGGCTATGAATACCGGTTATGGTTATAGAGATGAAAATAAAAATGGCATATATGATGTTGAATCAGAACCTTTAGTGAAAACTCCCGGATACTTCGAGCCCCTGACTAATAAGAAAGTGAGACAAGCGATTAATATGGCCATTGACAAGCAGGCGATTGTTGATAAACTCTACATGGGAGCAGCCATCAAGGCAAAGAATGGTATGCCACCCTTTATGCTCGGGTACAATGATGATATTAAAGATTATCCTTATGATCCAGAAATGGCCAAAGAATTTTTAATTGAAGCAGGTTATCCCGAAGGTTTTGAGGTCACCTTACATTTAACCCCTGTTTCAAGGCCCTATATGTTTGATCCTTTAAAGATTGCTGAAGCAATCCAAAGTTACCTGGCAGCTGTAGAAATCAAGATCAAAATCTACCAGGTAAATTGGGCAAATTATCTACTTGAAGTTTATGAGGGGAAACATCAGATGTGTTTATTGGGATGGATTGGAGATAATGGCGATCCGGATAACTTTTTGAATGCAGCATATGGTACAAATAGTGCCGCTATTGGTGTGGCGGGAAATAAGGCTTTTTATATCAATGAACTAGCTCAAAAACTGCTTTCCAAGGCTTTGGTAACTTATGAAGATAAAAAGAGAGCATCTTACTACAAGAAAGTTCAAGAGATGATTCATGAAGATGCCGGTTGGGTCTATCTAGCTCACGCGACACAGAATATGGTCTTTAAAAATGACATAAAAGGGTATATGCTTAGTCCGACCGGGAGATATTTTTTTTATCCCGTATGGATAGATTAGTAATATTATTATTGTTATCATGGTTGTAATAGTTTATTACTACTTAGGATTTTATCCTTTTAATTTTTACAATTCCATAATGTTATTTCTTCTGATAAAGAATATGTTTTTTCAACTTCATCTTTTATATAAAAGTTGCGGAAATCGTCTAACGAGCAAGACAAATAATGGCTATTTTATTATTTTGTCTGAAAATTGAATGATTAATCTAATATTGTCTATTAATATAACTCCCTTAAAAGTTCTGAACGTTTCTAATGGGGGGCGCCAGACAATAACATAGGCAGAACCTCAATAAAGAAGTTCTGCCTATGGAATTAGAAAATATTTCTTCAAAGTAAACTAGGCAAGTATCTTTCCTTTTACTGTAATTAGTAAAAGATTTTATAAAAAGCTTATTCCGGTACTACGTCTTCCGAAGAAAGAATTTCATATATAGAAATTTTCCAAGCACCATCTATTTTAACTAAAGTTAGTTTAATTCTATCGAGATATTCATAAAAAACTCCTTCTTCAAATAAATCCTGGAATTTTGTATGTTCATCACATTCTGCGATTGCATTGCTAAAATCTAAAACAGTTATCTCCTCATTTGAAAAATCATCAATTAGGCAATCAACATAAATCATCATTTCTTCCAGCTCTAAAAGTTCATCTTCTAGATTGTTGATAACAGTATCTTCATAAGGAGGAGGGTAAATCGCAGTTATTGGATCGGTATAATGGAAAACTATCTGTTCGGCATTTCCCTCCACATTTGCCTCTCCTAATTGACCTAACATTTGCATGATTTCTAGTTTTATTTGAGGTGCAAAAAGTGATACGCAACCGGTGCTGGTGATGATAAATAGCAAGGTTAAAGATATGAGTAAAATTATAGTAAATAGTTTCTTTTTCATTATAAAACTCCTTAAAATTCTAATAGAATGATATGTTAAATTTTCAGACAATAAAATATTTCTAATGCTGCTTAAAGTTAAATTATTTTTTCATATTTTTTCTCTTATTTTTCTTTCTTTAACTAAGCCTCCTTTCCTAAAAACTTTTAAATCATTTTTTTATTATATTTATCCGAATGATAGTATGATGCAATATCATTTATATCATTATTCTACAAAATATTAAGAATTCCTTTTTTATTGACCGCAATTTTTAGAAAACAAAAAAAGAAGAGAAGATAGGGGGGCAATTTTTTACTCTTTAAAGTTGTTTCTTTATTGTTACTCTCTAATTATCACAAGTATTAAGAAATAAATATAAAATTCCTTATAATATATTACCTCTCATGGTAAAATAAAATGGTTAGCCCGTGGAGACCTTGACCAATACATTTTAAAATATAATTTTTTTAAAAGGAGAGTTGTACTATGATGAATTTTGAAAGGATAATCACTTGTATAGATGCTCATTGTGCCGGAGAGCCCGTTCGGGTCATTACCGGTGGTTTTCCTCCTATTCATGGCAAGACGATATTGGAAAAAAGAGAATATGTACTTGAGCATTATGATCATTTGAGAAAATTAATGATGCTGGAACCACGGGGACATAGCGGGATGTATGGATGTATTCTTGTTCCTCCGGTGACACCGGATGGTGATTTTGGCGTCCTCTTTACTCACAATGAAGGCTTGAGCACGATGTGCGGACATGCCACTATCGGAATCACCAAAGTTGTCATTGAAACGGGGATGATCAATTCAAAAGATGGCGAAAATATCGTTAGAATCGATTCTCCGGCAGGAAGGGTGACTGCTTACGCACAAGTGGATGGAGGAAAAGTGAAAAGAGTAAAATTTCAAAATGTTCCTTCATTTGTCCTCTATGAAGATATACCCATAGAAATAGAGGGAGAAAAAGAAATAAAAGTTGACATTGCTTTCTGTGGTGCTTTTTATGCTTACGTAGAAGCAGAAAAATTAGATTTGAAGGTCGATCCCAAAATTATTAACCGCTTGGTTGACCTGGGCATGAAAATTAAATATAAAGTGATTGATACCATGAATGTGGTTCATCCACTTGAAAAAGATTTAAAAAGTATTTATGGGACTATCTTTACCGGTCCTTTAGAAATAAACGATAATAAAATAATTTCTAAAAATGTCTGCATCTTCGCTGATGGGCAAATAGACCGTTCTCCTACCGGAACCGGTACAGGAGGGAGAATTGCTCTTTTGAGTCACAAGAGCTTATTGAAGAAGGGAATGACTTTAGTCAACCAAAGTATCATTGATACGGTCTTTGAAGGGACAATCGTTGATTTTACTAAAATAGAAAATATTCCGGCAGTCATACCTGAAGTATCCGGCACGGCAAATATTACCGGTTTTAATCAATTGGTACTTGAACCGGAGGATCCGCTTCCTGAAGGATTCCGATTGATTGGAGGCTGAGAAATGATTTTTTAATAGGATTAAGATAGAAATAAATGGCATTTTATCTTTTTTGGAACCTGTTATTAAACTATGTAAAGATTTAAATACATTAACTCAATATTTCTTTAACTTTAATAGATAAAGAAAATGTTTTGGTATTCAATTAGGAAATTAATACTGACGATAGAATAATTTGAATCTATCAGGATAATTAAATCATTTTCTTTACATCAAATAAGAATATATGTTAAGAAAGATATTTATACTCCTCTTCTTTTTGGAGTAAAAACTATGAAAATTAATGTTATGCCAAATAGCTGTCCTGGGAAATGGTCAATTGGACTTATAGTCCTTTTCTTTTTATTTTTGTTTTCTTTTTTTTTCATTATTGCTTTAGGGGAACGGGGAGGGGAAACATTTTTCAGTAATTTGTTATTGACAATTCCATTTCTCTTGGCAGCAATTTCTGGTATAGGTGCATTTTTAATGGGGATAATTAGTATTGTAAAAAACAAAGAACGCTCTTTTCTTGTTTTTATTTCTACTGGAATCGGTTTGATCGTTCTAGTTTGGTGTACATCTGAAATTCTTTTTCCACACTAATTCCGTAAGTTAAAAAGCTCATGTACAAAGAAATGAATGTAGACCCGTTAAGGCATTTTTCTAGAATAATAGGATTTACTACATAATTGATGATACATATTCAGATGTCGCTGGTGAAAATTACAATTCTAATTCACTCGAATTTGTAGTTATATCAGGAAAGAAACAATTATAAGGAAGTCAGGTTTAATTTTAATCCAACGAACTCAAAGCAACAACATTTTAATCAGGTAATCCATTAAATTTATCCTAATCTATTAGAAAAAAGTGTTAATATTGAGTATAACAAAGAACAATCACCGATTCTTAAAAAAAATAAATGTTGGAGAAAGAGAGAGGTAGTAGAAGAAGAAAAGGAAGAGAGAAAGTTTTAAGGCTCATGATAGCAATCTATATCAAATTATTGCCTCTACTGATTATTTTATTTGATCACTAAATGTACTGGTCTATAAACAGTTTTTTAATGTTCTAGGCGCAACTTACTCAAAGTATTATCAAATGATATTATACATATAGCTTACCTGCCATGCAAGTAATTCTTGTGAGTAGCGGCTGCATTTATCCATTTAGCAAATTTCAAGTATGAAGGGTAATGCAAAAGTTACCATTGATGTCGTTAATTAAATGGAACAAGCCTTGCAATATTACATTTTCAATTTATTTTATATTTAGAAATTATTAGGTTTCAATATTTGATATTTAAAATTAGTTTGTCAAATGTTGAGACATAGCACCACTATTACTTATAAATCTATGTAAACCATATACTTTATAACATTTATTTAAATTCCCAATGAGCGAATATTTTAATATGTATTTGACCTTAAAATGGAACATCTTATTATAATATTGGTGAATAGCTTTTGGAATTAGATGTAATAATCCATAAATGGAAAGGTGGAGGTCAATCAATATGTCCAGGACAATAAATAATGTGTGTATCTACGGTATCGGAGGAGTTGGCGGTTATTTTGGCGGAATCATTGCCTATGAATTGATGAAGGTAAATCGCAAAAAGCAGGTTTTTTTCATTGGCAGAGGAAAACATTTGGAGGCAGTGCAGCAGCATGGACTTCATTTAATTACTGATAAAGAAAAATTTCATTGTATTCCGAATATTGCAACAGATAAAGTGAAGCATATACTTATCCCGGATTTATATTTACTCTGTGTTAAAGGTTATGACCTGGATGGTGCTGTTCTTGAAATAGCAAAAAACATGCATAAGGAGACCATCATTTTACCCTTGCTCAATGGTGTAGATATCTATGATCGTATCAGGAATCGTTTAATACGTGGCATCGTCTTACCTGCCTGTGTTTATATTTCATCGAATATTGAAAAACCAGGGATTGTCAGGCAAAGAGGTTCGGCAGGACATATTGTATTCGGCAAGGATCCGAAGTATCCGGAGAAGCAATTTCATGAACTGATGGAATTCTTGAGCCAAATGGGTATCAGCCATGCCTGGTCTTATAATACCTATTCAGCCATATGGACGAAATATGTCTTTATTGCTGCATTCAGCTTAATGACCGCCTATACTGGAAAATCAATTGGAGAACTACTCACTAATGGTAATCTAGAGAAAATGACTAAGGACATCATGCAGGAAGTGGTTTTAGTAGGAAAAGCAAAGCAAATAGATTTAGATCAAGCTGTTGTTGAAAAGACTATCCGGAAAGCTCGTGAATTTCCCTATGAGACCAAGACTTCTTTTCAAAGAGATTATGAAAAAAAAGGCGCAAAGAATGAAGGGGATATCTTTGGCGGAACTTTAATTCGTCTGGCAAAAAGATGTAATGTCTCAATTCCTGTCACTACTAAAGTATACGAAGCTTTGTTGGTGCAATAATAGAAGTAAAAATTATTATTTAAATGGAATGACAGGTGAGAAAATAATTGAAGAATTTTATGGCAAAAATAAAATGCTCTACTCTATAATATTGGGCTATATTAGCACAACCTTTGCAAATGGTTTATTTTAGCCACTGTCTTACGTAGAGTTAGGAATTGATTTTCAAGACAGGTTCTGCGTGTCAGCAGGAATAGGCTTTGCTCATGTTACCCCGACAGTAAATCTTACTCCTTGCCCGATTTCAAATATCGCTCTCCATAATCTTATTCATTCAAGTTTACGGAAAGGATTAGCCAGGTCCCTCTTTAAAGAGATACATAAGAATGAACACCTTCTGGAAATCAAAGAGATATCTTGTGCTTTATTTGCTCATCCCGAAGAGGTCTCTGCCCTGGCGAAGTTATCTGACGCCTGCAAAACAGGTTTGTGAAGAGAGTAGCAAAAAGAATAGAAACATTATATTTTTATCATTTTTTTATGCACGCATTTATAGTGTTATTGTGTAAATAAATATATTTTTTTAAAAAAAAGAAGGATTTTAAAAATATAAATTGAATTTATATTAAAAAATTAAAATAAATTGTTTTTATAATTTAAAAGAAATTACACTTTTAAAAAATTACAATTCTTAAATTGCTATTATATATTACAATACTATTTATTAAAGGAGTAAAAAATGAACAAGAAGAGTATATTTTTCACTGCTATGGTAGTTTTACTAGTAATTTTAAATATGTCCGCTTTTGCTGCGGTGAATGTGAATAGCATTATTAAACAAATGGAAAATAGTTACAATAAACAGATGAGCAAAATTCAGGATTTGACGATTGTCCAGGAGATGACAGGTGGATTTGTCTCTATGTCGAATACCATTTATCAGAAAAAAGCAAAGGTCAATAATCGTGAGGTTTTTAAATCTCGTTCCGAAAGCCAGGCTATGGGAATGAATTCTGTTGTCATTTTTGACGGAGTGTATACCTGGATGGTTAATCCAATTAGCGGCGAAGTGGAAAAAGAGGAAAGGGAATTTGATCCGATTAATGTTTGGAAAATGATTGATCCATCAAAAACCAAATACTTGGGAGAAGAAAAACTCGAAGGGAAAATTGCGTATAAGATCCAACTCAATGATGCCATTTGGATGATGGGGAATGAAAATATGGCCAATACCGACGCACAAGAAGGAACAGAAACAGAAATGTATAGCATTTTCTGGATCGATAAAAAGGATTTTGTACCTTTAAGAGCCCAAAATTTTATAAAATCAACTAAAATGGAACAAGGAAGGCAAGTGACCATGAACAATATAGTTGATGCCTGGTATCTGGATTATCGCCGTGTTGGTTCTATGCTGCTTTCCTATAAAATGGTGATTTCAAATCAAATGAATGTTGATGACCCAACCCTTAGTAAGGAAGAAAAAGAAAAAGCTCAGGAATTTATGAATGCCATGGGTGAAATGGAATTTGTGGTTAAAAGTGCTGAGGTCAATGTTGGATTATCCGATGAGCTTTTTGACGGAACAAAATTAGAACCTCGGGAACCGATGTTTAAAAATATGCCGAATATGCCACAACCTGGTCCTGGAAATAGTGAAAAAGAATCTATGAGCCCGGAAAAATTACAAGAGTTTTTGCAGAATGCCATGCAGGGCAATGAGGAACTTCAGGATATGATTGAAAACATGATGCCGAAAAATTAATTTAAATAATTTACTAACTTATCCATTCGAGAAAAATGCCAGGCAAATAGATTTCCTTGTCCAGAAAGATTTTGCTGATTTGCCTGGTGTCTCATGCATAAAAGTGACATTGCAAAACTTGGATTATATG
>Ga0272442_10007224_pt1 | contig 14413 bp, 16 predicted proteins | sample SSMForm2O_FD_200262 | JGI IMG/M metagenome (GOLD analysis project Ga0272442, IMG submission 200262) | Marine sediment archaeal communities from Little Sippewissett salt marsh, Falmouth, MA, United States - SSM-Form-2O | ecosystem: Environmental > Aquatic > Marine > Wetlands > Sediment ...
TGGACGATGCCGAATCGGACGTCGCGGTTCGGCGCGACAAGGCAAGCGCCTTCGGGCAGGTGAAGGGCGATTCTCTGACCGGGCCGAAGGCGGGTTCCGCGCGTCGCGCCTTCTCCGTCAACGAGCACAAGTCCTTGCCGGATCAAGCGGTTAAGAAAACCCACAGGCGCTTGCGGACATGCGCGGGCAATAAAGTCGCCCAGCGGCCGCCCGTCGTCGTCCCGCGTGACGAGGAACCTCTGGCGCGGCTTCTCGCCGCTCAGGTCAGGAATCGGCATGGGTCGTCGGCTTCCCCCTCTCGAAGACTCGTCCGGCCGGCGGTCATTCTAGCCGATGGAGCCGCCGGAGCCAACAGCGCTCCAATGCCTGAAAAATATAGCCAAAATGCGTTCGGAATTCTTGCATCGCCCTTGAGGCTGTGGTATGCTGCCTTCGTCGAAAAGGGATTTGGCGCAGGCGCGACATTGGGGTCGCGCCGAGCATCAGAAGTCTTTTGCAGAAAGGTGGGACCCATGGCGATGACCAAGGCCCAGATCGTTGGCGCAATCGCTGACAAGGTTGGGGTATCCAAGAAGGAATCGGCGGCCATGCTGGAGGCGCTCGCCCAGCTCGCATACGGCGAGGCCTGCAATGGGTTCACGATTCCGGGCATCGGGAAACTGGTTGTGGTGGATCGCAAGGCCAGACTGGGGCGTAATCCGAAGACCGGCGAAACGATTCAGATTCCCGCCAAGAAGGCGCTCAAGTTCCGCGTGTCGAAGGCGGCCAAGGAAGCCTGCCTCTGAGTTTGTGTCGCTCCGCGTTCGCGTGAAGTTGTGACCGGCCCGACGTAACGTCCATGGGAGACGTTGCGCCGGGCCGTTTCACAGTGGCGTCACAGAGAAAGCCATTTGCGATGTTCGTCATTCCTTCGACTTCGCTCAGACAGGCCTGAGGCGAAGCCGAAAAATCTTTTGGCCGAACAGACGTTATATCCGCGAAAGATTCTTCGCTTCCGCGCAGAATGACGTGGCGACAGAAGGCGTCAGCGAGCATCGCAAATGACTCACAGAATCACCATCGCGTCCCCGTAGCTGTAAAAACGGTATCCTTCGCGCTTCGCTTCTTCGTAGGCCGCCAGAATCCGTTCGCGCCCCACGAAGGCCGCCGTAAGCACGAGCAGCGTCGAGCGGGGCAGGTGGAAATTCGTCACGAGAGCGTCGGTCATTCGGAACGCGAACGGGGGAACGATATACAGGTCGGTTTCGGCCTCGGCGGGGCCGAATCCTTCGGGGCGAAGCGCCGCCGACTCCAGCGCGCGGCACGACGTGGTTCCGACCGCGATCACACGGCCGCCGGATTCTTTCGTCTGGCGGATTTGTCGGGTGGCGTCATCGGAAATCGTGTAGCGCTCTTCATGCATCCGGTGGCGCCGGATGTCGTCTTCCTTGATGGGCCGGAAGGTGCCGGCGCCGACGTGCAACGTGATCCGCGCGATCCCGATGCCGCGGCCCTCGAGGTCGGACAGCATGTCCTCCGTAAAATGCAGTCCCGCCGTCGGCGCGGCGACGGCGCCGGGGTCGGAAGCGTAGACGGTCTGATAGTATTCGCGATCCGAGGGATCGGGCGGCTCGTTCCGGTCCCGGCGGATGTAGGGCGGCAGGGGCATGCGGCCGGCCGAGTCGAGGACGTCGTGCAGCCTGCTCCCCCGCGGCAGGCTCGCCAGCCATGTTCCGTCGGGCCGTCGCTCCAACAGACGCACGGAAAACGTCCCGCCCTCGAGCCGAATGAATTCACCCGGACGCGGACTGCCCCCGCAACGGATCATCACCTCGCAATGTCCGGGCGCCGTCTCGCGAAGGAAGAACACTTCGACCTTCCCGCCTGTGTGCCGGGCGCCGTACGTGCGCGCGGGAACAACGCGCGTATCGTTCAGAACGAGCAGGTCCCCGGGCTTGAGATACTCGCCGATATCCCGGAAGACCCGATGCTCGATCGCGTCCCGTGCGCGGTCGAGAACGAGCAGCCGCGCGCTGTCGCGCGGCACCGCCGGCCGCTGCGCGATCATCGCGGCGGGCAGATCGTAATCGTACGACGCGGCGAGATGCTCGGCAGGACCCGAACCCACGTTACGCCATTCCTTCATAGAGTTCCTCGTATTTCTCGATCGAGGCGTCGAGCGTCAGGCCTCGGTCGAGAATGCGCCGGTGCGCGGCCGCGCCCAGGCGCGTGCGGCGTTCGGCATCCGCGCAGGCCCGCCCGATCGCGTCGGCCAAGGCGGAAGGGTTGTCCGGCGGAACGAGCAGTCCGCACGTGCCGTCGAGAATCTCCTCGATGTCGCCCACGCGCGTGGCGACAACGCACTTCTTCAGCCACATGGCCTCCAGCAGAATCTTGGGCACGCTCTCCCATCGCGAGGGGATGACCAGCACATCCACCGCATTCAGCACCTCGGCGAGGTCGGTGCGAAAGCCGGCGAAGCGCGGCCGCCCGGCCGGGGGCAGCATCGCGGCCCGGGTTTCGAGCGGTTCCCGGTCCGGGCCGTCGCCCACAAGCACGAACTGCGCGTCCGGCGTGGATTCATTCGCGGCGGGAAGGGCGTCCAGGAATACATCCTGTCCCTTCTTGGCTGTGTCCAGGCGCGCGATAACGCCGACCGTGAGCCGGTCCGGCGCCAGCCCCAACTCGCGGCGAACGTCCGCGACGGATCGTTTGGGGGTCAGTTCCTCGGTGTTCACGCCGTCGTAAATCATCACCATGCGGTCGGGCCGCATCCCTTGCGCCGATTCGGCCAGCCGCCGGGCGCCTTCGCCGTCGGCGACGATCTTCGTCGCGACGCACGAACAGAGACGGTCAAGCGCGCGGTACCGCCACGACGTCTTCCACACGTCCCAATCCTGCACCGCGAACACGATGCGCCGGCATCCCGCGAGGCCCGCCAGCAGGACGGCGTAGTAGGTCATGGGAAACCCCATCGCGTGGATGATCGCATCGGGACGGTCCCTGAACGCGCGGAATAACTTCCTTTGGAAAGGCAGGTTATGACAAACAAGCCGCGCGGGCCATGACCGGCCGACGGACGGTCCGCTCTTGAACGAACGGCACGGAACGCCCAAGCGCCTCAATTCGCCCTGGAGCGCCTCGCCCTCGTACTCGCTCCAGACCTCGGCGCGGAAGCGCTTCGGATCGAGATGCGTCGCGAGATGGAGGATGTTGCGTTCGGTTCCTCCCAGGTTCAGCGAGCCGGCGACATAGACGATTCGCGTCCGCTTCATCGGCCGAGCATCCGTCCAAGGAATTTTTTCGCGCGCCGGAAAACCGCTGTCAACAGATCCCGACCAAGATGCCAGAGATGCGACGGCAAGCGCGACGGGATGTAGCGCGCCACGGTCAGCGGCGAGAGAAGATATTTCTCCAGGCGATAGCGCTGCTGCGTCAGCGGATTGCACACCTTTCCGTAGAAGGCGTACTCAGGGAAGGAAAAATGCGCGAACGCCTCGTAGAATGCGCGGTACCGGTCGCGTTTGGGGAACTCCGGCGTGTCGAAGATCACGCGCCGGAACGTGAGCCCGCGCAAGCTGAGCGGGTCCTCGAGGAGGCGGCCGTGTTTCATTACCCAGTCATGAAGCTCCGTGCCGGGAAAAGGCGTCGCCAGGTACCACTCCGCGTGGACTTTCAGCTTGCGAATGTTCTCCATGGCAATGCGCGTGGACTTGTACGTCGTGTGCGGCAGGCCGATGATCATCGAGCAGCGCACCGGCACGCCGGCTTCCTGGAGCACCTGGATGGCATGGACGATCACGTCGTACTTCTCGCCCTTCTTGATGTGCACGAAGGTCTCCGGGTTGGCGTCCTCGAAGCCGACGCTCACGCCGGCGCAGCCGCTCTCGCGCAGAAGTTCGGCGAATTCCGGCGTGACTGAATCGGCGCGAATACCGTCGGGAAGATAGTAGGCAATCCCCAGCTTGCGCTCGATGAGCGTCCGGCAAATCTTCTCGGCGCGTTCGCGGATGAGGCTGAAATGGTCGTCCCAGATATAGACCGCGTCGTACTTGTACCGATCGCGCGCGTAGGCGATTTCTTCTACGACGTTTTCGGCGGACCGCGAGCGGAAGGTGCGCTTCGTTAACGTCTTATTCAGACAGAAGATACAATTGAACGGACATCCGCGGCTCGTCATCATCGGATACTCCGCGATCTTCTCCCCGACGCTGTCGAACGCGTCGTAGGCCGGCCACGGGAGGGTGTCGAGATTCTTGATGAACGGCCGCGCCTCCTCCTGAACCGGCGCGTCGCCCTCGAAACGAACCGTTCCCGGAATGTCCTCGAACGATCCGCCGCCGAGCCGCTTCTCCACGATTTCGGCGAACGTGATCTCCCCCTCGCCGTAGACGCACAGGTCGGCGAGGCCCTTCAGTTCTTCGGCGGTCTGTACCGGCGTCAGGCTGACACCGACTCCCCCGGCCACGCGAAGCGTCCGGTCGCCGAGAGTCTCCCGGACAACGCCGAGCACATCCCGCGCGCCGTCGAGAGTGATGGTGCACGCGGGGAAGAGGCTGACTCCGAGCACGTCGGGTTGCCATTGAAGCGCTTGGGCGAGACGGCTCCCCGGCTTGCCGGGAAGGTTGATGTTGTTCAGATCGAGGACGCGAACCTCGTGGCCCTTCTCCCGAAGAACGCCCGCGATCGAGGCAAGCCCGACGTTGATCTCGTTCGGCGAAACGCTGGGAAGGTCCACGAGCAGAATGCGTCCACGGCTTTCAGACATGAGCGGAGTCTCCGGGCGGTTTTTTTGGGCCTGCCGCGCGCATCCGAAAACCGCGCAGGCGGCGGATCAGTTCGACGGGAAGAAACGTGCGCAGGAAGTAGCCCAGCACGCCGATATGCCACCGGTGCGAAAGCGACCGGCGGAATTCCGCGCGCGCTTCTTTCAAACGGAAATCGCCGTAGTGCAGCATGCCGAAACGATAATGCGCGCGTGCGAGGGCATCGTCCTTCAGAGCTTCGTAGAGTTCCGGATCGCGCGCGAGCGCCTTTCGGATGACGAGGAGGTTGTACGTCGCGTAAAGGTCCCGATGCGTGACCGACAGGGACCGCTCGTGCAGGCGGCGCTCGGTCAACGCCTCTGGGACGTGAACATAGGGAAACTTCTCGGCGAGGCGCACCATGAGGTCCCAGTCCTGCGCGCGAAAGAATTCCTCGTCGAAACCGTCCACGGCATCGAGGCATTCGCGCTTGACCACCAGCGTAGACGTATTGACGCCCTTGCATTCCAGGAACAGATCGCGCGCCATCCAGCCGCTGGTCGTGTATTGGGGGAGAAGATAGGTGCGGCCCGTGTCCGTTTCGCGGATGCGGACCGCCGTGTAGGCCACGCCGGCCTTTGGAGTCGCGCGCAAGGCGTCCATGGATTTTTCGACCTTCTTCGGCATCCAGAGGTCGTCGGAGTCCAGGAATCCGACATACTCGCCCGCGGAAGCGCGAATGCCCGCGTTCCGAGCCACGGCCGGCCCTTGATGCTCCTGCCGCACAATCCGGATGCGATCGCCGAACGCGCCCAGTCGTACAAGCGTGTCATCCGTAGAGCCGTCGTCAACGACCACGATCTCCACCCGCGGCCACGTCTGATCGAGAACGCTTTGCACCGCCTCGACGACCATCCCGGCATTGTCGAACGTGGGAATGACGGCGGACACGAGCGGGACCTCAGCCACGGCGGCTCTCCCTGGATGAACGGCCGGGCGTCAATCGAACGATCTTCGTCCGACGGCCGAACAGAGACCGCGCCGCGCGGGCGTCTTCGGCCGACAACGTCACCACTGCGTCGGCGGATGTCGTCCTCGGCTTCGCCGTCTCGTCCGCGACGACCGAGGTCACGCGAATGCCGGCGTCGCGAAGGACGCCCGCGGCGACGTCGCCGACGACGCCGGGCGCGAACAGAACGACCTTTCGAATTCCGCGTTTGCGCAAGCGGCCGGCTTCCCGCGCAAGTTCCTCGCGCAGCGGCTCGAGCAGTTCGCCCGACTCGGACAACAACGACGCGCCCAATTTCGCTAATTCCCGGCGGCCGCGCGCCGTAAGCGTATACCGTGCGCCGTCAGGATCCGCTTCGGGCCGAACGGACACCAAGCGCTCGGATTCGAGTTCGCGCAGCAGCGCATTGGCCAGACCAAGGGACACTTCAACCCGGTTGGCAAGAGAGCGCTGGGTGGTTCGAGAGCGACGATGGATTTCCGAAAGGGCGACGAGTCTGCGAAAGGCGCGCGACTTCATGGTGAGGGCGCTCCGATTCGTGTTGAACGCGGACGGACAGCCGATCGCTTCAGCGTATCCGGGACATGTTCATTGTTTGAACTTTACAGGAACGCTGCCGAGCGGTCAAGGCGTGAAGCGCGCCGCGGCCGCGGTTTGCATGCGGGCGAGGCGCTGTTATAATCCATGCGGACTCCCGGATGATCACCCCGCGAAGCAGTCTGTTGGGAACGGGCATGGAAACCTCGGAATTCATCATGCCGTCAGGGTATGAGTGCCTGCACGAGCGGCGCGTGGCCCTCGTGGTCCGTCGGGAATGGGCCCAAGCGGCGCGGAAGGCGCTCTCGCCCCTGCCGCACGCCTGGGAGAAGATTCGACTGCGGACGTTTACGGCCCGCGGGCGGGCAGGCATCGTTTCGTTTCCGCTCGGCGACACGGGCGCCACCATGATGGTCCGGCGCTATATGCACGGCGGACTCCTGGCGGCCGTCACGCGCGACCTCTACTTCGGTCCGGAGCGCGCGCTGGAGGAACTCGACGTCGCCGAGGTCGCGCACAAGGGCGGGGTCCGGACAACGGAACCCTTAGGCGTTCTCTTGCAGGAGGAAAGCGGACCGTTTTGGCGTCTGGCCTATCTCAGCATGGAGGTCGGCAACTCCGAGGACCTGATTCATTATTGCTGTCGCCTGACCGATTATCCTCCCGAGACCGCCGCGCTGGAGAAGCGCGGCGTCATTCGAGAGGCCGCGCGGCAGATTCGCAAGATGCACGATATCGGAATCTTCCACGGCGACCTTCACCTGAAGAACCTCCTTCTTCAACGACAGGCGTCGGACACGCCGAAGGTCTACATCATCGACTTCGATCGAGCGAAGGCGGGGCCGTCGCTGAGCGTCGAGGAACGCTTCAAAAATCTTGCGCGTCTCGCGCGCTCGATTCGCAAAGTCCGTGTCGCGAACACCCTCTTGACGACGTGGGACCGGCTGCGTTTCCTTCGCGAATACGTGCGCGGCATGCCGGACGAACGTGCCTTGATGCGCCGGTGGGCGCGCAAACTCGCGGTGAGCGGCCGTTCGCACGAGATCTGGTGGACGGCCACGCGCGCGCAACGGGCCTTGCGGGGCGACAGCGTGGACGTGGCGCGCCGGCTTCGGGCGGGAGGGTCCGACCGTGGGTGAGCGGCAGCGGGTTTCCGTGTCGTTGATTACCCTCAACGAAGAGAACCATGTGCGTGCGTGCCTGGAGTCGGTGAAATGGGCCGACGAGATCGTGGTGGTGGACTCCTTCAGCACGGACGCAACACGCAATATCGCAAGGGAATACACCGACCGTGTCATCGAGCGCGAATGGCGGGGCATCAACGATCAGCGCCAGTTCGCCCTCGAACAATGCCGCGAGCCGTGGGTGCTCTGCATTGATGCCGACGAGCGCGTCACGCCGGAACTGCGCGACGAGATCCTGGCCGTCTTGTCGAGACCCGACCCCGACTGCGCAGGGTTCATGACTCCGCGCAAGGCGTGGTATCTCGGCCGATGGATCAAACATTGCGGGTGGTACCCGGACTACAAGCCGCGCCTCTTCCGCAAGGACAAGGGACGCTTCGGCGACAATGACCCGCACGACCGGATCCTTCTGGACGGAACGACGCGCAAGTTGAAAGGCGACTTGCTGCACTTCACCTACCGCGACCTGGCGCACAACGCCGACACGATCAACCGCTTCACGACCACGCGCGCGGAGAAATTCATCCGCGAGGGAAAGGGCGCGGGCTTTCTGGACTTCACCTTGCATCCGATCTGGCGGTTCTTTCAGCAGTACGTCCTGCGCGGCGGATTCCTCGACGGCATGCCCGGATTGATTATTTCGGGCATGTCCGCCTTCAGCGTATTTCTCCGGCAGGCGAAGGTCTGGGAAGGGACGCACGCGACGGATGAGGAGCGGCCCGAGTGAAGATCGCCCTGACGGTTGAGGACTTCCGACCGTGGCGGGGTGGGGGCGAGGGCTACGTCTTCGGCCTGGCCGGCCGTCTCGTTCGCCTTGGGCACGAAGTGCACGTCTTCGCGGGGCGCATCGGGGACGTTCCGGACGGAATCGCGCCGCATGACGTTCCCCTGACGGGCCTCCTGCCGCGCCGCGCGACCTTCGCCCTGAACTGCGCCCGGATGCTGGACGAAGCCGCGGAGGAATTCGACCTTGTCCACGGGTTCGGCAAGAGCATTCGCATGGACGTCTTTCGGCCCGGCGGCGGCGTGCATCGGGCATGGCGGCGGCTGGAACCGTTGAGCGTCGAGAACCCGGCGCGCCGCGCATGGCGCCGGTTCCGCCGGCACTTCAGCTTTGATCAACGCCTGGTGCTGTGGCTGGAGGCGAAGCAATTCGCGCCCGGAGCGGACGGGCCGGAAATTATCGCCAACTCGAACATGGTGCGGCGCCATGTCCTGGAGCACTACAACGTTCCCGAGTCGCGAATCCACGTCATTCCCAATGGCGTGGACGGAACGCGCTTCACCCCCGCGAACCGCGCGCGCTGTCGCGAAGCCGTAAGAACGCAATGGGGCGTCGCGGACGACGATGTTGTGGTTCTCTTCGTCGCGAACAACTTCCGGCTGAAGGGACTTCTCCCGCTCGTTCGGGCGCTGGCGCGGCTGCCGCGCTCAAGCCCCCCGGTCAAGGTTGTTGCGGTCGGGCGGGACAGGCAAGGACCTTACCGGGCGCTTGCCGGTCAGCTCGGCTGCGCGGACCGGCTCATTTTCGCGGGGGCGACCACGAAGACCGAGGAGGCGTATGCCGCGGCGGACGTGTTCGCGCATCCGACATTCTACGATCCTTGCGCGAACGTAACCCTGGAAGCCATGGCCTCGGGCCTGCCCGTGGTCACCAGCGTCTACAACGGCGCCGGCGAATTGCTGACGCCCGACGCGGGCGCGGTCATTGACCCGGAACATCCCGAGGCCCTTGCCGGCGCGATCGAGGCGTTTCTGGACCCCGCCTGCCGCGCCGCGGCCGGGACCGCCGCGCGCCGCATCGCCGACGCCCACAATCCCGAATGGCACCTGGGGAAGGTGCTGGAAGTCTACAACGACGCTTTGGCGCGGAAGCGCGGGTAGACGCGTTCGCTCCGCTCGCAAACAGGTGTGCGCAGATGAAACCAAAGGCGATAGTCCTAAGCGTGCTGATTATCCTGTGCCTCGGAGTTCTCCTTGATGTCGTCCTGTCCATTGCCTAGTGGGAGATCAAGGACATTTCCGACGGCCCATGGTGGATCGGCTTCCTCGTCTTTGGATTTGCGTACCTGTGCGCGTTGCCCGCCCTTCTTGTTCCGTATTGTTTTCTGGCCGCGACCAAGGGGCCCACTGCTTCGCGGGGCGTCGGGCCTGCCTTGTTCGTCGGCATCGCATATCCCGCATGCTTGCTCGCGCTCACGTACCTCGGCGGCTTGGTACTCGGCCACAAGCGTATGTCTTGGGACAAGCTTGTGGAAAGCCCGTACGGGTGGGGCGTATTGATTGCGATTGCCCTTGTTCCGGGGGTCTTTCTCTCGTACTGTGCATTGGCCATGGGCAGGCGCCGGACTGGAAAACTGTGATATCATAGTTACAGTGTCTATGCGGACCGACCGGCAAAAGATTCTTGTGTGGCGCACGGAATGCCGGGCATCCCGCCACACGACGGATGGAACGAATCTCAGAGGAGGAAAGCCATGCGTCCGGTCATGTTGGTTGCAGCGTTGGCGGTGTGCCTGGGCGTTGCGGGTTGCACCGGAAATGAAAAGATGGCGGCGAATGCGCCGTCGGAAATGGTTCTCGATTGCGGTAATGGCGTGAAGATGACGCTGGTTTACATCCCGGCCGGCGAGTTCCTGATGGGCAGCCCCGCCGCCGAGAAGGATCGCGATGACGATGAGGGTCCGCAACATCGCGTCCGCATTACGCGGGGATTCCATATGGCCGTCCACGAAGTGACCCATGAACAATACGAGGCGGTCATGGGGGAGAATCCGTCGCATTTCAAGGGCGCGAATCTTCCGGTTGAGCAGGTTTCCTGGAATGATGCCGTCGAGTTCTGCAAGCGGCTGTCGGCCAAATGGGGCAAGACCGTCCGTCTGCCGACGGAGGCGGAGTGGGAATACGCCTGCCGAGCCGGAACGACGACGCCTTTCTATTTCGGCGAAACGATCTCGACGAATCAGGCCAACTACGACGGCGATTTCGTGTATGGAAGCGGACAAAAGGGAGAGGACCGCCAGAAGACCATGCCCGTGGGCAGTTTCCCGCCGAACGCTTTCGGTCTCCATGACATGCACGGAAACGTGTGGGAATGGTGCGGCGACTGGTACGATTCGGGCTACTACCGGAAAAGCCCCCCGTCCGACCCTCAAGGCCCCGAAACGGGGGAGTCTCGTGTGATACGCAGCGGTTCTTGGAGCGGGTCCCCGAACTTCTGCCGTTCGGCCGACCGTGCCTGGCTCGATCCCTCGCTGCCCTATCTCATCACCGGATTTCGCGTCATGGCGCCGTTGCCGCGGGCAAAATAGTCTTCGTGCGCCGTCGCTTCGGCGGTATCGTGTCCCGATTCGGCCCGACATCAAGTCGAGAAGCAAACGATCACGGACGGGTCCGCGAAACCGGACGCGCGGAACGTTGGAGAAACGAATAAAGTGTTTCCGGGAAGCGGGTTTGGCGGCGGACGCACCGAGGCGGGAATGGCCGTGTTCGGCCTGATGACCTTCGGGTTGTTGCTCTGGGAAGTTTTCTACCATGGCAACGGGCGGAAATGGCCCGTCTGGTCGCTTCTGCTTCCCACGGTTTCATGTTTCTATCTGGCGGCCGGCGAGGTCCCGACCGACCCGTCATGGTACTGGGCCACGTTTGCACTGTCCATGACGATCGGGTTCCTGGTCTATTTCGCATTTCTTGCCGATGAAAAGGCGAAAGGACGGCGATGAGCCGCCATCGCCGCATGCCGCGATGAATGTCAGGCGCCTCTCCCGGCGATCTTCGTTTTGCCCATGCCCTTGCTGTTCCCGCGCCTTTGCGCCTTCGCGAGAGGCAATCTCTCCGCGTTAACGCGCCCTGCGCCCGGCAGCCTCCGCCTTGCCCTCTTCCTTCGGCGCCCGGAACGAGCAGAGGATAATGAGACCGCAGCCGACGCAGATAGCTATGTCGGCCACGTTGAAGGTCGGCCAATGGTGCTGGCGGAAGTAGACGTCAATGAAGTCGCGGACCTCGCCGATGACGAGGCGGTCGTAAAGGTTGCCCAGCGCGCCGCCCAGTAGGAAGCTCAGCCCGGCGTTCAGCCACTTGCTTGAGGCCCCGTGTCGCCGTTGCGCCCACAGAATTCCCCCCACGGCGATCACGGTGAAGGTGACGAAGACGACGCGCATACCCTTTCCGATGCCGAACACGGCACCGGGATTCGTGCTGAGGCGCAAGTCGAGGCAGCCCGGTACGAGGACATGGGGGGCGTCCGGATCCAGGTAACGGAACGCCGCCCATTTCGATCCGAGATCAAGCCCGACAACGACCGCCGCCGCAATCAGGAACGCCGTCAGCGCTCGACGGCGCTTGCCGTCCTCCGATGTCCGGCCGACCATTTTTCTCTCGCTTCGCAGCGGTCAGCGCCCCCTGCCGGATTCTTCCTTCTCCTTGCATTCAATACAGAGGCGCGCGTACGGAATGGCTTTCAGCCGGGACTTCGGAATCGCGTCGCCGCACGACTCGCAGGTGCCGAAATCGCCCTTCTCGAGCCGGGCGAGGGCCTCGTCAATTTCACGAAGTTCCTCTTCCTCACTCATGATGAGGCCTAGCGTAAATTCATTCTCGAAGTTGTCCGTGCCCACGTCGGCCATGTGATAGGGGACTCTGGAAAGGTCGCCGGAGGACGTCCCATTCTTGTTCAAGGCGTTGTCTTGCATATGGTTAACGTCGCCGGCCAGCACGGCGCGTCGCTGCGTCAGCATATCGCGGAATGCATGGCGTTCCTTCGCGGTGATCTTGCCCTTGGTTGAACCCACGGATAACTCCCTTCCCAGTCGCGTTGCGCTGCTTATGCGAGGCCAAGTCGTGTCCTGTAGATTCGCCATTATACTTCAGAACAGGGCAGAAATCAACGTTTCGACGCCGGTGTTGTTCGCCGCCTCGCCTGTTGTTACACTACCGATCCCGCGTAATCCGCCAAGGCAAACGCGGATAGGTTTTCACTCGGGATGGAGGCAACGCGCAATGGCTTATGAGTTCGAGATTGACCTCGCGGGAGATCCCGCCGACGTGCTGGCTCGCGTAAAGACACTCGCCGAGGAACGCGGCGGCGCCCTGGAGGGAGACGCGGAGTCGGGAACCTTCAGCGGCCAGGGTGTATTCGGAACCTATCGGATCGAAGCAGCAAAAATGCGCATCGCGCTGACCGCGAAGCCCTTCTTCCTCACCTGGCCCGCCATCGAGACAGCGGTGCGTTCCTTCTTCAAATAGGCGCGGCAACTTCATGCCCACTCGTTCACGATCTCCTCGGCGGCGTCCGGCATGACGCCGACGAGGCGGGCAAGATCGAGCATGGTGAAACGATCGCGCATTTCATGCGCGTGAAGGAACGCATTCAAAAGCCGCTTCGTGCCGCACCCGATGTCCTCGGCTCGCCACGCCGCGCCCGCCAGCTTCAGGCAATCACGCGTGATCTCGGGCGGGCGCACGAGCGGCGCGAAGCGCGCGCGCAGTTCGTCCCAGGCGCCGCCCTTGGCCAGCCGGTGCCCTGCCGTCTCGATCCGCGGAATTTTTTCGGCATAGCGCTCGGCGACCGCACCCCCAAGCTTGCCCCAGAACCTCGTGTCCACCTCGGCCACCGGGGCGCGAAGCCGTGGCGACTCGACCGCCAGCACGCGGCGATACAATTCCGAGGCGAGAATCGTTCCGACGCCCACCTGCCGGCCGTGCAGATCATGGTGCACGCCGTCCACCGAGGCCATCATGTCCAGCGCGTGGCTGATCATGTGCTCGCTGCCCGACGCGGGCGCGGAGGTCTCGGCCATGGTCATCGCCGCGCCCGTCAGGAGCAATCCGTTGAAAAGCGCTCCGACGGCTTCCGGCTCGCGGGCGCGCAATGCCAGGGGATTCCGCAGATAGAGGGGCTCGATCTCCTCGATCAGGCACGCGGCGCGCTCGCAATAGAAGTCGCCGAAAAGGGCATGGTTCAGCAGCCAGTCGGCGGTGCTGATGCTCTTGGCCAGAATATCGCCGAGTCCCGCCGCCGTCATCTCGTCTGGAGCGTCGGCGATGACGGCCGACGAGGCGAGCACGGCGTACGGCGGCCGAGCGCGAACGAGCGACTTCACGCCGCCGATCGTCGGCGCGACATTCGCCGAGGCGTAGCCGTTCATGCTGGCCGCCGTCGCGAAGACGACAAAGGGGATGCCCCGCTCGACCGCGATCCACTTGCCGAGGTCGTTCAAGACGCCGCTGCCGACGGGGAGGATAAGGTCCGTCTCGCCGAACTCTTTTTCCAGCTCTTCTTTTGTAATATCGTCGCAGACGGGCCGCTCGCCGCGGCCGGGGTCCGGGATGACGATTTCCTCGACAAGCCAGTCCGCGGCTTTCAGGATGCGCGCCGCCTCGTGCCCCGCGATGTGTCGCGTGCGCTCGTCCATGATCGCAACGACCCGCCTCCCCTCCGTCGCGCGCGCGCAGACCGCAGGCAGGACATTGAGCGCGTCGGCAGCATAGACGATCTCCCGCGGCTCGACGGTGTGCCGTTTGCCGCATTCGCAGTCGAATGTCTTGCCGAACAATTCCATCGGTCGAAGGGTGGTCATGACTATGGATCGCCGCACAAAATGCGTCAGCCGCTCAGCGCGTCCCACATGCCCCACTCGGAACACTTATCGTTGGCATACTTCCGGCTGCCCTGCCAGAACCCGTTGCACACGCCAATGGCGGCATTGTCCACGGTGACCGAATTGCCGTCCTCGGCAGCCTGACGCTTGCCGCCCCAGTGGGCGCACGTCGCGCAGTTTTTCCAAGCCTTGGAGTATTGACACGCGCCCATCATTAATTCCTTTCCGGAGATATTGCCGCGGGACTGAATGCGTATCGCGTCATCATACCCGGAGGCCGCGCCGGGCCGCAAGGAACGCGGGCGAGAAGTGAAAATGGTCGGCCAATGACGAAGGACGGCAGACCGCTGACCGCCGATC
>Ga0272442_10007226_pt1 | contig 14412 bp, 11 predicted proteins | sample SSMForm2O_FD_200262 | JGI IMG/M metagenome (GOLD analysis project Ga0272442, IMG submission 200262) | Marine sediment archaeal communities from Little Sippewissett salt marsh, Falmouth, MA, United States - SSM-Form-2O | ecosystem: Environmental > Aquatic > Marine > Wetlands > Sediment ...
AAAATACTGAAAATGGTCCTAAAGCTGCTTTCAGAGGAAGGCCCGCAGTTTGCTGCGAGGTACGACCTCAAGGGAGCAATAATGCGCTTGGGCCCAGCCGGCTTCCCATTCGAAACATTCTTCGGGGAAGTGCTCGCTGAATACGGGTACAAGACAAGGCTCCGCACGTTCCTGCAGGGAAGGTGCATACCCCACGAGATAGACGTGATAGCAAAGGACGAGGAAACAGGCGAAACGCTCATGATAGAGTGCAAGTACAAGAACCTCGCGGGAGACTACATCGGGGTAAAAGACATACTCTACACTTACGCGCGCTACCTAGACCTGGTGGAAGGCTGCAAGACCGGCGCGTGCCTTGAGATTAACGGGGTTTGGCTAGCGACAAACACCAAGTTCTCAAGGGAAGTGATAAAATACGCTAAGTGCAAGGGGATTAACTTGACCGGGTGGGAGTACCCTGGAAGAAAGAGCCTTAAGCGGCTCGTGGAAAAGAAAAAGCTTTACCCGATAACGGTTTTGAGGAGCCTTGACAGCTTCAGCCAGTCCAGGCTCGGCGCAGCAGAGCTAATGCTCTGCAAGGACCTCTTAGAAAACGATGAGGATTACATAATAGAAGTAACGGGCATAAAGAGAAAAAAGCTGAGGCAGATGATAAGCGAGGCAGAGTCAATCCTATCTTGACAAGTCCTCTTCAGGAAAGTGGCCAAGCGCTTTCATGAGCTCTTCCCGCTCAGCCAACAACTCCTCCTCTTTCTCCGCTTCCATTTGGATTGCCTTAGAACTAGTGTCAACTTTTATCAGGTCAGAGTGGCCGTTCTCCTCGGACTCGAAAGCCATTCCCCTAAGCTGCCGCGTGAGCTCAATACTTGACAGCAACTTCTCGACTTTTTCAAGCCGCTCCTGGTAATCAGCTAAGACTCCTTCGTCACCTTTAACAGTAGGACTTGGCCGAAGCATTTTCTGCAAACCCAAAACATTCACCTTCCAATAATTTGGGGAACAGTGTATAAAAAGCATTCTAGTAGCCCATCCTCTGCACAAAACCCTCTGCCATCTCCGCAGTGTTCCTCGCGCCGTTCAACCCATCGGAAGCCTCAAGAGCAAGCGGGGAAAGGCGCTTCGAGTACTTCTTGTAGTTCTTCTTAATAGAGTTAAGAACACTGCCCAAGCGCTTTACCCTGTCAGTTGGAAGGCGCTTGCCGAACCCGAGCTTTTGGTAAGCCCGCGCGTTAGACTCCTGCTCAGGCTGCCCGGAGTCAGGGATTATTATAGACGGCTTAGCGAGTAGAATGGATTCCATTATCGTGGAGTGGCCAGCGGGCATCACGAGAATGTCCGCTGCCTTCATGTACGGGTAAATCTCTGGCAGAAACGAGCGGAGGTGCACGTTCTTCTCATCAGAATCCTTTTCAATGAACTTGGAAGTGAATATGAAGTCATATTCCTTGCACTTGAGGGACTCGCGGATAAGCCTCCCGAGCAAGCCCTTGCGGAACTCCTGGCCCCCTAGCGTCACCAACACTTTTTTCTTGCGCGTCTCCCATTTAGCAGGCTTTATTTTAGGGCTAAAGCAAAGCATTGACATGGGGCCAGTGAAGTAAGTCTTCTTACGGTTCTCAAAGCCCTTGTCCAGCAACGGGAGGCACACTGCCTCAGGAGGCGGGAAGTCGGGTATGAGGAGCCTGTCACTGAACCCGTGGGGGATTGAAAGCGGGCGGTCTATTATGCCGCGTATGAGCTCCGGGGCGAGCTTTGCCTGCTTGAAATACTTGAGAAAGCGGTTCTTAGCCTCGTCAGTCACGCTCTCCGGGAGCTTGAACTCCGTCTGGTTGCTCACGTAAAAAACTGGGACTTTTGACTGGGCGCCAGCGAGAACAGTGGAAAGCCTGGAATCCGAGATTACCGCGTCAACCCCGGAGCGCTTAATGTACGCGCGCTCTTTCATGAACGCTTTCGCGATGTCAAGCGGGGTTCCAGCGCTTCCCGCGGCAGAGCGGAGGAGATTAAAGCGCCCGTCCTCACCCACCATCTTAATCTCGGGCAGGGTCTCAATAGTGTGCGCGCCCATTCGCCTGAATTGCTCGAGCGCGCTCCCGTAAGAAGCAGCGGTGACCTTGTGCCCGCGCTCTTTGAGCGCAGTGTAAACCGCCATCATTCGCGAGGAATGCCCCAAGCCCTCCCCGCAAGCAGATATCAATACTTTCAAAGCAAAGCACCTTAGAACAAGTAAGCCAGGGCAGTATAAAAAGCTCTCGCAAGCTCGTTAGAACACAACGTATAAAAAGCGTTTCAAGAGTAATTAGTGCGGTTAGTGGTGGTTATAGGATGGCCCAAGCAAAAAAAGCGCCGGCGCGGCAGAAGCCCGGGGCGCTGAAAGGAATTAAGTTCTCTAAGGGAAGCGGAGCCGGGAAAAAGAAAGCGCCTGCTGGGCCGGATTACAGCGGAAAATTCAGTGAAGCCGTACGGGCTTTTGAGAGCGGGGAAGGCGAGAAGGCTGAGCCATTGTTCCAAGAGCTTGCTGGCGTGGGCTACAGGAAAGCAGACTGCCTCGCCTACCTGGGCGTGTTGAAGGCAAAGCAGGGGGAAGAGGAAGAGGGCGAGGCGCTAATCAAGCAGGCAATGCAGGAAGAGCCAGGGAACGGGTGGCCGCTCATGGCAATGGCCGAGCTGAACGCGCTCTCCGATGACTTCCTGGGCGCCATTGATTACGCTGGCAAAGCAGTGGAGAAAGAGCCTGAGAATCCTTGGTTCGAGTTCAAGCTGGGCGATTACTACCTCCGCCTTGATGACAAGAAAGACGCGGTAACGCACTTCAAGACCGCGGTCAAGAAGTACTCAGAATCCGAGAACAAGAAAGGGCTCGGGAAAGCAAATTACGAGCTCGGGAAGCTCGAAGCAGAAAAAGAGGAGTACTATGATGCAGTACAGCACTTGTACGCCGCGTGCAAGGCGGGGGAGAAGAAAGCGGAATCACAAATAACCTTGCTGAAGGAACAGGTTGACAGGAAGTGGGATGGGATTTCAAAAGGCTTCAGCCTAGAAGCGAGAAAAGCGCTTGAAAGAGGCAACGCCGCCCTCAGCAAGAGTGATGGCGAGGGCGCGGTTAACGCCGCTGAAGAGGCCACGCGGCTTGACCCCAAGTTTTACGAGGCCTACGCTGTCTTGGGGTATTACCAGTTGGTCATGGGGAACACCAGCAAGGCAGTGAAGAGCCTTGAGAAAGCGATTTCGCTTAACCCCGAGTATTACCTCCCGTATAACACTCTTGGCATGTCCTACTTCAAGCAAGGCGCTTACGAAAACGCGCTCGAATACTACACGAAAGCGATAGAGCGCTACCCGTTCAACCCTTTCACGTTCCAAAACCGCGCGGATGTTTACGTGCGCCTCTCAAAGCCCGAGAAAGCGCTTGAGGACCTTGGCATGGCCATCGCGCTAAAGCCCGAGGACCGCGTGCTCTCTGAAATGCTGGCGAACAGGGCAGAAGTTTACCTAATACTAGGGGAACGCGCCAAGGCAGAAAAAGATGTTAAGGACTCCCTGCGTTTTGATTCTTCTAACGAGACGGCTAAAAAGGTTGAGAAATCGCTTAAGACCGAGCTCGTTACGGGAATGAAGGACGTTATTGGGATGGGGCAGCTCAAGGAAACGCTGATGGAAGCCATTATTTTCCCGTTCAAGCGAAAGGACCTCGCTAAAAAGTATGCTATGAGCGTTGGCGGCGGCGTGCTATTGTACGGGCCCCCGGGATGCGGTAAAACGTATATCGCAAAAGCGATTGCTAAAGAGGCTGGCGTTAGCTTTTTCGAGGCAAAAATAAGCGACATCGTGGGCTCGGACCCGGGCGAAACCGAGAAAAACATTCACAACCTTTTTGAAAAGGCTAGGAACGCCAAGCCAGCAATCGTGTTCATGGACGAGGTCGACGCGCTCGGCTCATCAAGAGAGCAGAGCGGGACTGGCTCTGAGAGACGAGCGATAAACCAGCTTCTCACAGAGATTGACGGCACAAAGAAAAAAGAGGGGATTCTCGTCCTAGGGGCTACTAACACTCCTTGGGATGTGGACACCGCGCTAAAGCGGAGTGGGAGGTTCAGCAAAGCAATTTACGTTCCTCCACCTGACGAGCCTGCTAGGAAAGGGCTTTTCAAGTTCTACTTGGGCAAGCGGCCGTATGATGAGGACGTTGATTTTGGGGAGCTAGCGGTAATGAGCGACGGCCTCTCCCCTGCAGACATTAAGGCGGTGTGCGATGAGGCCGCTACCTACCCTTGGAAGGAAGCAATGAAGACAGGAGAAGAGCGCCCGGTTAACATGGAAGACTTGCGCAAGGCGCTTGACAACGCGAGCAGCGCGGTAAAAGAATGGTACAAGAAAATCGAAAGCCACTTGGACGAGCCGGGCGCGAGAGAGATTTACAAGGACTTGTTCGATGACTTAAAGAAGTACGGCGGGTTTGACTTGATGACCACTTCCGCGCTAACGTTTGATGACGTGGCGGGAATGGAGGAGCTTAAGAAAGAGATTAAGGCGAAAATCATCGAGCCACTCAAGCACCCCGAGCTATCAGAAAAGTACGGGATGAAAGCGGGCGGGGGAATACTATTGTACGGGCCACCCGGGTGCGGTAAAACGTACATAATGAAAGCAGCCGCGGGGGAAGGCGGCGTCTCATTCATTTCAGCCAAGATTAGCGACGTGGTCTCAAAATACGTTGGGGAGTCAGAGCAAAAGCTCCACAAGATTTTCGAGACCGCCAGGAAGAACAAGCCGTGCATACTGTTCTTTGACGAGATAGACGCGTTCGGTGGAGCTCGGGGAGGGGAAACTGGCGATAGTGACACGAAGCTAGTTAACCAAATGCTCACTGAAATGGACGGCGTGGGAAGCAGCTCTGAAGGAATCCTCATAGTGGGCGCCACGAACCTGCCTTGGAAGGTTGATGTTGCGCTCAGGAGGGTTGGGCGGCTGGGTGACTCGATTTACGTTCCAGCGCCTGACATGGAATCAAGAATCGGGATAATGGAGGTCGCGACAAAAGGAAAGCCGGTTGCAGGAGACGTTGATTTTGAGGCGCTCGCGAAGAAGATGGAGGGCTACTCTTCTTCTGACGTTGCAGGGGTTTGCAAGAAAGCGGTTTCCCAGGCTTGGAAAGAGGCAATGGAGACAGGCGAAGAGCGCGAGGTGGCCATGGGAGACTTTGAAAAAGCGGTTGACTCGGTCGTGCCAAGCATTCAGACCTGGTACTCGATGGCTGAGAAAGAGCTTAGGAACACTCCGGACAAGGAGCTGTTCAAGCCCCTGTTGGATGATGTTAAGAGCGTGGGAAAAGCAAAGACAATGGGCAAGACGGGAGTTACTTTCGATGACGTGGCTGGAATGGATGGATTGAAGAAAAAGATTAAGGCAAAAGTACTCGGCCCGCTAAAGCACCCCGAGATTGCAAAAAAGTACGGGGTTAAAGCCGGGGGAGGGATACTTCTCTACGGGCCGCCTGGATGCGGTAAGACGTACATAATGAAAGCAGCTGCCGGGGAAGGCGGTGTCTCTTTTGTTTCCGCCCGGTTGAGCGACATACTCTCCAAGTACGTTGGAGAATCAGAAGAAAATTTGCATAACTTGTTTGAGACAGCGCGCAAAAACTCCCCGTGCATACTGTTCTTTGACGAGATAGACACTCTTGGAAGCATGCGCGGCGCGGGGCAGGACGAGCACACTGCAAAGCTCGTGAACCAGATGCTCATGGAAATGGATGGAGTGATGGGCGGCGCTGAAGGAGTGCTCATCGTTGGCGCTACTAACGTCCCTTGGAAAGTCGACCTCGCGCTCAGGAGGACTGGGAGGCTGGGCAGCTCGATTTACGTGCCCCCACCTGACAAAGAGTCCAGGAAAGCGATGTTCCAGATACACTTGAGGGGAAAGCCGGTTGCAGGAGACGTGGACTTTGAAGAGCTCGCCGAGCAGAGCGAAGGGTTTTCCGCTTCCGACATAAGCGGGGCTTGCGAGGAAGCGCTTTCTGACGTTTACCAAGAGGCGATGGAGACGGGCGAGGAACGGCCCGTGAACATGGGTGACTTGGCTAGGGCGATAGAAGCGCAAGCGCCCTCTGTTTTCGCTTGGTATGAGCTAGCGGGAAGGGAGCTCGCAGGAGCCCCGGACAAGGACTTGTTCAAAGAGCTTTTTGACGAGATAGCGCGCTTGCAGCAGAAAAAGACCGGGAAACCGGGTGAAACTTAAAAAGCGGCGCGCGCAAAACCTTTTTCTAGTGAATTATTATGGCAGACAAGAAGCTGGTGCTAAAGCAAGCTAAAATATTCCTCGGAAAAAAGAAGTACGCGAAGTGCAGGGAACTTCTTGAGAAAATCGCTGGGGAAGAGCCTGACGCGAGCGTTCTCTCAATGCTTAGCAAGTGCGAGGCAGGGGCAGGGGACCTCGCGAAGGCAGAAGAGTACGCGAAGAAGGCAGCAGAGCTTTCACCAGGCTCTGCCGATGCACTGGCGGCAATGGCGGGCGTGCAGTCCGCGCAGGGAAAGCACAAGCAAGCAGCTGAAGCTTACAAGAAGGCACTGGAGGAAAGCCCTTCAGAAGAGCTTAGGAAGAGCCTTGCAGCAGAGCTTGAGGCAGCAGGTGAGAAGAAAGCAGCCCTAGAACAGTACAAGAAAATAGGGGAAGCAGAGAAGGCGGAAGAGCTTGAGCAAGAGATTTCCCCAAAAAGAAAAACAAAAGCACTGCCGGAGATAGCAGAGGTCTCGCACAAGTACTTTTTCACTAAAATCCCTGAAGGGTGGTCGCTTATCGAGGAGGAAGAGCAAAAGGTTTACATACTCCAGAAGAACGGGCGCCCGGAGTTCAACGTGATGATAACCCCGTTCATCGAGCTTAGCAACGAGGAATTAATGGACTTCAAGAACGGCTTTTACGCGATGGTAGAAGAGCAAGTGCGCAAAAGGCCGGCTAAAATGGCAAGCCGGAAAATGACGCTGGGCGACGCAAAAGAGGCAATGCTAACCGTAGAAGAGGACGGGCAGCTAGTCCGAAAGATGGTTGTCGGCTACCCTTACGGCAATGACTTTTACTGGCTCATCTTCAGTGCGCCTGAAAGCGAGTTTGCTAGCTCGGAACCAGGCTTTGACTTGATACTGGGCTCGTTCCTTCCAAGGGGGATGACGCCCCAAAAGGCTGAAAGCATTCTAAGCTCAAAGCCCAGCGCATCAAAGCCCTCCAGCCTACTGAGCATGAAAGCCGAGCTCGCCTTAAGCGCGGTTGGCGCATTGCTCATTGCGGGAGTGCTCGTGGACTTGCTCATGGGCCTTAACGGGCTGATAGCGGGCACGAAAGGCATTCTCTTAGAAGTGCTTCTCCTTCCTCTCGGGCTCCTGCTCACGGTCGGGCTAGTTGTAAGAGTGAAGAGAGAGTACTCGTTCATGCTCTCGCTTTTGATAATGGTTTTGAGCGGGCTTGCGGGCGCGCTCGCCTACTCTATGATGAACGCGCCCTCAGTGGCTTTTGTTGGGAGCGCTGCAAGCGGCCTCGTGTTGACTGGGGCGCTCGCGGAGATAGGAGTGCTGCTGGTGATAATACTTGCTGCCGGGCTAATGGTGTTGGGAGGGGCAGTTTTCATGCTCGCTCAAACGAAAAAGCTTGACTTGATTGAGAATGCGCTCTCAAGGTTTTAGGAAAGGTGATTTTTAATGGAATTAAAAAAACTAGGAAACGCTAAATGGGAGATACCAAAGGGCACGGACCCACGAATGAGGGTGCCCGTGCAGGTTTACGGGAGGAAAGAGCTAGTGGAAATGATGAAGCGCGACCGCACTTTCAAGCAAGCAATAAACGTTTCAGCGCTCCCGGGGATACTTAACGCTTCAATGGTAATGCCGGACGGCCACGAGGGCTACGGGTTCCCAATCGGTGGCGTAGCGGCTTTTGACTCTGAAGAGGGAGTGGTCTCGCCAGGGGGTGTCGGGTACGACATTAATTGCGGCGTCCGCCTCATAACAACCAACCTCACTTACAAGGAAGTAAAGCCCAAGATGCAGGACATAATGAACGCCCTTTTCAAGAACATCCCTTCAGGAGTTGGCAGCAAGGGAAAAGTCAGGCTGACGGACTCAGAGCTCGAGGACGCGCTCGTGCACGGCGTGAACTGGGCGGTTGAAAAGGGATTTGGCTGGAAAGAGGATTTAGAGCGAATGGAGGAAAACGGCTGCATTGCAGGCGCGGACCCCTCAAAAGTCAGCAACAAGGCCATGAAGAGAGGCAGGCCGCAGCTGGGAACGCTCGGGTCAGGGAACCACTTCATAGAAGTCCAGCGCGTTGGAAAAATAATGGACGCGGAAGTAGCCAAAAAATTCGGCATCACCTCTGAAAACCAGGTTTGCGTTATGGTGCACACTGGCTCACGCGGGTTCGGGCACCAGGTCTGCCACGACTCGCTGGGAATGATGCTCGAGGCGGCTAGGAAGTATGGTATTGAGCTGCCGGACCCACAGCTTGCTTGCGCTCCCCTGAAAAGCAAGGAAGCAGAAAAATACTTGGGGGGAATGAGGTGCGCCATAAACTATGCTTTTGTTAACCGGCACATGATAATGCACTGGACCCGTGAGTCTTTCGAGCAGGTCTTTGGTAAGAGCGCCCAAGAGCTCTCAATGAACCTGGTTTATGACGTTTGCCACAACATCGCGAAGTTCGAGAGGCACTCTGTGAACGGTGAGGACAGGAACGTGTGCGTGCACAGGAAGGGCGCTACGCGCGCTTTCGCGGCTGGCCGGAAGGAGCTGCCCGGGATTTACAGGGAGATAGGGCAGCCTGTAATCATACCCGGGAGCATGGGAACATCTTCCTTTATACTGGTTGGAGAGGAGAAGGGAATGCAGGAAACATGGGGCTCAACCTGCCATGGTGCAGGGAGGACGATGAGCAGGAAGCAGGCAATCAGGACTTTCCCGGGAAAGCAAGTGAAGGAAAAGCTTGACGAGAAGGGCGTAGTGTTCAGGGCTACTGGGCGCGAGATTATTTCTGAGGAAGCGCCCGGCGCTTACAAGGACGTTGACAACGTGGTGCAGAGCGTGCAGGACGCAGGCATCTCGCGCATTGTAGCGCAAGTAATGCCCATTGGTGTTGCGAAGGGGTGAGCGCTTGATGCTTTCAAACGAGGACATTAAGGAGTTCATTAAGGCAGGAAGGATTAAGGTTGAGCCAAGGCTAAAGCCCAATCAAATCAGCCCGGGTTCTATTGACTTAACGCTAAGCGACGAGTTCTGGGTTTTCAAGGAAAGGGTTAACGGGTGCAGCATATGGTCTCCCGGGTGCATAGTTGACTTGAAAAAAAGCAAGTACACTGACTTGATGAAAAAAGTCAAGGCAAAAAAAATCGAGATATCCCCCGGGCAGCTCGTGCTTGGAAAGACAGTGGAAAAAATAACTCTCGCGAACGACGTGGCAGGAAAGCTTGAGGGCAGGAGCACTTACGCTAGGATGGGCTTGGCAATACACGTCACGAGCGCGATGATACAGCCTGGCTCGAGCAACCGCCAGGTCCTGGAAATAGTGAACCTGGCCCCTTACAAGATGGTGCTGCACGCTGGAATGCGCGTCTCGCAAGCAGTGTTCGAGGAAGTCAGGACGCCTACTAGCAAGCCTTACAAGGAGTGCGGCAAAGTCTCAGTAAACCAGTGAAAAGGAAAAGAGTGGGCCTAATAGCCTGGCTCGCTGCGCTTCTTCCAAACATAGACTATAACGCCGCCCACTACGATTATTCCCGCGCCCACAATGTATAGGGTGTAGTCCGGCTGCTGAACCTTGATTGCAAGGCGGTTTTGGTTGGCAACGTAATAACCCGATTTTGTGACAGTGAACTCTAGCTCTCCATCCTCTGATTCCACGAGAACACCGGAGATCACGCCGTTCTCGTCACCGTAATAAACTTTTCCGCCTAGGGTGGTTAGCTTAGCAAAAGGGACCGGGCCCCCGTTCTCATCCTTTACAACAACGTCAACAGTAGTGTCCTCTTCAGCCGACTGGGGGAATTCCACGGTCATGGGCTTGTCAACCACTATTTCCTTGAGCACTGTAACAGAGATTTGCTTGTAGGGCTCTGGCTCCATCTCGCCCGAGTCGTCAGTTGTCCTCACGCTTATTAGATACGAGCCGGGGCTAACCCCGCTAATCCCCCAAGTATAGCTCCAGGACTCGGTTCCAACAACAGTCCGCCAAACAGGGTCTGCGCCAATCTTGATTTCAACAAGGCTAACGCCCGCGTCAGCATAAGACTGGCCCTGAATCCTTAGCGTCGCACCAGTAACCGTGGCCCCGTCAAGCGGGCTTGAAATGAAAGAGACGATAGTCGAAAGGCAGTAAACCCTGCCATCGTAAGAGCCGAAGTAAATCCTCGGGCCGAAAACAACCGGCTTTGAAGTCACCCAGTCATCAGCAGTGAACCACCAAACCATCTTGCCGGTTACAGAATCAAGCGCGTAAAGCTTGTTGTCATTGCACCCGAAGTAAACCAGCTTTGTTTTCTCGCTGTAATAAGGGCTTGACTGGATTTCCGCTCCAGCCTCATAAGACCACAACAGAGCCCCAGTGAAAGAGTTGAGCGCGTACATTTTTGAGTCAAGGCTCCCAACCCAAAGGATTCCAGAGCTTACCTCAGGCGAAGCAATTATTTGGCCGCTTGACTCGAAAGTCCAGTTAAGGGTCCCTGATGCAGCGTTAACCGCGTAAACGCTGTTGTCAGAAGAGCCGAAGTAAACAATGTTATTCACAACGTCGGGAGAGGAGTAGACCGCGCCATCGGTCTGGTACGACCATGCAAAAGAGCCGTCAGTAATGTTAATCGCGTAAAGCTTCCCGTCATTAGAGCCAATGTACGCCATTCCAGCGTAAATCGCGGGAGAAGAGTAAATCTCGCCGCCCGTGGGGTAAGACCACAAGTACTCCCCGTCACTGGCTGAGAAAGCGTAGAGGTTCTGGTTAGAAGAGCCAACGTAAACAACCCCTCCAACCACTTTCGGGGAGGAGCGGACCTTGCCGGAAACATTATACGACCAGACCATTTCCCCGTTAGAGGCGTTAAGCGCGTAAACATTAAAGTCATCCGAGCCCACGAACACTAAGCCACCAGAGTAAGACGGGGTTGACTGGACGAAGTCACCGGTTTGGAAGCGCCATTCCTCCAGCCCCGTGGTCTGGTCCAAAGCATAAACAAAGCCATCCGCAGAGCCTATGAAAACCATTCCCTCGCCAAGAGCGGGGGAAGAGTCGATGAAGTCGCTTGTGAGGTACGTCCACTTGCTCACGCGAATGTCGCTTGACTGCGCCTGAACCGTGCAGGAAAGTAAAACCAGCAAAGAAGCTATTAGCAAAAACCTTGTAACTTGAACCATTAGCAATACACCCTTAACAAAAAGAGATTAACCGCGGGGAATTTAAAAAGCTTCCGAGAAGAAAAAATAAAAAAATTAGGAGAGGAGGGAATCATGCTTTCCCTGGTTAACCTCTGCAATGGCATCGCGCGGGTCCTTCCCGCCAACAGTCACTCCAAGGCTCAGGCAAGTCCCGATTACCTCATTAACAACGCCCTTAAGCTCTTTCGCTAGAGAGTTGCCCTGCTTCATCTTGGCTATCTTGACCACTTGCTCCATTGAAAGGTCGCCGATAGTGCCTTCTTCCTTTGTCTTCACGCCCTTTTCCACGCCCACTTCCTTTAGTATGAGCGCGCTAACAGGTGGCGAGCCGACCGCTATCTCAAACTCCTTAGTGTCCTTGTCAACAACGAGCGTGACCGGCACTTTCATTCCCTTGAACCCCTTTGTCTTCTCGTTAATGGCAGCGATAATCTCGCCGATGTTCACTCCCAACGGGCCCAAAGCCGGGCCCAGTGGCGGGCCAGCGCTCGCAGCTCCTCCTTCAACAAGGCTCTCAATCGTTATCTTCATGCAAAAAACCTCCTCTAAGCGTTAACATCCTCTGCCTTCATGTGCACTCTCACAGTACCCATTTTAACAGTAACAGGAATAGGCACCGCAATCTCTATTAGCTCGACAGTGCACTCTTCCTTTCCCTCGTCAATCTTGATGACCTTCGCCTTCTCTCCCTTGAACGGCCCGCTAACCAGCTCTACGATGTCCCCCTTGTTGAGCTGTATGCCAACTGACTTGGCAGTAATCATCCCTGAAAGCTCTTCCTCGGTCATGGTCTTCCCTAGAACACCCTTAATATGAGGAATCTGCATCGCGGCCTGCCTGGCAGCAACCTCGTTCTCTGCCTCGAGAATCATGTAGCCCTTCAGCGCGTCAATAAAGGCAATAGAGTAGACCTCAAGCTTCGTCTTCTTTATCTTGTTGTACAAGACGTCTGCAACGACCTTCTCCTGCCCTGCGGTTACGCGGTAAACAAAAATCAATCAAATCACCTGCAACTGGAACTCATCCAAACTCAAATAAAGTTAAACACAATCGTTATAATGTAGCCAATAGTGCCTAAGAGCACGAGGCCAAGCCCAGTAATCTTAGCAGTCATGCTAAACTCCTCTGGCTTGGGCTGGTATGAAACGCGCAAAACGCGTATCGCCTGCCTAATGAAAGACCTCGCTGTTTCAAAAACGTTCAAACAAACCACCTAAAGCATTGAGTCAAGCTCGAGCTCCTCAGACTGCTGCTTCTGTACCTCGAGCACTGCCGTCTTCTCATACTGCGGGAGCTTCGCGCCAGCTATTACCACCAGCACCTTGAGCGCGTTCTTCTGCATCTCGGGCTCAATCCTAGCACCCCAAATAATATGCGAGTCACTGCCAATCCTCTTGGCAACCTCCTCAACCATTAGCTCTGCTTCCTTCAGCGTCATATCCGACCCGCCGACCACGTTAATAAGCGCCTTGCGCGCGTCGCGGATGTCCGTCTCAATCAACGGCGAGTTAAGCGCGTTCTCTATCGCGGTGACAGCGCGCTCAGCCGCTTTTGTGTTAAGGCTTGACTCCCCCATGCCGATAACCGCACACCCCGCGTCCTTGAGGATTGTCTTCAAGTCCGCGAAGTCCAGGTTCACCAAGCCGCTCTTGGTAACGAGCTCCGCGATTCCCTTCGCGGCATTCGCGAGAACCTCGTCCGCCACCTTGAAAGCAGTGTTAAGCGGTAGGTCCGGAACGATTTGCAATAGCTTGTCATTCGGGATTACTATCACTGTGTCAGCCTGGCGCTTGAGCTTCTGCAAGCCATCAACCGCGTTCTTCCACCTAGAGCGCCCCTCGCTCGAGAACGGGAGCGTCACTATGGCAACTGAGAGAGCACCCATGTTCTTCGCCATCTCGCAGATGACGTGCGCGCTTCCAGTGCCCGTACCGCCTCCAAGGCCGCAAGTCACGAAAACGAGCTGTGCGTCCTCCAAGACCTTTTCAATCTCCTTCTTGGACTCTTTCGCAGCGCCCTCGCCAACACCAGGGTCCGAGCCAGCGCCCATTCCCTTCGTCAGCTGCTTGCCGAGCAGTACCTTGCGGTCCGCCTTGGTCTTCACGAGGTGCTGCGCGTCAGTGTTCATGGCAATAACAGTAGCATCCTTAATGCCAATCTCGCGCACCCTGCCGAGAGTATTGCACCCGCTACCGCCAGTGCCGACAACGCATATCTTCGGCTTTGACTGCGCAATGAACTTCAAAAGCTCCTCATCATCAGAGGAAAGCGACTCATCCGCTTTTGCAGCCTCGGTCTTCTCCGTTACAGCAGCCCCTAGCGCGGAGCCAATAATCTCATCTTCCTCGGTCAAGACATCACCGTGAACCCTTTAGCCCTAATCCAAAATAGGGGTGTTTTAATTTCGAGCGCTACAATTTGGTCCATTAATATTTAAATGGCTTTGCCTCAAATCCTATTCGATAAATAATGCTTTCAAAACGAGTCGCAAAAACATGCGGGCAAATAAAAGCCCTGGAGATACAGGGAGCCAGGAAAATAGCCAAGGCAGCCGTTCAGTCAATGGCGCAGCAGGCAGACGACAGCGACGCTGAGACAAAGGACGCGCTCATGAGCGACCTCCTAGTCGCTGCTGACGAGCTCGCTAAGACACGGCCTACTGAGCCAATGCTCCAGAACTCGCTTAGGTTCCTCTTCGCGGAGCTGCAGAAGGAAAAGCCAAAAACCGCGGCAGCATTAAAGAAGGCGGTTAAGCGCGAGGAGAAAGAGCTCTTAGTAAAGTTCGAGAAGAACGCTTCATTAATAGCGGATTACGGGGCCAGGGAAATCCCTGAGGGTGCCAGCGTGCTAATCCACTGCCACTCAAACACTGTGATGGGCGCGTTAAAAAAGGCGCAGGAGCTCGGGAAGAACCCCAAGGTCATATGCACTGAGACACGGCCCAGGTTCCAGGGGAGGCTGAGCGCCAAGGAGCTCAGCGAAGCCGGGCTCGATGTCACCATGA
>Ga0272442_10007228_pt1 | contig 14409 bp, 8 predicted proteins | sample SSMForm2O_FD_200262 | JGI IMG/M metagenome (GOLD analysis project Ga0272442, IMG submission 200262) | Marine sediment archaeal communities from Little Sippewissett salt marsh, Falmouth, MA, United States - SSM-Form-2O | ecosystem: Environmental > Aquatic > Marine > Wetlands > Sediment ...
CGGCCTCGAGCTCTTCGTGGCTGAGAAAATCCGATTCCGCGGGCGATTCCAGTTCGGTCGAAGTTTCGGATTCCGAGGTGAATTCTTCCTCTTCGGGCGGCGAAGCGGCGATCATATCATCATGCGGCGTTTCCGAGGACGGTTCCTGCCCTTGTCCTGTGATTTCGTGTTCGGATAGATCGGCCGGTGACTCGGGCTCTTGTGCAGGCGCGGATGGAAAATCAAAATCGGTATCGGGCGGAAGTCCGGCGTCTGTTCCGGGCGGTAATTCGGCCTCCGCCTCCTGATCCGCGGACAACGGTTCAGGCCCGGCCTTGGGTTCAGGCCCGGCCTTGGGTTCAGGCCCGGCCTCGTCGGATTCGGGGGGCTGGAATGCTTCGGCCTGTTCGCTGCCGGGTTCGATGCCCGGGAACGATTCCGCCTCATCCGCGGGAAGTTCAGCGGACGGAACCCCACGGGCCGGCTCCGTTTCTGAGGGCGCGGCGCTCTCTCCGGCGTCCTCGGACAGATTGATCTCATCCGGGAAGGTGAATTCCTCCTCACCGGCAGCCGTTTCACCGGAAGGCTGCGGTCCGGTTTCGGCGTGAGACTCCGGTTCCGCCTCGAGGGTTCCGGGGGGCACTTCCACGAATTGCGAGGGTGAAGCGAAAATGGGTTTGGATTCCGATGACCCGAGTTGAGACCCTCTCTCTTCTGTCTGCACGGCTTCCAGAGATTCGCGGATGTCCCTTTCCAGAGGATCGACCTCGAGTATTCTTTCGTAGCTCGTCTTCACTGAAGTGGTATAACCGATATTGCGCATCAGCTCGCTGTAGAGCTGGTGCGCCTTGAGATATTTGGGATCGAAGGAGAGCGCCTTGCTCAGCTGTTTTTCAGCTTCATCGTACTGTTTGCGCGCCATGAGACATTTGGCAAGAACAAGATGGGCGGTGGCATAGGTGTCGTGCTGGTCGAGACCGCTCTGACATATTTCGATCGCACGGTCGACTTCCTCGAGCTGAAGGTAGCGATCGGCCAGCCTGGCGAACATCATAGAATTGGGTGTTTGCTCCAGGCGCTCTCTGAGCCAGGTGATCTCATCGGTGACATTTTGATACATTGCAAAATCCTCCCCTTTGTCACACATCCACCCGCCGTCAAACCCCGCACTCCACGGGACCATGGGATTGATGCATTATTATACATTAACTTACATACAGAAAAGACATTTTGCAGAGAGAAAAGTGGGGTAAATCACCAGTTTTTTCAAGACCTGTCTCCCCGGGACGCGGACCGGTTCACCATCCCGATACCGTTTTGTTCAGCACTTCCTGGCTGATCTTTTCGATCGCTTCCGATATTCCGTCGAGGCGGGCGTCCGGTCCCTCCGCCGGATCGTATATACCCCACTGCGTTATCCTCTCCTCCCACATCACCTGATTCTTGACCTGATCGGTGCATTTAACGCTGACCGAGATATATATTTTGAGATCCTGAACCCGCTCCTGGGCGTCAAAGGCGCCGGCGCGGTCGTCGAGCCGCGTGATCGTGCCCTCGACCAGAACATCGGCCGCCGATCGGTCCGCGATCTTGAGGGTATTGTCCCGGGTGAATTCGTCGATCACGGTATCGGTGATCTGTTCCGAGAGTCCGAATTCAACCGTGCGGTTATCGAACAGGGGCACGGCCACGGTGTTGAGATGCGGCGCCAGAGACCCCGAGAACGAGTACAGGCCGCATCCGCCGATGAACAGCAACAGGCCGGGGATGGCAAAAGCTGTCCTCATCTCACTCGTCCTCCCCTCTATCTTCGTCGCGCAGGCCGTACTTGTTGATCTTGCGGTACAGCGTGCGCTCGCTCATTCCGAGCAGACTGGCGGCTTTGCGTTTGTTGCCGTTGGTTTTTTGCAGAGCTTGACGAATCATCTCTTTTTCCATATCAGAGACCGAATCGGTGTGGATCACCTCCCCGATCTTGTACTCCTCGGGAAGGTGTTCGCGCCATGGACCGAGACGGTGGCGCGGCAGTCCGGCGGAGACGATGAGCTCGCGCAGCTGCGCGATTTCGCTTTTGATCTCGAGCAGGACGCGAAAAAGGAATTCGTGCTCGAGCTCGTCCTTGGGACGGTTGAGCGGCACCGGCAGCGAGGTGCCCGGGGTTTCGCGGGGAGTGATATACTTGGCCAGCGCGGCCTCGTCGATCTCCTCGCCGCGCTCCATCACAATCACTTTCTCGACCAGATTGCGCAGCTCGCGGATGTTGCCGGGCCAGGAGCTCTCTGTGAGCCAGTGCATCGCCCCGCCGGTGAATCCCTTGAATTCGATCAGGTTCTCCTTGCAGAACTCGGCGGCGAACTTGCGCACCAGAATCGGGATGTCCTCTCGTCTTTCGTGCAGGCTGGGCACGGCGATATGAATGGCGTTGAGCCGGTAGTAGAGGTCCTGGCGGAAATCGCCCTTCCGGACTTCCCGTTCCAGGTCCTTGTTCGACGCGGCGATGATGCGCACGTCGATCTGCTGCACCGCGGTGCCGCCCACGCGGATGAACTCGCGCTCCTCCAGAACCCGGAGCAATTTGACCTGCAGCGGCAGGGGCAATTCGCCGATCTCGTCCAGAAAGATACTGCCCCCGGCGGCGAGCTCGAAATAGCCCTTTCTCGGACCGACCGCTCCGGTGAACGATCCCTTTTCGTGTCCGAACAGCTCGGACTCGAGAATGCCTTCGGGAATGGCGCCGCAGTTCACCGTGATCAGCGGCTTGTCGCGGCGGCGGCTGCGGCGGTGAATGGCCCGCCCGACCAGTTCCTTGCCGGTACCGCTCTCACCGGTGATGAGAACAGAAATGTCCGTGGGAGCGACCTGCTCGATGGTCTCGATGAGCTGTCGAATGGCCTCGGATTCACCCAGGATGCCGATATCCCGCTGGACATCACGCCAGGTCTGATAGATCTCATCGTTCTCAGGCAAAATTCACCTCCGCCCAACTCCGGTTACCGGGCCGCGGCCCGGATGCGGCTTTTCAGCTCGCATCTCTCGCGTCCTGCGTTCTCTGTCATTATTTGAAATAGTCGATCGTTTCCGCCAGTCCCCTGTCCAGATCGACCTGCGGCTGCCAGCCCATGACCCGCCCGGCCCGGCTGGAATCGATCACGCTTCGCCGCTGTTCCCCGGCTTTGCCTTCGCCGTGCTTCTCGGGCGCGTTCGCGCCGGATAGCTTGTTGAGGCGCCGGAAAATGTCGTTGATGTCCGTTTCCAGGCCGGTGCCGATGTTGACGATCTCGCTCTTTTCCAGTCCGAGTGACAGCACGCTGGCGCGGACCACATCGCCGACGTAGACGAAATCGCGGGTCTGGCCGCCGTCGCCGTTGATCACCGGCGTCTCACCACTGAGCAGCTTCTGGCAGAAAATGGCGACCACCCCGGCTTCGCCGTGCGGATTCTGGCGCGGCCCGTAGACATTGGCGTAACGCAGGGCCGTGTAGGTGAGACCGTAGGTCATAGCGTAAAAATAGAGATATTTTTCTCCGGTCAGTTTGGTGACGCCGTAGGGACTGCAGGGATCGGTCTTGTGGTTCTCGTCCGCCGGAAAAACCTCCTGTTCGCCGTAAACGGCACCGCCCGAGGAGGCGAAGATCACGCGCTTGACGCCGTGGCGGACGCAGTTCTGCAGGATATTCAGCAGCCCGAGGATGTTGTTGCGGGCGTCGTAGACCGGATCCTCGACCGACCGTCGCACATCCATCTGCGCGGCCTGGTGGTTGACGACATCGAAGCCATGGCGCTCGAACAGAGCCGCGACCTCGGTGTCCTGTATGTCCATGTACTGAAATTCCGCCGCCGGGTTCAGGTTCTCGCGCCGGCCGGTGGAGAGGTTGTCCAATACAACGACTTTATGGCCGTCATCCAGATAAGCGTCGACGATGTGCGATCCGATAAAGCCGGCGCCGCCGGTGACCAGTATTTTCATGACTTTCTCCTCGCAGCTCGAATCGTTTCCGGTTCCGTTACCGGTTTAAATGCCGCAGCGCCCTCGCCGCGATGTCCTTGCGATAGTAGGCGCCGTCGAACGTGATGCGGCCAACAGTGCGGTAAGCTTTTTTCACCGCCGCGGCTATATCCGGCGCCATGGCCGTGACGCCGAGCACACGTCCGCCTGAAGTGACGATGCGTTCGCCCTCATTCCGTGTGCCGGCGTGAAAGACCTTGACGTTTTCCTCATAAGATCCCTCGGGAAAAAGGATCGGCACGCCCTTGCGGTAAGCGCCCGGATAACCGCCCGAGGCCATGACCACGCACACCGCGGCGTCGCCGCGGTTGACCCATTTGATTTCAGCGAGCCGGCCCTCGCGCGCGGCCAGCAGCGCGGCCAGCAGATCGGTTTTGGCCAGGGGCAGGATGACCTGGGTCTCGGGGTCGCCGAAACGGCAGTTGTATTCGAGCACTTTGGGACCCTCCGCGGTGAGCATCAGACCGGCGTAGAGCACGCCGCGGTAGGGACGGTCCTCGAGCGCCATGGCCTGGACCGTGGGCACGAGCACCTGTTCGTGGACCTGCGCCATCATGGCGTCGTCGATAAGCGGGGTCGGAGCGTAAGCGCCCATACCGCCGGTATTGGGTCCCTGATCGTCGTCAAAAACGCGCTTGTGGTCCTGCGACGGCACCATGGTGACCAGGGTTTCTCCGTCGCACAGAGCGAGCACCGAGACCTCCTCGCCGGTCAGGCACTCCTCGATGATGACCCGGTCGCCGGCGGCGCCGAACGCCCGCTTGACCATGATCAGATTGAGGGCTTCCAGCGCTTTCTCGCGCGTCTCGCACACGATGGCGCCTTTGCCCGCCGCCAGTCCGTCGGCCTTGACCACTATCGGAGGGGCGCAGCGGGCGAGATACCCTTTTGCGGCCTCGAAATCGTCGAACACTTCGTATTTTGCCGACGGGATGCGGTGGCGCGCCATCAAATTCTTGCAGAACACCTTGCTGCCCTCGAGCTCGGCGGCGCGCTGAGTCGGACCGTATATCGGCATGCCGTTCGCTTCGAACAGGTCGACCACGCCGGCGACAAGAGGCGCTTCGGGACCGACTACGGTGAGGTCGATCCGGGTTTTGATGGCGAATTTGAGCAGGCCGTCGAGATCGGAAACCGGTATGTCGACGCACTCCGCTTCGCGGGCGATGCCGGCGTTGCCGGGCGCGCAATAGATTTTTTTGAGCAGTGGACTGGCCTTCAGCTTCCAGATCAGAGTGTGCTCACGGCCTCCGCCGCCGATTACCAGTACCTTCATTGGATATCCCTTTGTTGGTTAGCACGTCCATGTTGTCCCTGATCTCAGCCGCTTTTTCAAACTCCAGGGCGGCGGCCGCCTCGAACATCTTTTTTTCCATCTCGTCGATCACGGCGCGCTGCTCCCCGGTTGAGAGGGCCTTCCATTGGCTCAGGAAATCGGCGTCCAGCTCCCCGGTTCCTGCGGCCGGCTCGGGCCGGCTGTCAGCGACCCGGGTGGCTCCCATGACCTGGCCGATCGATTTGTAGATCGTCTTTGGCGTGATATTGTGCTCGTCGTTGTACTGCTGCTGGATGCGTCGGCGCCGATCGGTCTCGGTAATGGCGCGCTGCATCGAATCGGTCACGCGGTCGGCGTAAAAGATCACCTTGCCGTTGATGTTGCGGGCGGCACGTCCCGCGGTCTGAACCAGCGAGCGCTCGGAGCGCAGAAAGCCCTCCTTGTCCGCGTCCAGAATGGCGACCAGTGAAACCTCGGGCAGATCGAGACCCTCGCGCAGAAGATTGATGCCCACGAGCACATCGAACTGGGCCAGTCGCAGATCGCGCAGAATGACCATACGGTCCAGGGCGTCGATCTCGGAGTGCATGTAGCGCACGCGGATGCCGACGCCGGCGAGATAATCGGTCAGATCCTCGGCCATGCGCTTGGTCAGGGTGGTGACCAGCACCCGTTCGCCGCGTTCGGCGCGGAGGTTGATTTCGCCGATCAGGTCGTCGATCTGGCCCTCCACCGGCCGCACCTCGATCTCCGGATCCGTCAGGCCGGTGGGACGGATGACCTGCTCCACGACCACACCGCCGCAGCGCTCGAGCTCGTAATCCGCGGGTGTGGCCGAAACGAAAATGACCTTGTCGATCAGCGATTCGAATTCGTGAAAGTTGAGCGGCCGGTTGTCGAGCGCCGACGGCAGGCGGAAGCCGTGCTCCACCAGGGTCTCCTTGCGCGAGCGGTCGCCGTGGTACATGCCGCCGATCTGCGGGATGGTGGCGTGCGATTCGTCGATGATGATCAAAAAGTCGTCCGGAAAGTAATCGATCAGGGTGTAGGGACGCTCGCCGGCCGCACGGTCCGATAGATGCCGGGAATAGTTCTCGATGCCGGCGCAGTAGCCGATCTCCTGGATCATCTCAAGGTCGTAGTTGGTGCGCGTTTCCAGACGCTGAGCTTCAAGCAGCTTGCCCTTTTCGCGGAAAACCTCGAGCCGCTCGTCGAGCTCGGCGCGGATATCCCGGATCGCGCCCTCGAGCCGGGGATAGGGCGTGATGAAGTGCTTGGCCGGGTAGATGCCGACGCGCTCCATCTCGTGCATCACTTCACCGGTGACGACATTGACCTGCGACAGGTTCTCGATCTCGTCGCCGAACATCTCGATGCGGATCGCCTCGCGCTCGTAGGCCGGGATCACCTCGACCACGTCGCCGCGCACCCGGAATGTGCCGCGCTCGAAAGCGATGTCGTTGCGAGTGTAATAGATGTCGACCAGCCTGGCCAGAATGGCGTCGCGCTCGATCCGCTGGCCGCGGTCGAGAAAAAGCAGCATCTCTCGCCAGTCCTCGGGCTTGCCCAGATTGTAGATGCAGGAAACCGACGCGACGATGACGACGTCCTCGCGCGACAGCAGCGAGCTGGTGGCTTTGAGGCGCAGACGGTCGATCTCGTCATTGATCGAGGTGTCCTTTTCGATGTAGGTGTCGGTCGACGGGATATAGGCCTCGGGCTGGTAATAGTCGTAATAACTGATGAAATACTCGACCGCGTTTTGCGGAAAAAAACCGCTCAGCTCGCCGTAGAGCTGCGCGGCCAGGGTCTTGTTGTGCGAGATCACCAGGGTCGGGCGGCCGTAATTGGCGATCACGTTGGCCATGGTGTAGGTTTTACCGCTGCCGGTAACACCGAGCAGGGTTTGAAAGCCGTTGCCGCGTGTCAATCCCTCTGTGAGCTGCGCCACCGCCTGCGGCTGATCGCCGGTGAGCTGGAATTCGGAAACCAGTTTGAAATCCGCCATGAGAATCCTGACTTTGAATGGCCGGTTCATGATCTCTGCCAGTAATATACAACGGATCTGACAAAGTGTCAAGCTGCATTCCGCGCTTGGTTTTTTTCGCAAAAGTATTATATTTACGCCATGGCTGTGATTCGGTACATGCTGCTGAGCCTGGCGCTGGCCGGGGCGCCTGTCGCGCTGCCGGAATCATCCGGGGGCACGCGCGCGCTCTGGGTGACACGCTGGGAATGGCGCACTCCGGATGACCTTCGCCGCATCGTGACCAATGCGGCGGAGAGCCGTTTCAACACGCTGCTGCTGCAGATGCGCGGCAACGGCACGGTCTTTTTCCGCTCGAGCGTCGAGCCCTGGGCCGAGGAGTTCGGCTTCCAGGATCCGGGCTGGGATCCGCTCGAGCTCGCCACCGAGCTGTGCCACGCCCGCGGCCTCGAGTGCCACGCCTGGATCAATGTCTTTCCCGGATGGCGCGGCAGCGAGCCGCCCGCCGACCGCCGCCAACTCTATCACACCCACCCCGACTGGTTCATCTGCGACGCGGGCGGCAGGCGCCAGGAGCTCAATTCGCACTATCTCTGGCTTTCGCCGACACATCCGCGCGTCCAGCAGCATCTGATCGCCCTTTGCACGGAGCTGGTGGAGCGCTACGATATCGACGGACTGCACCTCGATTACATCCGGTTTCCGGGACCGCAATACTCCCACGATCCCTACTCGTTGAGACTCTTTCATCAGATCGCCGGCGGGTCTCCCGCGAGCAAACCCGAGGAGTGGGCTCACTGGCGCCGCGAATCGATCAACTCCTTTCTCGGCGATCTGAGGCGCGAGTGCCGGGCGCTCGATCCCGGACTGGTGCTGAGCGCTTCTGTGGTCGCCGACCACGCCAGGGGACGCCATTTCTATCTCCAGGACAGCCACGGCTGGCTGGCGCGCGATGTGGTGGATGCGATCTATCCCATGATCTACACCGAGGACAACCGCCTGTTCCGCGCCCAGCTGATCGAGCACCGCTACAACGAGCACGGCCGCCACATCTACCCCGGCATCATGGTGCGCTCTCCGGTTCAGCTGCGCGATCAGCTCGGCGACGCCATGGCCCTGGGAGCGAGCGGTGCTTCGCTGTTCTCCTACGGCATGCTCTACCCCGGCCACCGTCCCGTTGAGGCATTAATATCAACACTGGCCGAGCTCTGGCCGGAAAAGGCGAAACCCGCGCCCATGCCGTGGAAAAAGGTCGCGAGCGACAACCAGGGTCCGGTGATCACCCGGGTGCACACCATTCCGACCTCGCTCAAACCGGACTCGCGCTTCAAAATCGCGGCCCAGATCATGGATCCCTCCGGAGTGCACGACGACGACAGCGGTCCGGAGGGCGAAGGCATCTACCTGGTCTACAATCACAACTGGCCGCCCATCGACCGGGTGACCCTGAAAATGAGCCCGATCGAGGGGGCGCGCGACTGGTACATCACCGATTCCTCGATCCCGCCGCACGACGTCGGTGTCGGATTCCGCTGCCGCATCTTCGCCTGGGACGACCACCGTATTGCCGGCGGTGAGCCGCAGCGCAACATGGGATTCAGCGACGTCTGGTCGCTCGCCATCCTGATCCCGACACGGTCCTATGTCTACGCCGGCACGATCGGACCGGCTCTGGAGCGCCCGGCCGCGCTGGTAGTGGACTCGGAGGGCAAGATCTGGACCGGAGACCGCGAAAAGCAGTCGCTTGTGGTGCTGAAAGCCGATGGCTCGCAGGCGCCTTTCTCGCCGCTGACCCACGGCCTCGGCCGCAACGGCCGCATCGAGCCTATCGGACGGATCGACGCCATGACGCAGGCCGATGCCGAGGTCATGTGCGCAGCCGTATCGTCGCCCCGGCCCGCGGTCTATCGCTTCAATCTGCACACCGGCGAGTCCCTGCCGGCGCTCGCCATCGATTACCGCGCCGTGGACATGGAGAGCGACGGGACGCAGCACCTCTACCTGCTCGAGGCCAACGGCAACTGGCACGTGATGCACAGCGACGGCCTGGAGCTGGAGGGCAGTCCGGTTCGCGGCCGGGGGGGACGAAAACGGGCCCACGATCTCGCGGTGCTCAACGGCGGCGAAATCGTCCTGGTCGGGGGCAGCGATCCGGACCGGATCTTTTGCTGGTGCGGCCGGACCGCCGGCCTGCAGGCGCGCTACCGCCGCAACCGCGATCTTTCGACCAAGACGCTCGGCATCAGCAAAATCACCCTGAACCACAGTGAGCCCATTTATCTCTCCCACAGTTACGGCGGCCTGATCACGGTGATGGACCGCGACGGCTCGCACATGGCGCACCTCTACAGGGGGAGGGCGTCGCGCCTGGCGGTTTCGGCCACGGGCGACACCCTCTACGCGGTCAGCACATCGGGAACCCGGCCGACCCGCATCTCAACCTGGCTGAACCACAATCCTCCGGTCTTTGATTGAATTTCCCGCGTTATTGCAGCTGAAACGGGGACAGACACGATGACAAAAAACAGAGGCCGCTTCATCACGGCGCTCGCGCTGGTCTGGAGCTTGGCGCTGCCGTGCGCACAACGGGCGCGCGGCGACTCCGGAAACGCTTTACCCGCCGGCGCCATTGCCGCGGACCCGGTGTCAGCGGATGGCGCGCCTGCGGCGGTCCAGCCGCTCCGTTCAAACGAGTGGATCCGCAGCTGGATGGTTTGCGGACCCTTTCCGCTCGGACCCGAACAATCGGATCACGCCCATCTGCCTGGATTCGAGACCGATTTCCTCGCCGCCCACGGCGGCGAAGCCAATCCGGAAATCCGCTCCGGACAGGCCGAGCCCTTTGAAGGCGGTTCCGCGGTCTGGATCCATCACAGCGCACCCGACTCGATCGTGGATCTCGACCGGGCCGTGGGCCGGCAGGAACCCGCCCTGGCCTACGCCTTGGCAGAGATCGAATCCGATTCCGGGCAACTGATGGTCCTCGCCCTGGGCAGCAACGACGGCGGCCGGCTCTGGTTCAACAACACACCGGTCTGGGACCGGGCTCAGGGCAGGAAAGTGACCCCGGACGACGACCTGGTGCCGGTGCGGCTGCGTAAAGGCCTGAACCGGATACTGCTCAAGATCGAGGAGCGCGGCAACGAATGGGGCTTTTGCGCGCGCTTTGTACCGTTCGATCAAAGCGCGCTGCCCGAACTGTTCCGAATCGTGCCGAAAAGCGACGGCGGTGCGGCGCTCGAGTTCGCCGCTCCCCGGGCCGTGTTCGAGGATCTGTTCTCCGATCTGGACCTGGAGCTGTACAGCGAACGGCAGCGCGAGGCGCCGGTCTGGAGCGGCCCGGTCGTGCTCGCACGGGACAACGAGCTCTCCCTGGGCGTGAACCGGGATTTTTACCGCCGCTACCGCCTGGTCCTGACCGGCCGTCTCACGGACGGCAGCGGGTTCAGCCGGGAGCTCTTTTTCTCGGCCGGCAGGCGGGCCGAGCACATTTTGTTCGAGGAGGGGCACACCCGTTACGCCATCCGCCTCGGCGCCGCAGCGTCCGAATCGGAGCGCTGGGCGGCGGAGGAACTGGCGCACTGGCTCGAGCGGGTGAGCGGCGCGCGCTTTCCGGTGGTTTCAACAGGACCTCCACGGGATCATGAAATCGTGATCGGTTTCAACCGGCGCAGCCGCGAACTGCTCGGCCCGGGCACAGAACCGCCCGCGGACGGGGACGAATCGTTCACCATCGCGAACATCGGACCGGCGCTGCTGATCTGGGGCGGGCGGGACAGGGGCACAATGTACGGAGTTTTCACCTTTCTCGAACGCGAGCTCGGAGTGCGCTGGTACACCCCCCGGGTGACGGTGGTGGCGCAAAAAAACCGCTACAGCTTTGACAGCGTCTTTCACGCCGAATCGCCCGGTGTGCGCGTGCGCAACGACTTTTACTATGAGGCTTTCGATCCCCTGTGGGCGGCGCGCAACAAGATCAACGGCGCAATGTCCTGGCGCGAACAGCCCGGCGGCGTAGAGGCGTACTGGGGCGTGCACACCTTTTACCGTTTCGTGCCGCCCGCGGACTATTTCGAGGACCATCCCGAATATTTCAGCCAAATCGACGGCGAGCGCACCTGGGAGCGGGCCCAGCTCTGCCTGACCCATCCCGATGTCCTGGATCTGGTGAGCGCGCGCCTGCTCGAGACCATGCGTGAAAATCCGCAATACCTGATCTATTCGGTTTCGCAGAACGACTGGGGCAATCCCTGCCAGTGCGAAAAATGCAGCGCTCTGGCCCGGCGCGAAGGCAGCGAAGCCGGCCCGCTGATCTGGTTCGTCAACCGGGTGGCGGAACGGGTCGAAAGCGAGTTCCCGTCCAAGTTCGTCGGCACCCTGGCCTACACCTACACCCGCAAAGCGCCGCTTTACCTGCGGCCGCGGCACAACGTCGTGGTCCGGTTGTGCAGCATCGAATGCTGTTTTGCCCACGATTTCACGAGCTGCCCGGAGAACGCCTCGTTCCTGGCCGACCTCCGCGATTGGGCGGAAATCGCTCCCCATCTCTACATCTGGGACTATGTGGTCAATTTCAGCCACTATATCATGCCCTACCCCAATTTCAGGGTTCTGGGGCCGAACATCCGCACCCTGGCTCAGAACAACGCCATCGGCATCATGGAGCAGGCGGCCTACCAGAGCCGCGGCGGCGAGTTCGCCGAGCTGCGCGCCTGGCTGATCGCCAGACTGCTCTGGGATCCCGGTCTCGACGCCGGCCGCTGCATCGACGACTTTGTCAGCGGCTATTACGGCCGCAGCGGACCCGCCATCCGCCGCTACTTCGACCTGCTGCACAGCCGGCTGACGCCGCAGACCCACATCCATATCGGTCTGTCGCCCGAGGATGAGATCTTTTCCTCCGGACTGATCCGCAAAGCCGGAGAGCTGTTCCGCGAGGCCGCGGCCGTGGCCGACGGCGGGGAGATCCTCGCCCGGGTGGAAATGGCCGAACTGCCGCTGCTCTACCTGAAATGCCTCCGGAATCCGTCCGCCGCGAAACGGGACGGCAGCTACCGGCGCCTGAAAGCGATCGTGGAACGGGAGGAGATCACGCATTTCGCCGAGCGGGGCGCACCGCATCGCCAGGCTTTCTACCGCATGATGGAAGAGACGCCGTGACCGTCCGGTTCGCCGGAGCCGAACGGGCGCAGGGGGAAACAGCGTGCTTGTCGGGCGCAAACAACTGAGGTCAAAAACGCGGCGAGCGGGTCAGCAGAAGGGAACAGGGCAGGTCCTGCAGCGCGAGCTCGAGGTCGTGCGGAAACAGCCGGTCCCATAAACCCAGACGGTTGCGCGGTCCCGGCACGATGAACAGGTCGGCGCCGATTTCGCGGGTAAAATTCAGGGTCACGGCGCGCGAACGCTCGTAGAGACAGCGGGTGTGATAGGAGAGCCCCTGGGAACGGTATCCGGCGAGTAACTCCTTCAGACGCTGGTCTTCCTGCTGGTAGACCTTTTTGACCTGATCGGTTTCGAGAACCGGACCCTTTTTGTCGTTCCAGTCGTTCATGCGGAAAGAGTGGGTGAAATAGAGCTCCGGGCTGCCGGCCTGATAGGCGATGCTCATGGCGAACTCCACGGCCGGCTGCGCGTCGTCATCGTATTCCGTGGCGCAGTGGATGGTCTTGATCTGCTGAGGCTTGACCTGGGGATCGGTGAACAGCAGCACGGAACAGGGCGCGCTGCGGGCGAGCTTGCGGGCTACAGAGCCGAGGTAGTATTTGAACAGGCCTTCTTTTTTCAACGCGCCCGCGACAATGAGATCGGCCTTGAATTCTTCGGCCGCCTCGATCAGCACATCGGCGGGCGATCCGGCTCGCACCAGGCAGATGGGCGGGTGGTGCTTGAAATGGGAGCGGTCGATCTCCTCCTCGAGGCGGGAGCGCTGAGATGGAACCTCCTCGCTGACATTGACGATAACGGGCACCGTGCCGAGCAGCTTGAGAATACGGTGGGATTCGTTCAATACCGCGTGCAGACGTGGCGAGAACGCGGCCGCCACCACCGCGCGCTTGATCACGGGTTGATCGACTTCGAAATTGGACAAAGCCTGCTCTTTCACGCGGCCGTCCCATGCTAAATGAATTGTAAATATTTTTTAATTTTAATAATTTGATTTCAAAACGCAAGATTTATTTTTCGGGTTCCTGCCCCCAGTCTCACTCCCAATTGAACCGGTCGACCAGCGACCGGCCGGCTTCAAAGTCATAGTAGGTGTTGGTCATCAGAGCGACCAGCGAGCGGCGGTAGCCGAGATAGGCCTCGTGATATTTGTGCATGGTCTCGCGGTGGCGGTCGAGAATCTGCAGGATATCCTGCAGCGACAGTACGCCCGCGGCGTACTGCTCCAGGCTCTTTTCCGTGACCTGTTCGGAGAGCACCAGGCTGCGGCCCATGTTGCGAGTACGCGCGTAATACTCGTTCAGATTGGTGCACACATTGAGAATGTCGTTGCGGATCTCCTCTTTCTCCTCCTCGATGTAGAGCTCGCGCCGTCTCACGTCGAGCTGCTCCGCCTGGATCCGCGCCCGGCGTTCTCCCCAGTCCCACAGCGGAATATAAGCGTTGATCGTGGCCGAGTTACTGTTGTCATACTGCTGCCATAAATTCCGGTAACGATCGTCCTTCTTCTCAAGGCCGTAGGTCAGCTCGAGGGTGACGTGAAAGCCGCCCTCTCCTTTCTGATTCTCGACGTCGAGCTCGGACTGGCGCCTGCGGATCGCCAGCCGCCTGAGCGCCGGACTGAGGGTGTTGCCGTAATGAACCGCTTCGGCCGGATCCACGGTCACGATCGAGCTGTCGATCTCGGGTTGCACAATCAGAGAATCGTCGCTGCCCAGGCGCAGGCGCTGCCTCAGGTTGGTGAGCTCGAAGCGCATGCGCCTGCCGTTTTCCAGCAGGCTCTCGCGCACATTGGCGATCTCGAGCTCGGCCTGTGCCGGATCCATGCCGCCATCCCGGCTGCCGGCCGATGCGCCGGCGATCTCGAGCACCTGCTGCAGGTGCATGAGATGATGCTCGAGCACCTTTTTCTCGAACTCGAGGCTGAGAATATCGTAGAAATCATCGGAGATGTCCTCGATGATCTCGACCCGCTCTTCGAGGTAATCGAGCGTGACG
>Ga0272442_10007229_pt1 | contig 14408 bp, 12 predicted proteins | sample SSMForm2O_FD_200262 | JGI IMG/M metagenome (GOLD analysis project Ga0272442, IMG submission 200262) | Marine sediment archaeal communities from Little Sippewissett salt marsh, Falmouth, MA, United States - SSM-Form-2O | ecosystem: Environmental > Aquatic > Marine > Wetlands > Sediment ...
CCAATTTGATGTTGACAAATGCTCTGGTGATCGTCAAGCGGATTTAGATATATTGAAGCAAATAGGAACTATTAGAATTCAGGAACGATTCTCAATAAAGAAGATGCTATTTCGCATACAGGAATCCGAGTATCCCTTCGGCCTTTTCGGGACGCGGGCGGGGTATGACATGTCGCTGCAGGGGCCGCTCCCACACGCCGCCTTTTCTCCGGGTGAGATTCTTGATCTGGCCCACGTCCTTGCAGTCCACGCGAACTGTGACGCGGGTATTGGCCGCCTCCACGTCCAACCGCTCACTCAAGCGACGAATTCCCTCTTCGTCCATATTCATCAGCTCCACGCGCTGTTCATGGCCGTGGTTTTTAAGAATCGTGCGCGCCAAATAAGGATCCTCTCCCTTCGGGAAAAAGACCATGTGGTAGGAATTCGGCTCGGACTCTTCAATCCGCTTGGCAATCAACATCTGCTCGTTTGCGGGTCTCTGGTAAGGATTATACTCCTGGAGCTTCAGGATGTTGTACGCTCCCACACCCAGCACCACCAGCGGCGCGGCAATCCAGGCCACGCGTTTCCACCGCCCGAAAAGGCCGCCGAATCCCGCCGCGGCAAGCATCGCCACGGGAATCATCAAAAGAAGCGTTCGAGTCAGCGCAGGATACGCATACTGTCCTATCCCCCCGGTCGCAAACGCCGTGATGAAATGAATCCAGAGAAGTAAGGCCAGTGTTCGCCAACCCAGCCGCCGGCCCATGCCCAAAGCCGCGAGAACAAAAAACGCCGTCAGTGGATCGACCACGTTACGCCAAAGGAAATGATTGCCCGCCTGGAAATGAAGAAACTGAGCCAGCGCCTGAATCGTCTTGCGGATCTTGCCCTCAAGAGTTCGCGGATCTTCCTTGGCCATCAGCTGTTTCTGAAAGTGATGCTCGAAATGGTCGAGCTGAACCAGAATCGGAGCGCCGATCAGGACAAATCCCATCAGGACAATGACGATCGGAAGCAAAGCCTTGAACGCCGCTCGAGGATTTTTTACGAGCGCGACGGCCCAATCCGCCAGAAGCACCCCGGCCACGATCGGCACGGCGATCACCGAGCCCAGGATCAGGATGTGCAGACCCGCGCCGCACGCCGCGCCGGTCAGAAAATAGTACAAGCGGGACTGCCGCCTCCGCGCGGCCAGCAAAAAACACAGCGCGAACACCGGCGTGCAGAGCGAGGCGCTATGCGGTTTGCCGATACGGGTCCAGACCAGAATCTGCTCGGACAAAAAGAAGATTGCGCAGCCTACCGCCGCTGAAATCTTTGGCGCGGCACAGGCACCGCTCAACAAGCGCCGCAGCAACAGGTATAACGGCGGCAGGCAAATCACCGTCAACGCCGCCACCGAAAAGAGCCAGCCAAAGTTGTTCACGCCAAAGACCTTCATCCAAAGCGCCTGCCATCCCGACAACGCCAATGGATTGCCGCCATACACGCCATTGGCCTCAAACCAGTTCAGTTGAAGCAATCCCTTACCGGCGATCTGCTCCGCCTTCCAGTAAAAAGCGTATTCATCCCCAATGAAGGCATATTTCCAAGAGCGGAATCCACTGGCGTAAATCCCCATCGCCACCACCGCGGCAAGTCCCAGTCCAATCCATTCGGTCTTTGAAAGCACGACTTTCAGCGGCGACTTCGAACGCCGGTCCCAAATCACCAGCAGCGTCACCGCACCGAGCAACAAAACGCTCCAGGGAATCACCATCCAAAAAAACTTGAGAAACCCTTTCCATTCGGCGACGGCAAACAGACCCACCGCCACGGCGGCAATCACTAGGAGCACTCCCGCTTCAATGAAGCGAAACGACCGCCGGCGGGAATCGTTCGCTTCATCGCCCGAAGATTGAGTAGAATGCGTCCGGGGCTCCAAGGCCAACGTCAGGAGAAGCCCCCCCACCAAGGCCAGCGCCAGGGAGAAGATAAAGGTGGGTGGCAGTGTGGCGAGAATGGGCGTTCTCGGTTGAAACAGAAGAATCTTCGCCAGCGTCGCGTGAGCGGACCGCAGCGAAATCGCCCATTTCGGATATCGGATCAGAAACAGCGCGGCGGCCAACAATCCCACACCGCCCAGGCAACCGAGGGTGGCAACCACTTTTCGCGAAAAAAAACGGGCGGGGAAAAGAGATCGTTTCCCGCCCGAACTTTCCGGACTACTCTGTGTCCCCCGCATGATCCTCCCCTTCAACCCATCCGCAAATCGTCTTCAGCGAATCGAGCGTCTAAACCGCCGAGCCTCGAATCAGGTTCATAAACTCCAAGCGCGTCGGCGCGTCATTATGAAAGCTGCCGAGCACCGACGAAGTCGTCATGACCGAATTTTGCTTCTCCACTCCACGCATCATCATGCACAAGTGCCGACATTCCATGACGACACCCACGCCCTCGGCGTCAATCGAATCTTTGACCGCCCGGGCGATTTGCGCCGTCAGCCGCTCTTGAATCTGCAACCGCCGGGAGTAGCAATCGACGATCCGAGCCAGCTTGCTCACGCCCAAAACCTGCGTCTGGGCAATATAGCCGATGTGACACCGGCCAAAAAACGGAAGCATGTGGTGCTCGCACAGGCTGTAGACTTCGATGTCCCGGGCGATGATCATATTGTTGGCCTCGGATTGAAAGACCGCGTCCCGGATCACTTCTTTGGGACTGGTTCGATACCCCGAGGTCAAAAACGCCAACGAGCGCGCCACGCGCTCCGGGGTTTTCAGCAGCCCTTCCCGCTGCGGGTCCTCGCCGAACTCTTTTAACAGCTCCGTGATGAGCTCTGCAACCCGTCGTTCATCCATTTTCCCACCTCGCCATCAATGAAATTGTCAGGTCCGCTTCAGGAACCAGTCCGGTGCCGACGTATGGCTTCACCACGGAGATCAGCGGCTCACCGGTGTCCGGGAATACCAATTCGGCGGCCAGCTCCACAAGCGCAAAGAGAAGAAACGGGCGGCGGCGGATATCCGGGTCCGGAATCTTCAAATCGGGCTCGTCCACCACCCGGTCACCATACAAGAGAATATCCAGATCAATGGTCCGATCGGCGTATTTGTCGTCGCTTCGCTGCCGGCCGAGCTGGGTCTCGATCGCGCGTAAAACCTCAAACTTCAACGCTCGAGGGTCCATCGCGGTTTCGATGCACCACACCCCGTTGACAAACGACGCTTGCTCCGGTTTGCCGATCGGCTCCGTTCGATAAAACGTCGAGACGGCTACAATACGGAATTTCTCTTTCAGTAGATCGAACGCCCGCAGAATATTGCCCGCCGGCTCGATATTCGAGCCAACCGAAATAAAAACCCTCGCCTGGGAATCCGAATCAATCATCGCCCGACTGCTCCCGCACAATTTCAACGCCGACGCTGCGGGCGAACCGCAGAGCGCCCGGCTTCTCCACGGATACCCGAACGCGCTGCACCCGAGCGTCTTCCAGACAGATCTCCGCGATCCGCTCCGCCAAACGCTCGATGAGAAAGAACTGCGAAGGCTGAACCGTTGCCAAGACTTTTTGCTTGACCGCCTTATAATTTACCGCGTCTTCAATCGAGTCACTTTGGCCGGCCTTCCGGTAATCGGCGTAGAGCGTGATGCCAATAATCACGTCCTGCTTCTCGCGGCGTTCTTCAGGATTGACGCCGACAATGCAGCGCACCAGAAGGTCCTTGATATGAATTCGGTCCAGATTTTCTTCAGTCATGCTTGTCGCTTTCCCCGCCCTGCGCTCTCTTGTAGAGCGGTATCCTGGACATTCTTGTAGCCTTCGGCCGGATTGTCAAGCCATCCTCCAAAAACAACAGGATGGTGAGTTGAGCGAAATCACCTGCACTAATCCGCGCTGTTCTTCGGCAGGAGAACCAGCGTCGCATCCCCTTGTTCCTCGATCCGCCATCCTTTTTGCAGATAGAGGTTTTCCAACACGTCCCAGATCGGGCCGTCAAATGCATCAAGATTCAGTTGGACGCTTTCGATCGAAGGATCGGCGACAATCTCAGGATTGGACTCGGTCTCCCGGGAGAGAATGGCGCAGAGCGCTTTCGTCTCAGAGGTTCCCTGTTCGAGATGGACCCTTCGATTGAGCCGGTAGGTACGAACGGCACCCATAACCGCGGGTTCGCTCCAGGGCAAATCGACGGTTGTGTCCCTGCCCTCGTCCACTTCGACACGTTCGCCCGAGAGATTGTAAAACGGGCCGGCAAAAACAGAGTAAGCTCCCGGCGGCAGGTTTTCAAAAGTAAACGTCTGATTCGGCGGAACCGGCCTCCACAAAAGAGCATTCTGGACAATTCTCCCAAGTCGGGCGTCCTCCGAGCGGTACGCCCGGTCCATGTCCCAAAGCAGCAAACCCAGGTTTCGACTCAAAACAACAAGGGATGGACTGATGGACGCACGATGCGATTCGTTCGGAACGGTGATCTTGAGGCGGGTGTCGTAGTGCTCCGGTCGAATAACCGCTTTCCTTGTCTGTCCTCCTTCAAGGCCGAAAATCGAACACGCTCCATAATAAACCGCTGAAGAGTCCGCGACCCGAAACGCTTCCAGCAGATAGTCGCCTGAATCCAGCTCCGAGAAAGTGAACCATCCCTCTTCGACCCGCTCCTGCCAGACACTCGAAGCGAACGCCGACAGGTGCCGCTGGCGTCCGGGAGGGATAAACCGCCGCCCGTCAAGGGCCTCCAGGCGAATCAGGAAGGGTTCCGCCACGGACGCATTGTCCTCGTCCACCACCGTCGTCGGGATTCTCCCGGCGGACTTGAGGTGAATGCGAACCTCGACGTCCGGCTTGTCCTTCCGCAAGGCGACCCCTTCAGCCTGGCGGACAAAATCCGGGTGCGTCACGATGAGAGGATGCCTTTCCCGGAACGCCACGTTCTCGAGTACAAAACGCCCCTCGGCGTCCGTTTCGGTATAGGCGTAAAGGCCTTGCTCGTGAAACCGCGCCAGGTTCGTTCCGCCGGCGTCCCCGAAATCGCCGACGCCGACGTAGGCTCCGGCAACCGGCGCGCCGGTCTCGGCGCTCAGCACCGTACCGGAAATCCGCCCGTCGAACCGGCCCGCTTCACTGGCGGTCTGCGAACCGGGTGTTGCTGCAGCCTTGTTCCCTGCAGGCGGGCCTTCACTCATGGGTCCGCAGGACATGCAGGCGAATGAGACTATTCCGAGCGTGCTCAGGAGAAATCGAGAGGCTTGATGCCGGACGGAGATCCCAAGAATCGGCTTCATTCTGTTGTCCTCGCTTCCGCTTCGATCCCAAAAATGAAAGATGCGTCAAGAGCGTTTTTTTGATAGTCTCGCCGTCAGGTGTTCAAAGATCGGCGCGGCATGTGCCCGGCTGTTTTCGATAAACCACTTCTTGGTATCCAGGCCGCCGACCACCACTCCGGCCAGATAGAGTCCCCGCCGATTCGATTCATAAGTTTGCGGATCGTGATGCGGAGGCCGGTTGGCGTCTTCTCCGATTCTCACCCCAATCTGTTTGAGGAATTCAAAATCGGGCTCGTATCCGGTCAGTGCAAGAACGAAATCGTTCGAGACTTCAACAGTCTCTCCGTTCTTGCGTTCCAGCAAAACGCTTTCAGGCTTGATCTCTTTTACCGTTGCGCCAAAATGCCCCGCGATCTCGCCGCTCTGAATTCGATTTTCAATGTCCGGGCGAATCCAATACTTGATCCCCTCATGGAAGTTGTCCTTGCGCACGGCCAGCGTCACCCGCGCCCCGTGCCGATGGCATTCCAGAGCGGCCTCCACGGCCGAATTCCCGCTGCCGACAATGAGAACATCCTGATCGCTATACGCATGCGCCTCGCGGTAATAGTGCGTTACTTTCGGAAGATTCTCCCCCGGCACCTTCAACACGCGAGGATGGTCGAAGTATCCAATGGCGGCGATGACCTTCGCCGCCCGGTATTCGCCTTTTGCCGTTTCGATTCGAAAGTCGCCGTCCTGACCCGCAACGTCCAGCACTTCCTCGTACAACCGAACGTGCAGGCCGCAGTCCACGACCACCCGCCGGTAGTATTCAAGCGTCTCCTGCCGGGTTGACTTCTCGCCCTGCGTGATGAACGGCACGCCGCCGATTTCGAGCAGGTCCGGCGAAGAGAAGAAACGCATGTTGGTGGGATAGTAATAAATGGAGTTCGCGACGCAGCCCTTGTCCGCAACGATATATTGAAGTCCCCGCCGCTGAGCTTCGAGAGCGCACGTCAGCCCGATCGGCCCCGCGCCGATGATAAAGGCGTCCAAGCGCCCGCCTCGTCCCCGAGCGGGAGCGCTCCGTCTTTTATTCACTGGATTCGTTTCCGGGCCTGGCTCCATCGCTTTCTTGCTTCCCTTCGAGGTGCTCAATCGTCCTGACGCCGATTGTAGGATGATCGAATTCGCTGCGCCCCTCATCGCAGCTCGCCGCCTGCGATTTCCTCGTCCTTTACGGTTTCTCCTTGGACAGCAGTCCGAGTTCCTCAAGTCGCGCTCGCAACGTGTTGCGGGAAAGCCCGAGCAGCTTGGCCGCTTGGACTTGATTGCCGTTGGTATACTCGATCGCCCGCCGCACCAGCTCCCTCTCAATATAAGGAAGCATTCCCTTCGGTAACTCGGTTCGGCAAAGTCCCTGAAACACATCGCCCAGAGCGGCGGATAAATCTTCCCGCTTGTCCGCGGCCGTGTCCGGTCCGGCCGTCTCCCGGTCCGCCGACGTCTCCTCCGGCAGGTGAAAATCCTCAGGCAGAATCAGGTCGCCTCGGGAGATCACGATGGCGCGTTTGACCGCGTTCTCCAACTGCCGAACGTTGCCCGGCCAGTGGTAGCGCCCCAGCATCGCCATCGCCTCCTCGCCGACGCTTTTGTGTTCCCCGCCGTACTGCGGGCCATACTTGCGCAGAAAGAACCGAATCAACGCTGGGACGTCGTCCGCCCGCTCCCGCAGTGGCGGGATCGTGATCGACACCACGTTCAGGCGATAGAGCAGGTCCTCCCGAAACCGGCCCGCCCGCACCATCTCAGCCAGGTTCTGATGCGTGGCGGCCAGGATGCGAACGTCGCTTGTGATCCACCGATCGCCTCCCACGCGCTGAAAGGAGTGATCCTCGATCACCCGAAGGATTTTGCCTTGTAGCGCCGGAGAAAAATCGCCGATCTCATCCAGGAACAGCGTTCCGCCTTCGCATTGTTCAAACTTACCCAACCGTCGTTCGACCGCCCCGGTGAATGCGCCCCGCTCATGACCAAACAGCTCGCTCTCCAGCAGCGCTTCGGGAATCGCCGCGCAGTTGATCGGCAGAAAAATCTTCTCGTTCCGGGCCGAGTGGTGATAGATCGCCCGCGCGACAAGTTCCTTTCCCGTGCCGCTTTCGCCTTGAATCAACACGCTGGCCTCGGTGGGCGCCACACGACCGATCATTTTGTAGATCGCCTGCATCGACGGGTGGCGTCCAACGATCCGGTCCGCCTCAACGTCCTCCAAGTCGCCTTCGGCCTCTAACGTCACGACGCGCTGCATCGCATACCGCGCCCGCAACGCCTCATGCACCAGGGCTTTCATCTTTTCTACGTCGAACGGCTTGATCACGTAGTCATACGCGCCCAGCTTAGTCGCTTCAATGGCGACATCCGCCGTGGAGAAGGCCGTCATGATGATCACGATCGGCCGCTGCCGGGGCTCGAATTTCGCCATCCGCCGCAACGCCTCCAGACCGCTCATGCCTCCCATCCGGATATCCATCACCGCCACGTCGATCGGCATGCCGTGTTCGAGAAAGGACAGCGCCTCCTCCCCCGAATGGGCGGAAACCACCTCGAGGTCGGTCTCCCGCTTGAGCATTCGGCGAAATGAATAATGAACGTCTTTCTCGTCGTCAACAATCAGGATGCGTGCCATCCGTCACTTTCCTCGCGATGGGTGTTCTTCTTCCGCCAAAGGCGACGCGATCGGCAAGAGAATCGTGAATCGGGTCCCCTCTCCCGCCGTACTGCGCACCGAGATTGCCCCCCCGTGCTGTTCCACGATGCGCTTGACAATGGACAGACCGAGCCCGACGCCCCGTTCTTTGGTCGTGTGAAACGGTTCGAAGAGATATTGATACGCTTCCGCCGGAATGCCGGGGCCGGAATCGTGAATTGAAAAACTCAAGCGGTCTTCCTCCCCGGCCTTATCCAAGCCAAGGGTGATCTCGCCGCGCGAACCGATGGCGTCAATCGCGTTCTGAAGCAGATTGAGCAGGACCTGCTGCATGCGGCTTTCGTCCACCAGAGCGGGCGGCAGCGCCGGGGCAAACTGCCGGCGCAAGCGAATTTGCGCGCGGGACAGCTTCGGCCCGACCAGGCTGACCGTGTTTTCAATCAATGTCGGCAAATCGGTCGGCTTCGGAACCGGGGGCCGGTACCGGGCCGCGTCCAGTAGTTGTTCGACCAAGCCGTGAATGTGTTCGATGTTTTCCCGAATGACCCGTACGTCCTGCCGACGGGCGTCGTCCTGGGGAAAGTCTCCCTCCAACGAGGAAACCAGCATGTTGATCACGGCCAGGGGATTGCGAATCTCGTGCGCCAGGCCCGAGGCGGTCTCTCCCACCGCGGCAACCTTGTCATAATGATGGACCTGTTCCTCGACCCGGACGATGCGTTCGTGCAGGCGCGCGTTTTGAATGGCAATCGCCGACTGATCGGCCAAGGTGCTCAGCAGATCGATCTGGCTCTCTGCCATCTTTTGGCTGAAATCGAAATAAACCGCCAACACGCCGATGGCCCGTCTTTCCAAGATCAGCGGCACGGCCACCAGCGTCTGCAGTTCCTCTCCCAGCGCGTATTCCTTATCGAGAAATCGTTCGTCTTCCTGGACGTTAGCTACAACCACCGGCTTGCCGCTTGCAATCACGTCGCCCAGGCGCGACCGCTTCACCGGCAACACGGGACGGTGCGGATATCGCTTGTCTTGCCCATGGGAAGTAATAAGCCGGAGTTCCTCGCCGTTTTCCTCAAGGAGAAAAAGCGAACCCAGCTTGGCCTCCAGCAGAAGAACCGCACCCCGCACGATCCGCTGAAACACGACCTCGCAATCGAGCGACGCAGTGATGGACTGGCTGATGGACTGCAACAGTCGGAGCGCTTCGGCTTTCTGCCTCACCGAGTCGAATAGCTGGGCGTTCTGAATCACTTTCGCGGCGTGATTGGCCAGCGGCACCAGGATTTCCAGATCGGCCTGGGAGAATGCGTCCGGACGCGTGCTGTCCAGATTAATCACACCGATGACCTGATCGGCCAATTTCAGCGGGGCGGCGATTTCGCTGTGAATACTCTCATCGATTTGGATATAGCGGTCATCGCCCGACACATCGGGAACCACCAGCGGCTCGCCGGATTGCGCCACATACCCCGTTACGCCCTCCCCTTGACGCAGCCGGGTGCGTTCAACCACACCGGCGTCGAGATTGTAGGCCACCTCGATCACCAAGACTTCCGGGTCCTGCCTGTCCATAAGGATCAACGAACCGCTGGTTGCGCCAAGAGCCTCAACGGCCTTCTGGAGAATGAGATGCAGGACCGCTCGCGGCTCCAGCGTCGAAGTCATCGCGTCGCTGACTCGATACAAGAGTTCAAACCGGCCGGCGGAGGCTTCCCCCGCCACCGGAGCCCCCTTGCGGAAATCTTTATTCATTCCCTCAGTCAACCGTTCAGGACCTGCACGCCCACGCGGCGCTGACGCGGTCCGTCGAATTCGCAAAAATAGATCCCCTGCCAAGTCCCCAGCGCCAAACGCCCGGACTCGACGAGCACCGTCACCGAACTGCCCATCAGGCTGGCTTTCAAGTGGGCCGCGGCATTGCCCTCGCCATGATGATAATCCCCCCGCCAGGGGACCACCTTTTCCAGCGCGGAAAGCATGTCCCGCTGCACGTCCGGATCGGCGTTCTCATTGATCGTCACTCCCGCCGTCGTGTGGGGAACGAACACGACGCAGACCCCGCGGGAAACACCGCTATCGGCAACAATCCGCGACACTTGCGACGTTACGTCCACCAGCTGACTGTGCACCGTGGTACGCACTTCAAAGGATGGCATCCGTGCCTCTCTCCCATTTCGGGCGTCAATCCAGATTGCAACGTGCCGCTAAGTATCCTAACTCTCCCAAAATTGTCAAGACAACCGGAAGGGGAAATCGGCAGGAGAGCGCCGCCGCCCTCTTTTCGCACCAAACAACTCGGACCTTGTGAATTCATTCATTTGTGGCTTGACTCCCAGGGCGGTTCACGGGATAATGAAAAATCGGCTGTTTGTGTTAAAAACAAACAAAAGATCCCCTTTCTGATTGCGTCTTGTCAGTGTTTTGTATGGCGAGGCACGTCCAGTGAAGTAGGGCGAAGGACGCGAGAACATCGATGGCAAACGCTTGGGGGAGGCGGCGCTTCGGTTTTGGCAAGAGGGCATCACGGCGACCTGGGGTCGCCCGGTAGTTACCATTATTCTTCGGGAGGCGATTTCGATGACAGCACTCAAAGACAAACTGCACGAACAGATTCCTGCACTGCGAGAAGACATTAAGAAAATTGTGAAGGGGCACGGAGCTAAAATCATCTCCGAGGTCAGCGTGGCTCAGGCATACGGCGGCATGCGCGGGGTGAAGGCCATGATCTGCGACACGTCGCTGGTGGAACCGGACAAGGGGCTGATTATCCGAGGCCGACCGATCGGAGACATTGCCGACCGCTGGCCGGAAGAGATTTTCTTCCTTCTCCTGACGGGCGAACTGCCGGACGAGGAGTCCAAGCAACAGCTGCAGGACGATCTTCTGGCCCGACGCGAAGTTCCCGACTACGTTTGGAACGTCCTGCGGGCAATGCCCAAGGATTCGCATCCGATGTGCATGTTCGATACGGCCATTCTGGTCATGGAAAGGGATTCCATTTTCCGGAAACGCTATAGCGAGGGCATGCCCAAGACCGAATACTGGGATGCCGCGCTGGAAGATGGATTGAATCTACTGGCAAAACTGCCGATCATCGCCGCCGGAGTGTACCGAATTCGCTTCGACAAGGGGGCCCCCATCGTCCCGGAAAAATCCAAGGATTGGGGGGGAAGTTACGCCGAGGCCCTGGGGATTCCGGACCCGACGGGTGAATTCGCCAACTTGATCCGGCTTTATCTAACGTTGCACAGCGATCACGAAGGGGGCAACGTCAGCGCCAATACCTGCCATACGGTCGGCTCGGCACTCTCCGATCCCTATTACGCCGTGTCCGCGGGGCTCAACGGGCTGGCCGGTCCGCTCCATGGACTGGCGAATCAGGAATGCTTGAAGTTCGTTCTGTCGCTCAAAGACAAGTACAGTGGCGTGCCGACGGCGCAGCAATTGGTTGACTATGCGTGGGAGCTGCTCAACAGCGGCCGGGTCGTTCCGGGATATGGACATGCGGTACTGCGGGTGACCGATCCCCGGTTCGCGGCTTTTCATGCTTTCGGCAAGCGCGTTTGTCCCGATGACGAAGTCTTTCAGATCGTCTCCCTGATGTTTGAATCGATTCCAAACGTGTTGAAGGAGCATGGCAAAGCGAAGGATCCTTATCCCAACGTCGATGCCGGCTCGGGCGCGCTGCTATATCACTTCGGCCTGACCGAGTTCGATTATTACACGGTCCTCTTCGGCGTCTCGCGAGCGATGGGGATGCTGTCCCAGCTGATCATTAATCGCGCGCTCGGCACCGCGATTACGCGGCCGAAATCGGTCGGCACGGACTGGATCAAACAACAGGTCGGCCTGGACTGATTTCTGAAAGGCGCGGCAAAGAACCTACAAAACCGGAAGGGGAGGCTTGTTCTTAATGACGAGCCTCCCCTTTTTTCCCTGGAAAAGAGCGGAGATGGGTCGCGCCCCACCACCTCGCCCCACCACCTTGTAGGGGACCGGCGCCCTCGCCGGTCAGATCATCACATTCGACCGCTGAGGGCAGCGGTCCTACACCCTCCACTCAACTTCTCCAGAGCGCCCTATTCCAGCAGTCGCTTGGCGAAGCAAAACGAGCGATCCTTTTTCTCGTTGTAGTTTTCATCCTCGGGATTGAAGCTCGTGTAATGCACGTCACGCCCCGAAGCCTCCAGGTATTGTCCGTCGCCGAGATAAATCGCCGTATGGTTGATGCGTCCGCTCCGGCCGAGGAAATAGAGCGTATCGCCTCGACGCAGCCCCCCCCGGTACCAGCGCGTGGCGGTCAAAGCGCCCATGTAAGATTGTTGATAGGAGTCTCGGGGGAGATTGATCCCCTCCGCTTTGAACGAAGACTGAATCAGACCGGAACAATCCACGCCCTTGATCGTCTTCCCGCTCCAGACGTACTTCGTATCCAGCAACTGCTTCGCAATTTCAATGACGTGCTCGACTCGCTCGCTCGGCTCCCCGCTGCGAACCTGCAAGTGGGTTTTGGGCACTGCGAAACGCCCGGCCGAGGGCACTTCCACGATCGCCGTGTCGCTCTCGTCCGCCACCCACTTCAGACGCGCGCCCATGGGAATGAACAAATCGTCGGCCTGGTAGTCACGTAACAGGTAAGCCTGGGGACCGCTCTGATACCGAGTGAATTCCTTTTCGTCCACGCGCCGGAGGCTTCCGCCGTCAATAAATCCCACGTACCCATCCGAACTTTGACAAAGAAACTGCCCCCCCTCGGCCTTTTTCAGCAGGAATACGGGGTCCCCGAGCAGGACTTCCGTCATCGGCTCCCTCGGCTCGACCGCCTTGTCGTAGGTAAAGCGGTGCGACGCTTTCACAAAAGCAAACCGCCGAACTCCAACATCGCTCGACGGCAGTACCTCGATCCGCTCCTCAATCGGCTCAAAGCCGAGATAGTGGAGGAACTTCACCAGCGCCCGACTGTTTTCCCTAAACCCCACAAAGCCTTTCAACCGAACCCCCCGCTCGCCGAGCCGTTCGCCCTCGACTTCGAAAGGAAACAATCGGGAGTCCACGATCAAGGTCTGCTTGAATGCTTCGATGTACCGGACGATATTTCCCGGATCCCCCACCAGCGTCGGTTCATACTTCTGAATGATCCGCTCGTAATACACCTGCTCCCGGCTTTTGCCCGGAACACCACCCATTGGAACGCCGCGGCGAATCTCATTCGGATCAATGTAGGATGGAAGCGTGTACGGCGAGCCGGGCGTCGCATCCTGAGGTTGTGCCCAGGCAAACGCCGTCAGGAAAACACCCAGCAGCGCGATGGCGCAACCGACCCGGACTCCTCGTCCGATGGACAAAGAAATCGATTTCAACATGCCTCATTCCTTTCAGAACCGGTTTTTTGTATTCCAATCGCCTGGCGGGTTGAAGCGGCCGAACCCAATCTTGCATTCCTCTGAAAACGCCGGCAAATCAAGAGGCATTATAGACAAACCTTCGGACATGGCAAGACCGGGAATCAACCCCACCCGGCAAAATTCCCGGCCGCAGTGTAAGACTTGACAATCCAGTCAATTCTGGTTTAATTCAAACCACAATAAGCAGGGGTGTTGGCGGAGAGATGCAGCATACACGACACGGAGTATCGCCGGATCATCTCCATGGCCGGAGGTTTGCAGCAATCTTAGCTGTTGCCGCCGGTCTGCTGCTTGTTCCCCGTCCCGCGGCGGCGGAATGGGTTCTTCGTTATGCAGACGCTATGCGGGCGGCGGGGACCGACGGGAGGCCGGTTTGTCTCTATTTCGGCGATCCGGCGCTAGCGGCCTGTCAGCGCTTTGAGAGCCAGGTCCTGGCCCACCCGAGAGTGGCGGAACAGATGACCGGCTGCGTCTCGGTTCGGGTCAATCCCGTTTGGGATGAAGCGCTGGCCGAAAAATGCGGGATTTACAGGATGCCGGCGATTGTGCTGCTCGACTCGAAAGGGACAATTCGATTCAAAGAACAGAGGAACCTGACGACGGACGCCCTGCTCGCCGCTCTGGCCCAGGTGGGGGCAAAACAAGTGCGGACGGTACCTCGCCCCGCCACGGCTCCGACTGCGCCGGTGACCGAGGAGGGCGTCGAGCGGTCCGGCAATTCGGGTATCGCTGTTGCTCCCCCGACCACGGCTCCCCCCGGGCAGCCGATCCGTATTCAGGCCCGGGTTGAGCAGGCACAAGCGGCAAAACTACATTACCGGGTCCGAGGAACGCAACCCTACGTCTCAGAGCCGATGCGGCCGGTGGAATCCTACCCCGGCCTCTGGGAGGGATGGATTCCGGCTGAAAAGGTCACAGCCAACGGCCTGGAGTTCTATCTTTCGGCCCGCGTGGGAGAACGGACTCTCGCGGCGCCCAAGGAATTCTATCGGAATCCCTTTGTCATCGAAGCGCGCTAGAAGCGCCGTCCCAGGTCTGATCGAGACAAAGTGATGCATACGTCCGAACGATTCGCACGGCTTCGG
>Ga0272442_10007230_pt1 | contig 14408 bp, 13 predicted proteins | sample SSMForm2O_FD_200262 | JGI IMG/M metagenome (GOLD analysis project Ga0272442, IMG submission 200262) | Marine sediment archaeal communities from Little Sippewissett salt marsh, Falmouth, MA, United States - SSM-Form-2O | ecosystem: Environmental > Aquatic > Marine > Wetlands > Sediment ...
GAAGAAGATAATGAAAGTGTTATCCTTGCAAAAACTAAAGATGAAAATGTAAAAAAGACAATTCAGAGGATTAGAGAGATTCATTCCTATGAAACACCAGATATTGTTGCATTAAAAATTGATAAAGGTCTGAAAAAATATCTTGATTGGATAGTAGATGAAACATTATGAAATTTGTATCTTTAATTTCTAGTGGTATTGATTCTCCTGTTGCAACGTATATATTATCAAAAAGAGCTGATGAGCTTATTTTTGTTCATTCAGATAATAGGCCTTTTACTGATGATAGGGAAATTGATAATTTTATAAATCTTGTAAAACATCTAAAAACACAAATTAAAATTCCAATACAGATTTATATTGTCCCCCATGGAGAAGCACTATCTTTATATAAAATAAATTCTGTGGGTAGATTTACATGTGTGTTTTGTAAACGTATGTTTTTGCGTTATGCTGAAAAAATTGCACAGAAAAACCGTGCTGATGCAATTATTATGGGTGATTCACTTGGTCAAGTAGCATCTCAAACGTTACAAAATATAAATATAATTGAGCAAGCTGTTAAAATTCCAGTTTTACGTCCTCTAATTGGTTTTGATAAAAATGATATTATTAAAATTGCAAAAAAAATCGGGTCATACGATTACTCAATAATGAAATCAGGCGGATGTACAGCTGTTCCAGATAAACCTGCAACTCATACTAAACTTAGTCAAATATTATTTGAAGAAAATAAGATAAACATTGAAGATTTGGTTAATAATGCGATAAATAAAGCAAAAATTATTAATCTATAATTTTATATTTTCTAACCATCCGGATTTTGAACCAATTATACAATCACTTTTTTCTATGTAAGGTTTTATATCAAATACAGGTGTTCCTTCTATTGCATCTAAACCTTTAACATATAAAATATTATTTTCTCTGTTAATAAGTTCAACTACTGAATAGGCAATAGGGTTGGGTCTATGTGGTGAGCGTGTTGCAAAAAGACCGTGTGGTTTTGAATCCATAGGTGGATGTGCAGTAAGAGAATATGAATTTGATTTATGGAGCCAATAGAAGATATGTAAGTGAGAAAATCCATCAATATCATTTAGTCCGTTTACTAGTTCTTTATCTATTTCTATCTCTGATATAATTTCTTTTTTTCCTTTTGGTACATCGGTAGGATTTTTATATGATGAATGTATGATTCCAATTGTTTTTAGTTCAATGGTTATTTTTTTCATCTTCTGGGCAAAATTTGTATGTTTTTTTGTTATTTAAGGCTTATATTATAGGCGGATTTTGTTCTAAAATAGAAAGGTTTAAAAAGGGTAAATATATACTATATAATGTAGGATAATATTTTTTCTATACCATATATTGTGTTTGGGGTGATATAAAATGAATTGTCCATATTGCAGTCATATTGAAACAAAAGTAACAGACTCACGTGATACGGGTAACTATACAATTCGAAGAAGAAGAGAATGCCTAAAATGCAATAGAAGATTTACAACATATGAATACATCGAAATGACACCAATTTATGTCATTAAAAAAGATGGAAGAAGAGAAAAATTTGACAGAACCAAGATAAAAAACGGTCTTCTAAAAGCATTGGAAAAAAGACCAATCCAACATGAAAAAATAGAGGAAATTGTTGATATCATCGAAGAAAAAATAAGAAGATATGGAAAAGAAGAAATTGAAAGTAAAACAATTGGAGAATATGTTATGGATGCACTAAAAGATACTGATCATGTCGCATACATACGTTTCGCATCTGTATATAGATCATTTACAGATGTTACTTCATTTGAAAAAGAAGTTAAAGAATTAATTGAACAATATAGTGGAGAGAGAAAATAATGATTAGAAAAATTAGAAAAAGGGATGGGAAAATCTCAGATTTTAATCCAATAAAAATTACAAATGCGATTTGGAAAGCAGCACAAGCAGTTGGTGGAAAGGATTACAAAAAATCAATTGAACTAACTGATAGTGTAATGCAAAGAATTGAAAAAGACCTTAAAAAAGGAGAAATTCCAACTGTTGAACAAGTACAAGATACCGTTGAAAAAACCTTAATTGAAGAAGGTCATGCAAAAACAGCTAAAGCATATATCTTGTACAGAAAACAACATCAGGATATTCGTGAAGTAGGGGGGCTTTTAAAGGATATAGATGTTGTAGATGGATATCTATCTATGATGGATTGGAAGGTTAATGAAAACAGTAATATGAGTTATTCATTACAGGGTTTAAATGTATATGCAACGGAAAATATAGTATCACATTACTGGTTAAATAAAATATATCCACCTGAAATCGGTGAAGCCCATTCAAAAGGAGATTTTCACCTGCACGATCTTGGTACACTTGGTGCTTATTGTGTGGGCTGGGATTTAAAAGATATACTTCTTTTAGGTTTTAAAGGGGTATCAGGAAAAATAGAAAGTAAACCTGCAAAACATTTTGGAACAGCTTTAATGCAAATAGTCAATTATCTATATACGCTACAAGGTGAGGCAGCAGGTGCTCAGGCACTTTCAAATTTTGATACACTTCTAGCACCTTTTATCCAATATGATAAACTTAGTTATGATTCGGTTAAACAAGAAATGCAGAAATTTTTATTTAATATGAATGTACCAACAAGAGTAGGTTTTCAAAGCCCATTTACAAATATTACAATGGATCTTAATGTTCCAAGTTATATGGTAGATGAGCCAGCAATTATCGGTGGAGATCTAAAGGATGACAACTATGCTGATTTTGTTGATGAGATGAATATGATAAATCATGCATTTGCAGAAATTATGCATGATGGAGATGCAAAAGGAAGACCTTTTACATTCCCAATTCCAACATATAATATAACAAAAGAATTTGACTGGAATAATGATGGTCTTGATCCAATTTGGGAGATGACAGCAAAATATGGAGTTCCATATTTTTCAAATTTTATCAATTCTGACATGAAACCAGATGATGCAAGATCCATGTGTTGCAGATTAAGGCTTGATAATAGAGAGCTTAGAAAAAGGGGTGGCGGCTTATTTGGTGCAAATCCAAAGACAGGAAGTATTGGAGTTGTAACTATAAATATGCCAAGACTTGGATATCTTGCAAAAAATGAAAAAGACTTTTTTGAGAGATTAGATAGCCTCATGGAGCTTGCAAAAGAAAGCCTAATTATAAAAAGAGAGGTTATTGAAAATTTGACCTTTAGTGGTTTGCACCCTTATTCTCGTTTCTATTTATCTGATGTTAAGAAAACCTTTGGGGAATTTTGGAAAAACCATTTTTCAACTATTGGTCTGATAGGTATGAATGATGCTCTTCTTAATCTGATGAATAAAAGCATAGGTGATCCTGAAGGTAAAAAGTTTGCAGAAAAAGTCCTTGATCATATGCGTGATAAGATGGCTGATTTCCAAGAGGAAACAGGCGATATTTTTAATCTTGAGGCAACTCCTGCAGAAGGTGCGAGCTATAGACTTGCAAGGGTTGATAAATCAACTTATCCGGATATTAGAACATATAACCAGGAATTTTATGGAAATGGTGGAAAAGTAGAACCTTATTACACAAACTCTACACAGCTTCCGGTTGGTTTTACAAATGATATCTTTGAAGCTTTGGATTTACAAGATAGTCTTCAATCAAAATATACTGGTGGTACTGTTTTACATGTTTTCTTAGGTGAAAATGAACCAAATCCAACATCAACTAAGAACTTGGTTAGAAAGATTGCGGAAAACTATTCATTGCCATATTATACGATGTCACCAACTTTTAGCGTATGTCCTGATCATGGTTATATTGCAGGTGAACATAAAAACTGTCCAGTATGTCAGAAGAAAAACAAATCAACTGAATGTGAGGTCTATTCAAGAGTCGTTGGATACTTGCGTCCCGTTAGACAATGGAATAGAGGTAAACAGAAAGAATTTGAAGATCGTAAGATGTTTAACATAAAGGAAAAACAACTAATGGTTTAGACATGAGAATAGGTGGATTTCAAAAAACTAGTCTTCTAGATTATCAAGGACATATAAGTGCAATTATTTGGACAGTAGGATGTAATTTCAATTGTCCATTTTGCTATAATCCACAATTAGTTAATGGAAATATAGAAAATATATCAGAAGAGGAGATATTTTTATTTCTTAAAAAAAGAAAAGGTTTACTTGATGGTATTTCTATTTCAGGTGGTGAACCACTTCTTCAAAATGATATTGACAATTTTATAAAAAAAGCAAAAGATTTAGATTATCTTGTTAAAATTGATACTAATGGAACCTTTCCAGATAAATTAGAAAAACTAATTTATGAAAATTTAGTTGATTATATTGCTATGGATGTTAAAGCTCCTAAAGATAAATATAATAAACTTACAGGTGTGGATGTAGAGTTGTCTAAAATTGAAAAATCTGTTGATATTATAAGAGATAAAGCTGTTGATTACGAGTTTAAAACAACTTTTATTCCTGACTTGTTGACAAAAGATGATGTTTTAAAAATTGCTGAGTGGTTGAAAGGATCAAAAAAATTTTATCTTCAACAGTTTAAGGTTGATACACCATTGGTTTCTTTAGATTTTCAAAATCTAAAACCATATCCTAAAAAATATCTTGAGGAGACATTAGATTTGATAAAACAATATTTTGAAAAATGTGAATTAAGAGGAGCATAAGAATAATAAAATTAATTATGTTATTGGTAGATTATCTATGAAAATATTTTTAAAAATTTAATGATTTAAATTAATAATATTAGGTGATTTGTATGGATTATGAGCTAGCAATTATCGGCGGTGGGCCAGCAGGCTATTCCTCAGCGATATATGCAGGAAGATCTGGTATTAAAGCTGCTGTTTTTGATAAGATTGGAGGTGGAGGTCTTGCTATGGTTTCTCCAAATATTGAAAACTATGCAGGATTTGAATCTATTTCTGGTATGGACCTTATGGATAAAATGCAAAAACATTCAAAAAAATATGCAAATTTTCATTTCTTTGAAGAAGTTAAAAACATAAAAAAAGAAAAAAATGATCTTTTTATAATTGAAACAATTCAAAAAAAATATTTGGTTAAAGCAATTCTTCTTTGTATGGGTTCTGAATACCGTAAGTTAGAAATTCCTGGTGAGAAAGAGTTACAAGGAAAAGGAGTCTCATATTGTGCTACATGTGATGGAAATTTTTTTAAGGGTAAAAATGCCGCTGTAGTTGGTGGTGGTAACTCAGCTCTTATTGAATCAATTTTTTTAAAACAAATCGGTTGTAAGAAGGTATTTGTTATTCATAGAAGAGATAAACTTCGTGCTGAAAAAGCATATGAGAAAACGGCTTTAGAAAAAGGAGTAGAAATCATATATAACACCCATGTGGAAAAAATTATTGGAAATCAACAAATAGAATCATTAGAACTTCATGATGTAAATACAGATAAGAAAACAAAGTTTCCAATCGATGGCTTATTTGTATCAATAGGAGAGATACCTCAAAATGATCTTGCAAAACAATTAAATGTTACACTTGATGATAAAGGATATGTTGTAGTAGATAGGCAACAACGTACAAATATAAAAGGAGTATATGCTGCGGGTGATATCACGGGGGGACTGCGACAGGTAATAACTGCATGTGCTGAGGGTGCTATTGCAGCTTTAACATCCACTGAGGTTTTAGGAAAACAATATCCATATTAATACAAGGAATTTTTTTTATGATTTATTGCCCTTCTCAAATAAGGCTAACTGGATGCACTGAAAAGCCATTTCCTCAAAAATATTAGGTATTATCCAAAATGCTCTACGTTGATTTAAGAAAAATATAACTCCAGTTGTATCAGAAACATGGTAGAACATATATGCACTTCCACCAAAAACACCACCCCTATGCCCCACAAATTTTTCCCCATCTGAATAATCAATCATCCATCCAAGACCGTAGTTAAAAGAGGGGTCAGTATTGTTTGGATACTGAATAGTGTGCATTAAGTTTATGTTTTCTTCTTCAAGAATCTTTGTACCATTATATTCTCCACCATTCATATGAGCAATCAAAAAATGTGAAAGATCCAAAGCAGAAGTTCTTATTCCTGCTGCTGCAGAACAACCTATTTCGTAATTTGGAAGTGATATATATCTATTTAACCTCCAGATATAGGGAATTGCAAGATCATTTATATTAAAATCATTGATATGGGTGCTTGTGTTTTTCATATCTAATGGTATAAATATATTTTCCTTACAATATTCATTAAAAGATTGATTTGATATCTTTTCACAAATGTAGCCCAATATTTCAAAACCAATATTCGTATATTCAAAATCTTCTCCTGGGTGTCTTTCACTCCAGACTTTTGGATCATAAATACATCCACCTGGAACAAGATACTCTCTTAGCCATTTGTAAGAATGAGGAATGAAAAAAAAGTTTTTAATAAAACTTAGTCGTTCAGATAGGCTTGACTGATGAGAAAGAAGCATCCGAATAGTAATTTTTTCATCTGGATAATTTGGGTTTCTAAGATTGAATGGTAAATATTTATTTACATCATCATTAAGATCGAGATATCCATTTTCGTAAAATTGCATGATAGCAGTTGATGTAAATGTCTTGGTGATAGAACCAGCCATATATATGGTTTTATTAGACGCGCTTTTAGCGTTTTTCAAATCACAGAATCCATATCCTTTAGACCATACAACACTGTTATTTTTAATGATACAAGCAGACAATGAAGGAAAGTGGCCAAGCTTCATAAGCAGCATTATCTTTTGATCAAAATCCAATAAATCATGTTGACTAAAAGTGTTCTCCATAATTTTTATTTTATTATAACTTAAAATATTGGCCTTAACCAGACTGACACTTATTAGAATAATCAAAACAACTACAGTAAAAACAATTCTTTTAGAAGACAAAATATTTTCACTCATTTTTTATCTTTCTCTACCTATATATATTACCATATATAAATATTATTAGAAACCTGTTTTCTAAAATATGATATATATAACTAAATCGAAGTTATAAATTTTAAACCATTTATTATAATACTAGGTTCTTTTTTTGATAGAGCAATATGGATCTGATCAAGAATATAACTAGGACGTAAGTAAAAGCGTCTAAATGCTTTATTTACATATAGATGAAGTTCTTCTGCGGTAAAGTTACCAAGATTTCGGTTAAAATCGGCAGTTACTAAATATTCGTTTATTGATATTTTATTATTTTTTACCGCGTCATTCCATAAAGATGATCCCATTTGATATACTAAAGGTCCAAAGTCTGCTATATCAATTGGTAAAGAACAAGCAAATTTGATGGTTTTTTCTATATGTTTTTTTGTTTCTATTGGAGCACCCAAGATAAAACTTCCATATGTTAAAAATTTCATTTCTTTCGCAAGTTTCAACGCATTTCGAATTTGATTCAGCGTAACTTTTTTATTATAAAAATCTAAAACGTCCTGATTTCCAGATTCTATCCCAAACCCAACAAATTTTACATTAGCCTCTTTCATTTTTGTGTATAATTTCTTATCTGCTGAATCTACACGGGCTCCTAGAATTAATAAATCTAATTCAGTACCTCTCTCTAAAAGCATATCAAATATTTTATGAGCCCGTTTAGCATCAGCAAGAAAATTGTCATCAATGATCATTACAGACCCATATTTTTCGTTTATCTCTTGTAGTTCTCCTACTACATTTTCTGCAGATCTTTCTCTAAAACCATAGTTTTTTATTATATTACCATACTGTGCACAAAAACTACATTTAGAGGGACATCCTCTACTTGTCATCATCGTCGTAAACTTCTTTTTAAACATCCTTAAGAATCCAGATGATGCACCATAATCATATTTTTCAACAAGATGACGTGCAGGAAACACTATTGAATCTAAATCATCAATAACTTGTAGAGGGTTACCTGATTTAATTATGGTATTTTTCCTGTAAAAAATCCCACTAATATCTGATAGATTTTTTCTACCCTGTAAAGAATGTGCTATATCAACAATGACATTTTCCCCTTCTCCTACAACACTAATATCTGCTTTTGGAATGTCTGTGAGAGAATGCTTTTGAAAAAAAGTACAATGTGGACCACCAATTATTATCGGAATGTTTGAGTCTGTCTCCCTGATTTCATTAGCAATATTAGCTGCAGTTTTGCAATTGTTAGTATACACACTAATTCCAACGGCATCTGATAACATCAGCGAATTTACTAAATGTTTATGTGTTATGTTCTCAACATTAAAATCAATAATTTCAACTTTATGTCCATCATGTTCTAATGCTGCTCCAATATAGAGTAAGTCAAGAGGAGGGTGAATTGATGCAGGATAGAAAGAGCCTTCGTTGCATATTTTCTGTTCTTTAGGTCGTAGAAGAAGAAACTTCATAGAAAATGAACCAGCCTTTTTTAGAGTTATAGATATAAACGATATATAAAAGTTTTCGAGAATAAAATTTTTATTAACAAATTCAAGCGAAATAATCTCAGACTTTTTTGGTTTTACGATAAATCACATGAGAACTGAATTTAAAACGCTAATATGTAATTTATTTCCCTTAAGAGAAAATCACGACATTTTTATTGTGGGGTTATCTATTTTACAAAAAAACATTCACTTATTGTAAAAAACTAGTAAAAATACTTAGCAAATGCATATAAACTTTCTTGTAGTATATGCCTCAAATGAAAAATGACAATTATATTCCTAGTTTAGCAATCTGGGAGATTACATTAAAATGCAATCTAAAATGTTTACATTGTGGTTCATCAGCAGGTAAAGCAAGGTCTAATGAGTTAACCACTAAAGAAAGTTTACTGTTGTGTAAGGATCTAGCGGAGTTAAATCTCAGAGGAATAACACTATTTGGTGGTGAACCTTTTATAAGAAAAGATTGGGATATTATTGGAAAAGAAATAAAGGATTTGGGGATGAAACTCTCCATTGTTTCTAATGGATTTGTTAATGCAAAAAATATAATTCAGAGATTATCAAGATTACATGTTGATTCTGTACAGATAAGTTTAGATGCCGCTTCTTCAAAAACTCATGATTTTATTAGGGGCTGTAGTGGATCTTTTAAAAAAACTATCGAGTTTATACATCTTTCAAAAAAAGCAGGATTGCCAATTGGGGCTGTAACGACCGTAAGTAAAATGAATTTTAATGAACTGCCAGCGATAAGAGATTTTATCATCAAAGAAGGAATTGATTGGCAGATACAAGAAGGAATTCCTATTGGGAGATTATCAAAAAAGATGATTTTATCTCCGCATCAATATTACACTCTAGGCCTATTTATTGCATCAACTCAAAAAAATTATAAATCAAAAGACATTTCAATAAGCCATCCTCATAATTTTGGTTTTCATTCTGAAATGATCCCTTCTTTAAATAAAAATGTAAATTGGAATGGATGTTGGGCTGGAAAACTAGTATTAGGTATTCAAAGTGACGGTAATGTAAAGGGATGCCTGGCATTGGGTGATGAGTTCATCGAGGGAAATGTAAGAGAAAAAAGCGTCATTGACATCTGGGAAAATCCAAATGCATTTTCATACAATAGACAGACTAAAAAAATTGAATTGGGAGAAAACTGTAAAGGCTGTAAATATGGTAAAACATGTAGAGGTGGCTGTTCAACGAGGTCTTATGTTATGACTGGAGTTCTTTATAACGATCCTTTCTGTCTTTATCAAATTGAACAAATGCAGTTGAAATAATATTGGATAAAAAAACTATATATTAAAAATTTTTAAACAACTTCATCTGCATATATTTTTATAATATATTATGAGGTAATAATAGACGTTCAGTAAATATTACCTAATCCTTTATATAACAAAGGAGATATTAATTCTAGAAATATGAATCAAAAAAGTTCTTATATCCCAAAACAAGTAGTTTGGGAGCTTACTTTAAAATGTAACCTTAAATGTATTCATTGCGGCTCCTTAGCTGGAAAAGCCAGAGATAAAGAGCTATCTACAATTGAAGCAATTAATTTATGCAGAGATCTTGCAGAAATTAACACCAAAGAGGTTTGTTTCATGGGTGGTGAACCATTTCTTCGAAAAGAATGGTTCAAACTTGGAAAAGAAGTAAAAGATTTGGGGATGAGACTATTAATTATCTCAAATGGTACTATTTTTAATAATGATATTATATCTAAACTTTTTCAACTACAGCCATATGGTTTATCAATGAGTTTAGATGGAGCAACTGCTAAAACTCATGATTATATTAGGGGTGTAAACGGATCTTTTAAAAAATTAATTGAGTTCATCTCATTATCTAAAAAGGTGGATTTACCAGTGACTGTTATAACGACAGTGAATAAGTTAAATTTCAAAGAATTGCCAATGATTAAAGATTTTCTATTAAGAAAAAACATTGCTTGGCAAATTCAAAATGCTTCACCTGAAGGAAGATTTCCAAAGAAACTAATGTTATCTAAAGAGGAATTTTATTCTCTTGGTTTGTTTATCGCATCTATTCAAAAAAAGTATTCTAAAGAAGAATTGCCCATAATCGGTGCCCATTGCTGTGGATACCACTCAAAATATATTCCACGGCTAGGAAAATCTCCTCAATGGGATGTGTGCCAAGCAGGTATAACAACTTTGAGTATTAAAAGCAACGGTGATGTAATAGGATGTCTTTCAATGCCAGATGATTATATTGAAGGAAACTGTATAGATAAAAGAATCTCTGAAATCTGGAACAACCCAAATTCCTTTGCATACAATAGAAAATTTAAAAAAGAAGATCTTGGGGAGAACTGCAAAGACTGTAAATATGGTAAAATATGTGGTGGTGGGTGTATGGGAATGTCTTTATCTTTAACCGGTAAGCCTCATAATGATCCTTATTGTTATTATAAAATAGAAAAAAATTTGTATAGAACTGATTAACGGCTCATAAAATTTTTATATTGGTACAGTTATTATAGTACGATAATATATGATTCCAAACGAAATTTATAAAATGGGGGAAGATCTTGGCTTGACCAAAGATATCATTGACGACATATTGTCCCGAGAGGTTAATAATGAGTATAAAATTGAAAATACCTCGCCAGTAGAAATCTATAAAGGTGTTGGAAGATACTCCACTGTAAGTATCAACGATTTTTAATAAAGTATTACTTGTCAATATCATACTATAGTTATTTTACTATAGTACGATAAAGTTAATTTAAATTTGATATCATGAAACTTAATTTAGGATGCGGTGGCGTTTATAAAAAAGATTATTTGAATGTTGACGCATTTGATTCTGCAGTTGCAGACAGAATCATGTCTGCTATTGACATCAATCTGAAAGATAATAGTGTGGAAGAAATAGAAGCTTCTCAACTTATTGAACATTTAGGTTTTGTAAGTAGCTTATATGCACTAAGCGAATGTTTTAGAGTTTTAAAACCCAATGGAAAACTTATAATTGAAACCCCGGATATAAATTCTTCATTTGAAAAATATTTGCTAGGCGATTATAAATGCAGAAAAAATATTATCTCCTGGATTTATGGAGTAGACACACCAGGCATGCTTCACAGATTCTGTTTCCCTGATGAATTGCTTGAAGAAACATGTAAAAAAATTGGTTTTATAGAAATAAAAAAAGAGTTTATCGAACTTGATAAATATCAACCTATATTGAGGATTATATGCACAAAACCTACCAAATATCATTCTGCTCAATTTATAACGGTTTATAGAAAGAAATTATTGCAAAACAAATTAATAAATTTAAAGAACCAAATACTATCCCTAGAACAAGAAAGTCTTATCGATTTTTTTTCATCAAAAATGAGCCAATTGTATGAAAATAAAGATAGTAGCACATTAAATGAAATTACGATATTTGGAGCAGTGTGCAGCCCAAAAATGACCCACATTTTTTTAAAAACATTAATTGATAAAAATGTATCTAATAAGAAAAAAATAAAATGCTACCTTGCCTCGATTGAATTACTTGTCAGCATTGATTTCCCTAATATACTCTGTTCTTGTTTAAGAGTAATTCCAGATATGGTCGGAGAGCAAAAATTATTATTTCAAACCATAGTTGATATGGGAAAAGCCACCGCAAAAAATATTCTGAATGAAAATAATAAATCATCAAGTTTTGAAATTCTATCAAAGACACGAAATAAAGTTAAACAATGTGATAGTATTGATTTTTTTTCAGAAAAAATGTTAAGGTGTAAGGCAAATTCCTTTTTTCAACATGGTACAAAAGCTTTCACTCTTCAAAGATATGATGAAGCTATTGATATGTTTAAATTTTCAATTAGTTATTATCGAAACCAAATTCTTAGCTATTGGAATCTAGGTCGACTTTTTGCTTTGACCAACGACTTACAACAATCTAAAAAATATTATGACTATGCCCTTAATATACTTATACGAATAGATTGTAAGAGTAATGTAGATATTAAAAATAAGATTGAAAATGAATTAAATGGACGAAAAGTGAAAAAACCTAAAAATCCAATTATCTCATTAAATTCTATTATTGAAAGCTAAAAAACTATTTTAAATATATTTTTTCTTTTTGATTTTGCTTATATCCACTTTTGAGATGAAACCTGCAATATGTGGTTTCAAGTTTTTTACTTCTTTTATTTTAATCTCGATATCTGATCCAAATCTTTCTTTGAAACATTCCCTAATTATAGTAAAAACCTTTTCAACAGAGGGATTATTGTTTCTCAGATTATGGTCAACTACAGCTAAAATTTCTATGTTATCTCTTCTATGCTGAACTATTTGTAATCTTTCGATATTTTCTATATCAAACCTCCAATAGGTTTCACTAAAAAACTCATCTAGAGTAGATGGAAGAACAATAAGTCCATTAGGTAACACTAGAGACTGACTTTCTCTTCCATAAATTTTCTTAATGACTCTGCCAACTATTCCGCATCTACAAGATTCGTCAGAAAGTGATATAATGTCGTTTAGGCCAGTATATCTAATAATGGGAGTTCCTTCTCCATAAAGCTTCGTTACAACTATATGGCCTGGTTCATTAGGTGTGACAGGTTCACCGTTATCATCTATAACTTCCAAAAATACAAGATCTGAATGGACATGGTAATTATTACATCTACATTGAAAGGCCATTGGTCCTGGTTCTGTTGCGCCATATGAATCAAAAACTTGTGTGTCAAACGCTTCCTCAATATAATTCTTTAAATATTTATCTAAAACAGACCCGGTTGATATAATGCATCTTGGCCATATGTCTTTTCCAGATCCCTGTCTTTTAAGATATGCTAGTTGTCTAAGCATGCCTGGATAACCGCCAATAAACTCGGGTTGAAAACTATTGATTTTTTTTATGAGTTTTTCTGGGTCATCATATGTATCAAATATTTGCATATTATTTAGGGAAAAAAATGGAGTTAAACTTTTAGTTATTCCATCGGTAAAATATGCTCTATCGATGGTATTTTCAGAGAGATCACCAATTATTGTCATTCTTGTTTTTCTCCAATCAATATCATGTTCTTCTAATGTTCTTATATGTGCCAATGATTCCTTAAAAATAGTATAAATATTAGTAAAAATTGAAACTGGTTTTCCCGTTGTACCAGATGTATAACTTACAATGATTTTTGTCTTATGTGAATTTGGTGGAATGAGATTGTCTGGAGATGTTTCACTTATTTCTTTTTTTGTAACAAATGGAAGTTTAGTAATGTCATTTATGCCCTGTATATCTTTTATTTTGATGCCTGCTTTCTTATATAGATCATTGTAAAAAGGTAACTTATAGGCATATTCTAATATTTTTCGAAATTGTTTGTCTTGGAATTTTTTTAAAGTTTCAGAATTCATTTTATATAATCTCTTCACGTCAACAATGTAGCTTTTAATCACTTTGGAAAGAAAAATAGGATTGATGAAAGGATTCATAGAGTTGATAAATTATATTTTATCTATTAAACTTACCTGATGTAATCGAGATCAGATGGTGAGTAAAAAAACTGGAAAACTATATACACTTATATATATTTAGCATAAATTACTGTAAATATCATTATAATTAGAAAAAAAGAACCTTGCAATCCTTACATTATAAGAACCTGTGGAGCTGAGCATGAAGTGTTTATGTGGGATTTAAAACAAAATATAGTAAAAATAACACAACGTATAGATAAATCTATTATGAGCAAAAAAAACATCGATATAAATAATACGATTCTATTGAGTGGTTCTCCCAGATCAGGGACTACCTGGCTTATGGAAATTTTAGGGGCTCTCCCAAATTATACTTATTTGTTTGAACCATTAAATCCAATTAGATTTTCTTCTGAATCTTTTAAAGTTGGATTTAGATCTAGACCTTATTTTCAATCTGATATTGAGT
>Ga0272442_10007232_pt1 | contig 14407 bp, 23 predicted proteins | sample SSMForm2O_FD_200262 | JGI IMG/M metagenome (GOLD analysis project Ga0272442, IMG submission 200262) | Marine sediment archaeal communities from Little Sippewissett salt marsh, Falmouth, MA, United States - SSM-Form-2O | ecosystem: Environmental > Aquatic > Marine > Wetlands > Sediment ...
TCAACATAGGATTAGCTGTTAGAATAGTAGTATCACTAAAATCCTTACCACACATTTGTGTACTCAAGAATTCTTCTGTATCTCCCCCAGTACTAAACCTTGATTCCAATCTGCATTTCTTCTTCATCAACTTTAATGCATGATAATAGAACTCATAAAGTCTACACGAGTCTAATACTATGAATGTATTCCATGGTTTTTCAAATATATCAAATTCTATAAGAGAAACTAATTGGTCTTCAGGTACTCCTTCTGGTTTCTCTTTAGCAAAGTATTTAGCCATTGCTTTCCTCTATAGCTTTTAAAACATTATCTACAAATATCTTTGGATGATGATGATTTAACACCCATTCTTTCCCTATCTTATTTCTCTCTCTAGGTATTTTAGATGCTTTCTCTTTAATCTCATCTATAGTAGGTTCATATGATAGGAATGTAGCACCTTCAAATCCTTTAGTGCCTCCCTTAGGAGTAACTAGAACTTGCATCTCCATTAACATAGCTTCCATTACTGTCTTTGGTGCTCCTTCTCCTTCATGTACTGAAGGGGATACATACAACCAACTATCTTCATATAATTCTTTAATCTGGCTACCAGTGAGCCATCCTGTGAAATGAGCTAGATGACTAAAGTTTAATAGAAAGTTTGTATAATCTATATCTACCCCATCACCATAAACCCATACATTATCTAGAGCTTGTATTACTAATTCATATTGTTTGGCTGGAATAAATCTTCCACCACATACAATCTTATCTCCTAGAGGTTTAGTTCTATTAAATAAATCAACTCTAACAACATTAGGGGTATATACTAACTTCTTCCTAATACCCCACTTCTCTAATAGATGTTTATTATAATCTGTTATATATCCTATCCACTTACATTCATCTATAGTATCCATCTTTCTAGCCATAGCCATCTTGAATTCAGCTGCACCATGGAATATAACTCCATATGGTACCCCAAACTTTTTCATCCTCTCACCATTACCTAATCTATGTACTACTAGAAAGTCACACATCTTAATTAGATGGGAATAAGCATTTTCAAAATTATATGGTATAGGGATAACTTGATGTCCTCTCTTTAATAACTCTTCCATCTCTAAGAGAGGGTATGGCCCCTTCAATAACTTTAAGGGATTTGCTGGGACAGGATATCCTATTATCATTTCTTAGCGTATATCCATGTGGGTCTTTCTTCTAAAGGAGTAGTTGTATATCCATAACTGTTAAGTATTTCTATTACTTCATCAGTATTTCTATATCCTTCATCAGTTATCAAATGTGTTGATATTAGAAGTTGTGTATTATACTCCTCTAATGTTTTCTTCATTCCTTTTAGAGCTCTAACTTCAGAACCCTCTATATTAGTCCATATAAAATCTACTTTAGGTATACCATGTTTAGTCACTATCCAATCTAAAGTATTACCTTGTACTTCTATATGTTCATTCCTTACCTTTCTAAATTCTCTAATAGGACTACAACAATTAGGATAATCTGATAGATATAATGATAATGTTCTATCTGCATCCCATAATGCTGAGTTAAATACTCTAACATTATTACATTCTAATTGTTTTAACCCTTCTCTAAGATATGGTATATTATTAGGCAGTGCTTCGAATGAATATACTTTACCATTCTCTCCTACTCTTTTAGAAAAGTATACACTCATATCCCCTTGATACGAACCACCATCAATTACTATATCTCCAGTCTTAATATCAAATACTCTATCTAGAATATCATATCTATTTGCTAGACCTTTATAGTTGTAGTATCTAAGGAACTTCCTTCTATCTTTCTTCTTTAGTTTAGGCATATTCTTCAATACCTCTTAATAACATATTAACACATGTAGTTGGGTTATATAGATGTCTAATCTCCTTCTCACCTTTATAATTAGGTTGTTTAGGTACAGTCTTAATACACTCCTCTATATTATCCCAATCATCAAATAGCATTACATTCTCCAATTCAGGTAAACCACCAACTGGTGAACATATTACTTGTAGTCTCATCAATAGTGCTTCTTTAACTAGATTACTAATACCTTCTCTATCCCCATCTGGGGTTTCTATAGCAGGGTGTAAGAATATCCAAGCTTCATCCATTAAGTCTCTTAACTCCTCACCATTAAGATATCCAGTAAATTTAACATTCATATTCATTAATCTTAGATGATTTATTAGTGGTCCCTCCCCAAAGATAGTTAGATGCTTTAGATGCATAATTCTATCTAAACCTTTCTTATGTATAAGTCTACCACCAGCTATTATATTCTCACCATTAGGAATATCTTTAGTTCTTTTAAATAACTCAGTCCTTACAGGCATTGGTACATATACCTTTGGTTTTGGTATATCCCACTCATCATACTTCTGATTATGATATGCTGATTGGTATGTAACAAACTTACAATCTCTATGACTTGCAGCCATCCTAAGTCTCTCTCCTTTATCAGGAAAGAAATCATTAGCACTAGGTAGTATACAGAATGGTACTCCTAGTCTTCTATAATATAACCCTACTTGTGAGAAATGATATAATGCAAAGTCCATCCATTCTATATCTTTCTTAGATGGTTGATTACCTCTAAACCAGAATTGTCTAACATTATTACCTTGCTTAATTAATTCATCATGTATTAAATCAAACCAATGCTCTATCCCATTATCAGGACCTCTAGCATTAAATTGCCCTATATTCATATTCCTCCATTATATCTTTACAAGTATCTTGAATATATTCTATCTCATCTCTATCTAATTTAGTCTTCCAGATATCTACTGTTTTAGTATATATAAGTTTATCACTTAGTTCATGCTTGAATGATGAATTAGTTCTATTAGTATTATACTTACCACCCTTAAACTTTCTACCCCAATTAACATCATAATTAAGCATACCACTCTCAAATTCTATTCCTATATACTTACATACTTCTTTAGTAATACTTATTGGGTTAGATACTAAATCCTCATATTTAATAGTCATGTATTTATCTTTAATATTACTCCATTCTTGTAATCCTTTATTCCATTGTTTAGATACTTGTTGTATGTCATAAATATCTCTTTTATCCCAATACTTTCTAGAACACCACACAGCTCTAGGATCTCTTACTATACATATAATCTTATTATCAGGGTATACTCTATTAATATCATCTAGATATTCTAAAGTGCAATGTGATTTAATACATGTTATATGATTATCAGATATCATGGGCTTTACTTTATCTATATTATTAGCATCCTTATTAATGCTATGGATAATACTATGACTACCTAATATAGCTCTCAATAGATTTGTACCAGTTCTCTTAACCCCATAGATAAATACTACCTTATGGTTCATTTTTTCACAAATTTATATGTACAGTTTGGGAATTTCTCTATGTGTTCTGGTAACATAGGCCAGCACTTACATATCCATCTTTTATTCTTATGAATTGTACATAGATTAGTTTCTTTATCCAACGCACTACAATATTTATATCTTTTATCGACGCCAAAATCATATATATCATTCAAATTGAACCACATTCCATGTCCACTTCTACAACAATCACCACATTTAGAGCAATATCCTACTCTTTTTAAACCTCTTCTATTAAGTTCTTCCTTACAATCTTTAATTAATTTCTTTATATTACCCATTGGTTATATTCCTTAGATTACCTGCTCTATTAAATAGAATCCAGAATTGTGCTTCTTGGCTTATCATACCCCAATGATATGTAATTATAGGACTCTGGAATAAAATACAATTCATAAAGAGATGTAATGCCCTCTCTAGAAAGCTAGGGTCTTTAAGATACTTCTTATATCTCCTGATATTAATAGATGATTTGATGATATTATCTAATTCCTCATCTAACTCTTCAGTTTCTATTTGACTATATGGTCTAAGTTCATCCCATAAGAACCAATCATCTTTATACCCTAATCGTTGGAATAGTTTATTAACAAAATATACCAATAACTTTACTCCCTTATCCTCTAACTTTTCATAGACATCGCTATTATAGAATTCTATTGCTAAATCTGTACCTATCTGATGTCCAGCTTTTACAAATTCAGGTACCTTAGCAGTATCTACTTTCCATGAACCTATAGTATTATCATCTACTAATTCATCTGCTACATCTTTAATAAGGAGTTTAAGAAATCCATCATCCTTCTCATATTTAGATTCAAATCTTACAGTTACTCTACCCTCATTATAATTATTAAAGTTACTCCATTTGAGTTTGCAATGTTCTTCTACCTTACCTAGAAGTTTCATATAGATATTAATACTCCTCTCCAATTCATGCATTTCTTTGGTTTCCCAATCTACAGAATCTTTCTTCCTAAGTATCTTATCTAATAGAGATTTCTTAGTAATTATTGGTTTCTTCATATAGGTATGTAATTTATAATAAGTCATCCTTCTTCTTTATAAAGCAGATAATACCCTTATCAGCATCATCTTTATCTATACATTCCTCATGTAAATCCATATACTCTGTATGTTCTTCTAGATAATTAGATTCTCTATCATACATATATACACTATTAACCATATCTTCCTTTATAAAATCTTTAATACACTTAAGAGTTGTATTATGCATATCTGAGAATACTCCATACTTACCTAACCAGATATGTATTATCTTCTCATACTTAAATGTTTTATTTAAATCCTTATTCCCTGTCATTACTGGTACAATTGGACATAGATAATATGGCTTATAATCTCTACCAGCAGTTAAATCCTCCATCACAAAGAACCCACCTGGCTTAATATATCTAAATAGATACCCCATTGCTATCTGTTGCTGATGTTGCCAATGACCACAATCATCTACAATAATATCATAATCCCCACCATACTCTTCTATTAGATAATATAAATCATCTCTCTCACTAACATCTCCTTTGAAAGTGTGTATTCTATCTCCTTTAACATCACTAGATTTAATATCAAATCCAATTATTTCTGCATTAGGAAAATATTCTTCCCACATTCTAAGTGATGCACCATCTAATATACCTAATTCTAGTACCTTCTTAACTTTCTCTCTTATAGGATTAAAATATTTTTCATAGACAGGTAAGTAATGATGAAATACCTTTCTAGTCTTATACTTCTTGCCTAACTCTTCTAAGTTCATTTGTTCACAATAACCTTCTTAATTCCTGCATTCTTAATAGCACGCCTACATCTATAACATGGTTCATGTATTGTATCTGGAAATGGTGTCCATAGATACATAGTAGAGCCTATAATCGATACTCCTTGTCTAGCAGCATTAATTATACAATTCTCTTCTCCATGTACTGCTGGGCATATCCTATATTCAGAACCTGATTTCTTATTCATTCTAACACATTCTATGCAATGAGGTTCTCCTCTAGGAGGACCATTGTATCCAGTTGATATAATAGCATCATTCTTAACTAGAATAGCACCTACCTGCATCTTTATACATGGAGATCTCTTAGATACTTCTCTAGCTATATTAAGATAATACTCACGTTTAGATATTCTTTTCATAATACCCTAAATTAGAATAAGCGATTCTAAGGCCATAACTCTTCTCGGTAATGGTATTATACCTATTTGAAAAGTTTTTGCGTTGGTGCCCCGTTTCCGGCGATCCTCAGGCATTTCTGAGGGGTAGCCTTGACCCCATTTAGAAGCTATGCTCATGAAACGCCTCGAATGACATATTCCAGACATCATTTGGGATATATTTCTTATTCCTATCAATGATTTCTTGTATATCAGAATTATACTTAGCTACATGGGCTAACCATGGCCATCTATGATAATCAAATACTACAGTATCATTTGGAACTTTACAATTATCTATTAATTCTGTACTAGGAAATGCTCCTTTCCTAAAGTGTCCTATTGGATTGAAGTTATATCTAACAGGTAACATCTTAAATGTAAACCCTTCATCTAGAATGATACCAGTAAATGCAAACTCATTAGGATGTATTCCTAATCTACCCCATCTCTCACATATCATAGTTAATGGTACCCATCGTCTATTAATAGGTTCTAGACATTCTTTCCTTACAGCTAATACTCCTGTAGCTAAGAGTGGTTTACCTATATCATTACCTTCTACAAATTGCATCTTCCAGTTAGGACATGTGATATTCATAGCTTTATACATCCTTCTCCATATCCTATTCTCTATGTTATCATCCTGAATGATACGTCTATTCTCAGATTGTATAACTATATCACAATCATCCTTGAGTAGCTTATCGAATTCTTTTAGACTTTGTAGGAATAATACATCTATCTCAGTCTTTATTATCCAATCCTTATCGCTATCTACATTGAAACAGTTTAACATATATTTACATCTAGAATCTAAATTCTTAGGAGTATCTCTCTTATATATCTTAGTAGGTACTTGTTTCTGTATCCACTGTAATAGCTTATCATCATCTGGTCTATTAGTATTTATATGTAAGATAGTATCCTTTGGAATGTGTTCTTTTAGAGTATCTACCATCATATATAACTGTGGGTTTAGATAAGTGGCGGTATCGAATGATATTGTTAAATCAAAGCTCATTTCTTACCTCTAAATGTTATCATATTAACACGATATTGCATATTTCTCTACATTTCTCCATGGAGGTGTTTCTCCATGCCATAAATATTCATCATTAATATTCCTTCTAGCTTCATCTACTTGTGCTTCTAATGCTTTATCTATTGGAGTAGGTGTTATTCCTTCTATATAATAATCTAGATACATAGTATCTGACCATGTTTGCATCGCATCTTGTGGGTCTCTAGGTATATGGGTCTTGAGTATAGGACATTTAGTTATTACTGCTAACTTATAGATAATATCATGTAGACTATATGTGATGCCAAGTCCCATATTAAGAACACTATGTAAAGTATTTTTATCTAATAATCTATCTATCATCTTGCATAAGTCTAATACATATGTAAAGTCTCTACTTTGATTACCATCTCCATAGATAGTCATATATTCACCACGTAGCATAGCATCTATGAAATTACCTATAGCAAGTCCATCTCTTTGATTAGGTCCAAATACTGTAAATATTCTCATACAACATATAGGACATGTTAATAATCCACTATTCCTATATGAAGCACAGATATCCTCAGTAGCACATTTAGACATAGCATATAGTGATTTTGGTTGTCTATGATTATCTTCTCTCATAGGAAGACTTTCACCATCTCCATATACACTACTGGATGATGCTACTAATATCTTCTTTGGTTTCCAATACTTAACACAATTATCTAATACAGATTTAGTTCCTAGAATATTATCATGTACATATTCATCAAACTTCTTTTGACTTTCTCTTACACCTGCTTTAGCTGCTAGATGTATAACTGCATACACTCTATTTCTAAATGCAGGTTTATCATTGATATCCTCTTGATAGTATTCTACAAATTGTATTGGTTTATCTGGCAATACCTTATCTATGCCTATTACTTGGTATTTCTTTTGTAAATATTTAGCTAAATGGGTTCCTATGAACCCACTTACCCCAGTAATTAATATCTTTTTCATAATAAAACCTTGCTTAATCCATTTTAATGCGTGTGATAGGGGGGTTTAGAGTAGTATATCGCCTTACACGCCATTCTGTGGCACATATAGCTCTATGAGTATCTAAAGAACCGATAGATATGGTGGGGTTCAGAATATCACCTTTCATAGTATTGTCTAACTTCCTCTTTATCTTTAAATCCATAACATGTTGGACATTCCATATATACAGTATAGAACATATTGGTAGCACATTCATTACATAAGAATCCATGGAATCCAAATGGCATAACTGTTAAGTAATCATACTTCCCACAGTTAGGACATTTCTCCTTCTCCTGTACAAATTCTATGCCTTCACTCATTTTATTCCCATCTTCTTATTTGGACATGGTTCGGGTAACATATACCCAACACTATCATCAGCAGTTATACCTAACTCATCAGCTAGAACTAGAATCAATGCATGAGATATAGTAAAATGTGAAGTAACTATCTTAGATGAACTAGGTCCTTCCGGCTTCGAATCACTTTTAATAATAATACATGCATATTCACCTAAAGGTGTATCAGGGTTTTCTGTAATAGCTATAGTATAAGCTCCTTTCTCTTTAGCTATTCTTAAAGATTCATATACAAAACCAGTACCACCAGAAGCACTCACACCAATACAACAATCACCATCATTAATAGAATTAGATATATATTTAGCTATGCCTTTTTCTTGTTCACCTAAACCTTTTGAGAATGATATAGGTTGTATTTCTGCACCATCATTAGTGAATACCATTATTGGTAAACCACATTCTGTACCTTGACCAGCTATCTGTTTAGCAACTAGAGCACTAGCTCCAGCACCTATAACTATGATTTTATTATTATTATCTATTACTGATTTTAATATATCAATACATTCATTGATTAGCTTTTTAGATGATTCCTTAGTTTGTATTAATGCTCTGATTTCCTCATCAAATACTTCATCTATCTTCTCCTCTCTAGTAGAGCATTCAGAGAAATCTATAGATACCATCATAGGTTTATGAATATCTATGAGTTGACCTACACTATCTATAACAATTGTACCATTCTTAGTAGTCTCTGTAAACTCTAGTGTAGTACCAGGTATTGTACCTACTTCATAATTGGTACCGCATAGATGATTTATAATAGATGTCTTACCAGAATTAAACACCCCTAATACTATAATCCTCTTATTAGACCATAAGTCTAGATATGTTTTAAGTCTCTTCATTCCCTTCTTGGTATTAGCTGACCCATATTGAATATCCTTTAAATTTAATCTATCCATAATAGACTTAGCAATTGGTACTGGAGCATCTACTTTATCTGATTTATTAACAAATACAGTATATCCAATCTTATAGTCATCACATGCTTGTATGAATGCCTTAATAGTATTAATCTGTGGGTCTACAGCATTTACTACTATGATTGCTTTATCTGGCTTTGATTGGACAAATGGTGTAGATATCTTCTTAAACACTCTCATTACAAATACCCTAACTCCACTAACCTTTGTTTAATTCTTTCTTCATCACTAGCAGTCATATTCTCATCTAGGTTTTCTTCTACTGTGACACATACAGATTCATCATCATTCATATAGATTTGTTTGGCGTGTCCATCTAAACCTACTCTACGAAAACCATTAACTGCTAGCCATTCACAAACTTCATCAAAGTTCATCTTCTATTCCTATATAATTTATCATCAACAGTTTTAATCATAGATTGTAGATTATCATCTGGGAGTTCTAGAAATTCTAGTATCATATCTATATTACCTTCTGGGTCATCTAGGATATTATTATAATTCATTAGTAATAATCTAGTATCTATTCTATCCATCATATTACTTATAGCACTCCTATTAAGTTTTTCTAATGATTTGATAGTTCTAGACCTATTCTTATCTTTCTCTCCTATCATAGTATCAGAGGAATCTAATATCTCTTGTATATCTCTTTCCATATATATCACTGTATAATTTCTCCTACCTGGAAAGTATAAGGTACCATATGAAGTAACCTTAATGAATTTTCCTAGATATTTATCAAAGTTAAATTTACCATGTTGTAATTTGTTTATAACCTTGCCACCTTCTAATTCATAATAACCTTTTGGATTATTAGAATCAGGCTTCCTTGATTCATCAAAAGCAATTGGTATCTTACCTGCTTTTAATATTTGCATCATCATAGATGTACCAGAACGTTCTAATCCTGATACTATATAATTTCTATTCTCTTCCAGACAATTCATCTAAATCTTCTAATTCATCAATACAGTCTCCAGATAGTATTATCTCATCTCCATCTAGATGACCTACTACTACTGGAATAACATTAATACCTAATCCTCTATAGAATGTTCTAGCATCTCTATTCTCCTTCTGTGCTAGATTTATAGAGTCATACTGTATATCTTTAGATTCTAAATAATCTTTAATGATATCACAGTATTTGCAATCTGGTGCCCAATATATTCTAATCATTTATATCAATCCTATTATTCTTTGCCTCATCTGTCATATATGTAGTGATGTCAAGTAGTCCATTAATGTATGTAATCTTAGTTTTCTCTGGTATAATATCATAAGGAGTTGGGAATTCTTCTTCAAATCCTTTGATATCTATATGTATTCTATCTTCATAAGGTTTAACATCTAGTTCTGATTTATTAACATCTTTTAGTACAACTGTATAATAGATGCAATCATCATCTATAATTCTCTCAGAAGCTCTATAGTCTATGTATTTAGATATATCAGATGATGTTGGGGTATCTCTTTCGAATATCCTATTCATCATCTTAAATATATCATCTATCTCATCAAATGGCATATTATTACTTCAGTATCTTCTTTCTATACTCTTTTAGAATATTATTAATAGCTCCATGTAGTGCATTAGCGTTACCAACGCTTATAGCATTAACAGCATCTTTAGTTATATCTTTAATCATAGTATATATATATTCAGCATCATCTTTGTATATAGTTATTGTTGGTCTAGATGGTTTCTTAGGTTTAAATTTAGGTTTATCTACTTTCTCAGTAACTATTGTAGCTTTTATATCCTCTTCTGTATCTTCAGTAAATACACTACCTTTACTGGTTAATATTTTTTCTGCCATATCAATCTCCTTATATCAACATCTATACATCTATTCTTTCTTAATTAGTTGAATGGTTATGTATTGTTTTCCACCTTCACTTTCCCAAGGCTTGAAAGACTTAATTTCATAAGTTTCCGAAGCACCAAGAATAGCTTCATGGATTTGTTTCCATTCATCAAAATCTACTTTCATCTCTTGTGCCTCCTTGTAGGCAACTTTACACCTTCTACATATTCTTTAATGTGTTCTACCATAGCTTTATAATTCCATCCACTATCTTCCATCTCTTTAGTGTTAAATCGAAACTTGCATTTCTTACACCCTCTGCGTCTGAAGGTGAATGAATGTTTATCGATTGTTCTAATGACGTAGGTATCATGGCCACATTTAGGGCATTTGATACAATCACCTCCTACAATACCTTTATAAGGTTTTTAGCTTTCTTAACTAGATAATCCATATCCTCTTTAGGATGCTCTGTTACTAATGTTACTGTTAAGTGAGGCCTAGATATTTGTACTTGTCTAGGTATCTTCTCAGCAAATATTATACTAGATTTCTTTTCTCTTTTAAATAAACTCATAAGTAGCAATTCTCATCTTCACATGTTGTTCTTAATACTTGACCTGTATCTCCTAGACACCCATCTCTGAATATTGTAATTCCTTTACAACCCATCTTCCATGCACTCATATAAATTTCTGCTATATCTTGAATAGTAGCTGAATGTGGTAGATTAATAGTTTTAGATACTCCATTATCTATATATTCCTGCCATCTAGCTTGTACTTTTAAATGCCATTCTGGAGTAACTTCATGAGCTGTTCTAAGATATTTAGATACTCTACTCTCTGATACTTTACCAACAGTTAGATGTCTAGTATAAGATTTAGCAAACCATGGTTCTATACCAGATGAACAATCAGCTATTATACTTAGACTACCAGTTGGTGCTATGGATAATGTAGCTACTGACATGGGTGCATATTTCTTAGATTCTTTCATAATCTTCCCTATAATATCAATCATCTTAAGTGAATCATCTGAATCATATATTATACCCATCTTCATCAACATATCTGCAAATCCCATTACTCCCAACCCTAATCTTTGCCATTCATATTGAGCTTTATAGCATTCGTCTATTGGGAATTTACATATCTTATTCATTCCTATTAGGAATTTAGTAGATATTCTTACTATATCAGAGAATCTATCTTTATCAAATTCTCCATCCTTAGTAACGAAATTAGATAGATTGATACTACCTAGACAACAAGACTCATAAGGTAAGAGTGGTACCTCACCACATGGGTTTGTAGCTTCTATAGGATGTTTAGGATAATTAACATTGTCTTTGTTAATTCTATCATAGAATAGTAATCCTGGGTCTCCAGTTAACCAAGCGGAGTATGTCATAATATTAAATAAATCTCTACATCTAAAGTTACCCTTAATAACTCTCCTATCTAATCTACTTCTTAAGTATACTTTACCACCATTATCTGCCTTATCCATGAATTCATCATTCACCATTACAGATAGATTAAAGTTATTCATAGAGCCTGGTGTAACCTTTTCTTTGATAAAGTTAAGTATCTCAGGATGGTCTATATTAAGTACACCCATACTAGCTCCCCTTCTGAATCCACCTTGCTTAACTGTTTCAGTAAGTGAGTTATATAATTTCATAAACGATACAACACCTGATGAAGTACCACCATGGGATAACTCTGCACCTCTCTCTCTTAGATTACTAAAATTATAACCAACACCACCTCCTGACTTAAAGATTAATGCTGATTGTTGTAGAGTTTTAAATATACTTTCCATAGAATCATCTATGGGTAGTACGAAACAATTATGTACAAATATACCATTTGCCGCAAAGTTATGATATTTCTCAACTATTTCTATATCATATACATCTTCATTTGGACAATCTTCTGTCATTACTACTTTATGATTGTGTGCTTTCTTCATCCCCTTTAAATATCTTTTTCTTATTTCAGGATTCCACATCGCTTCTCTTGTTAATTTAGATATTTTTTCTCTTTCTTCTGGGTTCTCAAATCTATGCTGTTGCGCTTTGGATAATTTCTCTTTGGTCTCATCAGTCATTGGATTTCCTTCGTATCTTTTCTTTTGAGCTTCTGACATTCTTTGTTTTATTTCATCACTTCGTTTAAATGCTCCTAATTTATTTCCTTGCATATGTAAAGATGCATGTTCTCCGTGTTCCATGAATTTAAGATTTGTTGGGTAATCATTATTTCCATTTCCATCTATATGATGAATATCATACTTTTTATTGTCATCTACTTCTGGTATTCCATTAATATCTTCTTGTACTATTCTATATCCAGGAATCCATTTATAATTATCATTCAGTATTTGTCTATGACCAGATTTATCTCTATGATAAGTAAATGGCATTAAAGAATCTTCCAACTGTATTTTACCAGCTTCCTTATATGTTCCATCTCTCATCATTATAAGATGGTCTTTGGTACACTTTATTGATTGTCCAGTATCTAAAACAATCTTCATAACTTGTGCATTCTTTCTTGATAATATTGGCTTAGTAGCTTTAGCACATCTTATTCCATTATGAATATCTCTACTAAATACATACAACTCACCATCATAATCCATTAAATCTCTTATTGTATAATCTCCATGAGCACAATGGATTACTGTATCTTTAGTTAGACAAGCTTTCACTTGATTAGAATATCCAGCATTTCTCAAGCATGGAGAATTAGGTAAGAAATCTAAATCTTCCATTATCTTTAGAAACTGTTTAGCATCTGGATCGCTATTCATTTGAGATGCTACAGCTTTCGCTACTCTTGGAAATACATCATTAGGTTTCTCACCATGACTGCAGTATCTCTGTCTCATTAAATCAATTGCTGAATCGGTTAATTTCATATTTCTAACCACCATTCATTTCCACATTCTTTACATACATACTTTTGTTGATTTCTTTTCTTTAAAGGATTACCTGCACGATAATGTCCCTTGAACAATTCTGTTCCTTCAACATCCTTGCTCCTACATTTAGGGCATCGAATCCAGTATCTTTCCCAGATGCTCTCATTATCAGTATCGCTTTCCATGTCTATACTGTCTCTTCTTATTTATCTTAGATTTTCTTTCTATTTCTTCTTCTATATCTATTTCTAGAAATTCACACATATCAGCTAGCCTTATGAATGTATCTGCTATCTCTTCTTTGAACATCTCCCAATCACCATGTCTATCTGCTTCACACGCTTCACCTAATTCAGAAACACATAGCATAAGGAGTTCAGGTATATCTCTATCTCTATCATAGAATCCTTTCTCCTTTGCTATCTTATGTGATTCTTTACACAATTCTTTAAGTTCCATATTTATTCCCTAGTCATAGTTGCTCCACACTTGGGGCAACTTCTAGTGTTGCATGGACTCAATCTAGAATGTGGTGTTGTGTATCCACAACTTGGACATACACAATTTCCACCTGGTCCACTTCCTGGTTTGTCTCCACTTGGTTGTCTATTCCTTCCATATCCTGGTGCTTGAAACCTTCTACTTCTCATATTTCATTTCTCCTATAAATATTTACACATTAAACATACCAATGCAATCCATATACAGACTGCAATAATCAATCTTTTAATTGTTCTTGGACCGATTCTGATTCTGTAGATAA
>Ga0272442_10007233_pt1 | contig 14407 bp, 14 predicted proteins | sample SSMForm2O_FD_200262 | JGI IMG/M metagenome (GOLD analysis project Ga0272442, IMG submission 200262) | Marine sediment archaeal communities from Little Sippewissett salt marsh, Falmouth, MA, United States - SSM-Form-2O | ecosystem: Environmental > Aquatic > Marine > Wetlands > Sediment ...
TGCGCGGCGTCCCCGTGTCAAGGCGTGGGCTCACGAGGCGGAGCGGGACTGGCGGGAGGCGCCGGTGCTTCATCGATAGCGCTCGATGCAGACAGAAGTCCGGGGAGGTTTCAGGCGTCACGGGGACGGGGCGGCGGGAGGCGCGGCGGCGCACGACGCTCCCGGCGCGTGCGCGTCGTGGTCGAATCGATGCTGCGCGTCGTTGTGCGCTGCGGCGTTGAGGATCCGTCGGCGCGAGCCGGAGGGGCGGCAACGTCGCGGATCGGGCCGAAAAAGACTCCCATCCCCGCGTGTTTTCGCGCCGGAGAAAGACGGGTTCGGCGGCGCTGAGGGGAACCGAAACCGACGTGGAATCAGCGGGGGGAACGTGCATGGGGAGTTGACGGGATAAGGTAAACGCGATATAGTGGTATTGATATACAGTTGTCTATGCATGCAGCCGGTTCCGCAGCCCCTCGGCGCGGAAAGGTGCGAGAAAGGCGCTTCATGCCGACACCACAGCGGAATCACACGTGGTCGGAACAGACACAGTGGTTGCGCGCGATGGCTCATCCAGTACGGCTGGCGATTCTGGAGGCGTTGTGCGAACAGCCCAAGTGCGTGAAGGACATCAACTCCATGATCTCGATCGGTCAGCCGCACCTTTCGCAGCACATCGCTGCGTTACGGAGGGCGAGGTTGATCGACTGCCATATTTCCGGGTCCTTGCGTTGCTACTACATCGTTCGCCCGACGCTGGTGAAGAAACTGATGCGGATCCTGTCTCAGGAGCATCCCCTGCGGTTGCGTGACCACCGCTCGGTGATACGGGCGGCGCGGCGGCGCAAACCGGGGGCATCGCGGGCGCCGGATGATCCGGCGCCGTGAAGGTCCAGCCCATCGTCGACTCGAGAACCGACACCTCTTGTCCAGGAAGCAAGGAAAAAGATCATGGCCTCGAAAATGCTGGTTTTCTGCGGATCGGACGACCCGTACAAGGCGTTTCCCCCGTTCATGCTGGGCATGGGGGCGCTGGCAAATGAGATGGAACTGACGATGTTCTTCACGATGACGGGGTTGAACATCATCCGCAAGGGCGGTGCCGAGCAGATCGAGTTGCCCGGCGCGCCGAAGACGCTGGGCGAGTTCATCGCGCTGGCGCAGGAAGGGAAGGCGAAGATGATTGCGTGTTCCGCGGCCTTCCCGATCGTGGGGATGGACGAGAACGATCTGATTGAGGGGGTGGAGTGCGGCGGCGTGGCGACATTCGTCGCGGCAGCCGAGGAATCCGAAGTGGTGCTGACCTTCTGTTGAGCCCGGCGGCGCGGGCGGGACCCCGCGCGCCGACCTTTTCATCACGACCTCTCGTTACACGGAGCAACAATCATGAGCGACGTCGAACTCGAGACCATTGAGCCGGCAAAAATGGTTGATGCGCGGGGCATGGCCTGCCCGGGTCCGCTGCTGGAAGCCAAGAAGGCCATCGGCATGGTTCCCGTGGGTCAGACGGTTGAGATCCGATCCGGCGATCCGTCGACGAAGAACGACATCCCGACGTGGGCGGCAAAGGTGGGACACGAGTTCCTGGGCGCGCTTCCCGCGGACGGCTTCGACCGGATCTTCGTTCGGAGGAAGAAATAGGAGGAGACGGTGATGACGACGGCGGAGCAGACGAAGACGCCGAAGATCCTGATCCTCGCCACGCTTTCCGGCGGGTACGCCGGCGCCGATGCCGTCGGGCAGCTTCACGAGGACTACCCGGTGAACACGTACGTGCTGCCGATCGTGAGCGGGGCGATGTTTCCCGAGGATTTCTATCTGCGCGCGTTCGAGCGGGGCATCGACGCGATCCTGATTCTGTACAGCGGCGCGGACTGCCCGTTCAAGGGCGCGCCGGAGCACACGGCGGAGATCGTCAACCGCGCGTACGCGCAGATGAAGGAGCGCGGGCTGGACACGCGTCGGCTGAAGCTCGCCGCGATCTGCACGGTGTGCACGAAGCCGTTCTTGAAGGAAGTGCGCCAGATGCACGAGGTTCTCAAGGAGATCGGGCCGGTCGAGCGAGATCTGGCCCGGGTAGCAGCCGCGGGCACCGAGGCACAGGAGGCGGCCAAGCCATGATTGCCGAAAAGCTTCGGGTCGATGCGCTGGTGGTCGGTGGCGGGATTGCCGGGATGCAGTCGGCCCTGGATCTCGCCGACCAGGGGTATCAGGTCGTGCTCGCGGAGCGGGCCCCGAGCATCGGGGGGAAAATGATCACGCTGAGCAAGGTGTTCCCGACGCTGGACTGTTGCAGTTGCATCACCACGCCGCGCATGTCGGCGGTGGCGCATCACGAGAACATCCAACTGCTCACGTACTGCGAAGTCGAGTCGATCCGGGAGCACGAAGGCGGCTACACGGCGCGGATCCTGAAGAAGCCGCGCTACGTGAACGAAGAGCTGTGCACGGCCTGCCGACAGTGCGAGAAGGCGTGCCCGGTCGATCTGCCCAACGCGTTCGACATGAACCTCGGCTCGCACCCGGCGATCCGGGTGCCGTTCTCGACGGCGGTGCCGCAGGCGGCGGTGATCGACATCGATCACTGCATTCTGTGCGGGAAGTGCGAGAAGGCGTGCAAGCCGTCGGCGATTGACTTCTCTCAGCAGCCAGAGCACCTGGAGTACGAGGTCGGCGCGATCATTCTCGCGACGGGTTTCGAGATCACGCCACCGGACGCAAAGGCCGAGTATGGCGGCGGGGAGCTGCAAAACGTGGTGGATGCGCTGACGGTGGAGCGGCTGCTGGCGCCGACGGGGCCGTACGGCCACGTGCTGCGTCCGTCGGACGGCAAGGAGCCGGACTCGTTCGCCTACGTGCAGTGCGCCGGGTCGCGTGACAAGAGCCTCGGGGTGGAGTATTGCTCGCGCGTGTGCTGCATGTACGCGATCAAGCAGGCGATGCTCCTGGCCGGGGCCCTGCCGATGGCCGACATCACGATCTATTACATGGACATCCGGACGTTCGGCAAGGGCTACGACCAGTTCTACCAGACGGCGAAGGCCATGGGGGTGGAGTTCGTCAAGGGCAAGGTGGCCAAGATCACTGAGGATGGAGACCACAACCCGATCGTACGGCTGGAGTTGGTCGAAGACGGCACGGTGATGGAGCGCAGGCACGACCTGGTCGTGCTCTCCGTCGGGATGCTGCCGGGATTCAGCCCGACGCAGACGTACGGCGTGGAGGTGGCCGAGGACGGCTTCGTGCAACTCAGCGCGCCGAATCTCTCGCCGACCGAGACCGATCGGCGGGGCATCTTCGTTTCCGGCACGGCGGGGGGACCGATGGACATCGTGGACAGCATCGTGATGGCGGGCGCCGCGGCGGCCGATGCCGCGGCGTATCTCGAAACCACCCGAAGCGCACCGGAGCGCCCGGCGAAGGAGAGGGGTTTCGCTTATGCCTGAACAGGACAAAAACCAACAGCCGCCAGATGGTCCCGCGGCCGAGGACGTTCGGATCGGCGTGTACACGTGTCACTGCGGCGGGAACATCAGCGACGTGGTGAACTGCGAGAAGGTGGCGTCGACGCTCGGCACCATGCCGAACGTCGTCGTATCGCGTACGGACCAGTCGATGTGCTCCGACGCGGGGCAGGCGAAGATCGCCGAGGACATTCGCGAACACGGCGTCAACCGGGTGATCGTCGGCGCCTGCGCGCCCTCGCTGCACGAGCAGACGTTTCGCAACACACTGAGCCGGTCCGGTCTGAATCCATATCTTTACTGTCACATCGGCCTGCGCGAGCAGAACAGTTGGGTGCATTACAACGATCAGCATCTTGCGACGGTCAAGGCGGTCCAACTCATGAGTGCGGGCATCGCCAAGGCGCGTCTGCTGGAGCCACTGGAGCCGACCCGGCTGGATGCCGAGCGGCACGCACTGGTGATCGGGGGCGGGGTGTCGGGGCTGCGGGCGGCCCTGAGCATCGCGCGGCGCGGGCTGAAGGTCACGCTCATCGAGAAGTCGCCGTTCCTCGGCGGTCGGATGGCGCAGCTCGAGACGGTGTTCCCGACCGATGAGCAGGCGCGGGAGTCCCTGCGAGGGCTGATCGACGCAGTGGTCGCCGAAGCGAACATCACGATTCACACGCAGGCGGAACTCGTCGAGCTTCACGGGTATGTGGGCGATTATCAGACGGGTATTCGCATCCGGCCGCGCGGCGTGCGTGACGAGCTGGCCGAGGCGGATCTCCGGGCGGCCATCGATGCCTGTCCGGTGGAGGTGCCCGACGAGTTCAACTACGGCCTGACGAAGGGCAAGGCGATCTACCGGCGGCACGAGGGGTGCCACCCGTCGACAGCCGCCATCGACTGGGATGCGTGCACGCGGTGCGGTGAATGTAAGAAGGCCGGCGGGGACGCCATCGATCTCGAGGCGGCCGCCGAGACGGTGTCGTTGAAGGTCGGCGCCATCGTCGTCGCCACCGGTTTCGACGTGTACGAGCCGCGAGCGGGTGAGTATGGCTACGGTGACATTCCCGAGGTGATCACGCTGCCGCAGTTGATCCGCCTGCTGGCACTTCAGAACGGCGACGGGCCATTGCTCTTCAACGGGAAGGCCGTGCGGAACATCGGGTTCGTGCACTGCGTGGGCAGCCGGCAGATCGAGGGAATTGACGAGCCGCAGGAAGACGGGCAGGTGAACAACTACTGCTCGCGGGTCTGCTGCACGGCGACGTTGCATACGGCGCTGGAACTGAAGAAGCGCTTTCCCGACACGAACATCTACGAGTTCTACCAGGACATCCGTACGTACGGACGCGGGCACGAGGCGATCTACGAGGAGGCGTGCGAAAGGCATGTCATGTTCCTGCGCTACGTGGGCGAGGAGTTGCCGACGGTGACGAAGCGCGATGGTGAGCCGTCGCCCGTCACGGTGCACGTGAAGGACACGCTCACGTTCGGCGAGGAGATCGAGATCCCCGTGGACCTGCTCGTGCTGTCGGTGGGCATGATGCCGCGGCCGGTCGACGACCTGATCGACCTGCTGAAGATCTCGCCGGGGACGGATCGGTTCCTGCTGGAGGTGCATCCGAAGCTGAGACCGGTGGAGACGGCGGTGTCGGGGATCGTTCTGGCGGGCACGGCGCAGGGACCGATGAACATTCAGGAGTCGTGTGCGGCGGCGGCGGCGGCGGCGGCGAAGGTCGGCGCGCTGCTCGGCGCGGGGGCCGTCGAACTCGATCCGTTCGTCGCCGAGGTCGATGCGGAGCGCTGCGACGGGAGCGGCAAGTGCGTCGAGGTGTGCGCATACGAGGATGCGATCGCCATGGTGCCGACGGAGGTGAACGGCGAGACGGTGCAGCACGCGGTGGTGACGCCGGCCAACTGCGTGGGCTGCGGCGCGTGCGTGAGCGTCTGCCCTACCAGGGCGCTGTCGGTGAAGGGCTGGACGCTCGATCAGTTCGACGCCATGGTCGATGCGATCGCCGCGGATGAACCCAGCCTGGAGATGGCCACATGAGCGACACGGACAAGAAGAAGGAAACAGCCGCGCTGCTCAAGCGGCTGCGGGCCGAGCACGAGGAGACGGTGCAGCGCACGCAGGAGCTCATCAAGGAGCAAACCTCGCTGCGCAAGCCGATTCGCCAGGCGTTGAAGGAGGGGCCGCGCACGATTCCGGAGTTGGCCGAGGCAACGTCTATGCCGGCCACGCAGGTGTTGTGGCATGTGACGGCGATGAAGCGTCGAGGGATCGTCCTCGAAGGTGACAAGGACGGCGAGTATTACCGCTATCAACTGGCTGCGGGAGGCACGTCATGAGCAACCGCGTCGATCCCGATCTGCGCCGGGAGATGGCCCTGTACGGAGCGGGCGATCTTGACAAGTGCATCAACTGCGGGAACTGCACCGCAGTGTGCGGGCTGTCGGAGGGCGAGACGGTCTTCCCGCGCAAGACGATCCGGTATCTCCAGTTGGGGCTGAAGGAGAAACTGCTGGCGTCGCCGGAGCCGTGGTTGTGTTACTATTGCGGCGAGTGCTCGGACACGTGCCCGCGCGACGCGAACCCGGGCGAGACGATGATGGCGGCGCGGCGGTGGCTGACGGCGCAGTATGATCGCTCGGGTAAGGCGGCGCGGTTCTATACGTCGCCGCGCCGGCTGTGGACCGCCATCATCATCTGGGCGGCAATCCCGCTCGTGCTCCTTGCCCTGTACCACGTCCTCTACCCCATCCTCAGCGGCAGCGGTTCCAGCGCGATCGTCACCGACCGCGTTGAGCTGAATACGTTTGCGCCGGTGATGTGGGTGTGGCTCCTGGTGGTGGCGCACTTTCTGAGTCTCGGTTATCGCGTGATGTCCGGCACGTTCAACATGACCCGCTGGGTGCTCGGCGACGGCGCCTGGCCGCGCGACATTCCGCTGAGCGCGTATGTCAAGGAGTTCAAGAGCTTCCTGCTGCACTTCTTTACGCAGAAGCGCTGGCGCGACTGCGGGCAGCGCGAGCGCCCACGGTGGCTCGTGCACCTGCTGTTCGTCTCCGGGTATGTGATCATGCTGGTTCTGATCGTGGCACTTCTGGGGTGGTTCCAGACGGACAACATCTATCCGATCTACCATCCGCAGCGGTGGCTGGGGTACTACGCCACGCTCGTGCTGGGCTACGGGGCGGTGGTCATGCTCATCGGCCGCATGCGCAAGCGGGCCCAGATCCACAAGTTCTCCGACCTGACCGACTGGCTCTTCCCCAGCTTCCTGCTGGTGGGTGCAGTGACGGGGATCCTGGTGCACGCGTTCCGTTACGCGGGCTGGCCGTGGCCGACCTACGTGCTGTATGTCATTCACGTGATGGCGATGGTGGCGATGCTGGACGTGGAGGTTGGGATCGGGAAGTGGGCGCACTTGATCTACCGTCCGCTGGCGGCGTACCTCGTGCGGGTGCGTGAGCACCGCGTGGCCCCCGCCGCCGAGCCCGGAGCCGCGGCCCCTGCCGCCGTTTGAGTGAACCAGCCAACCGAGCACTCGCCCCCTTCTCCGCCTTGAGAGAGACAGGAAGTGAGCGCATGACACGTGGCGCCGGAGATAAATCAGGTGGAGATATGATCGGCGCGGCAAGCTCAATACGGATTGTCCGGAGTGCGGGCGTAGACGCAAGACAACGATACGGGGCTGCACAAGCCGCCGCGTCCTCGCGGCAGGACCTTCCCGATTCAGCATCGCGCGCGTACTGAATCAGAAGCGGGGCGAGTCCGGTGGTTCCCGCGACGAGGACGTCGCGGCTCGCGGGGCCGCACCCCGACCGGCGGGTCGCCGTCGACGGCCCTGAATGACGCCGAGACGAGGGGGAAGGCGAACCAAGGCGCGGTCAACAGCGCGTTATTGCTCAAAAAAGCGGGGTTTAGGTCCGACAATTCCGCGGAACCTCCTGTAGAATCGCACGCGGCCATGTATGGGGCGGTGGATCTGACTGACGAAATGATTCGTGCAGCAGCCGGCGGCTGTGACGGCAGCCTGCAGCGCGTCGCGGCGGTGCTTGAACCTCAAGTCCGGCTGATGGTGGCCGCTCGTCTCAGTGCCGATCCGGTGCACCACCAGGCGGTGGATGACCTCGCGCAGCACGTGCTGCTGGGGGTGAGCAAGGGGATCAAGCGGTTGGAGCAACAGACGGTGGGAGGGCTGAAGCGGTACGCGTCGAGGATCGTCCGGCGGACCGTGGCGGATTACTTCCGCTCGCGCGGCGAGGCGGGGCGGCACCAGCGCCGGGAACGATCGCTGGACTCGACGGTGGCCGGGGTAACATGCGCCGGGCCGCTATGGCAGTCCCTGCCGGCGAGTTGCATTTCCCCACGCACCGCCGCGGATCAGCTTGAACAAACGGGTCGGCTCATGGCCGCGTTGGGTGAGTTGAAGGCGGAGCATCGCGAAGTGATCACGCTGGCGTTCTTTGACCAGTTGCCAACCCAGGAGATCGCCGAGGCGACGGGTGTTTCACGTCCGGCAGCCTCGATGTTGCTGATTCGGGCGGTGCGGGCGCTGCGGCACGCCATGGGCGCGCCCAGCCAGACGAAAGCGTGAGTGATGGAATCGATGCGCGAGCGTGAATCGTCGGAAGCGTGGGCCGATCGAGTGGACCGGGCGCTGGAAGCGCTGTGGCGGGGTGACTCGAGCGTGTTCGACGGTCTGGTGCGTGAAACGGAATTGGAGGGTGCGCCCGCGACCGCTGCCCCGGAGGAGTCGCCGGACGACGGGTCGGCACCGCCGTCCGGCTCCGTCAGCCAACTGATGAGCGAGGCGACGGTCCCGGGATACGGGATCACGCGAGAGATCGGCCGCGGGGGCATGGGCGTGGTGTATGAGGCGTTGCAGGGGGGCACGAAGCGCACCGTCGCGTTGAAGGTGATGGCGGCGGGTCCCTTCGCCTCCGAGCCTGCGCGTCGCCGATTCGAGCGGGAGATCGAGTTGGCCGCGCGTCTGCGGCACCCGAATATCGTCAGGATCTTCGAAAGCAAGCGTCTCTCGGCGGCGCAGCAGTATTACGCCATGGAGTACGTCCGGGGTGTCACGCTGGATCGGTACGTGGAGCGTGAGGATCCGGACGCCCGCGCGGTGCTGGGTCTGTTCGTGACGTTGTGCCAGGCCGTGCAACACGCCCACGAACGGGGGGTGATCCATCGCGACCTGAAACCCGGGAACATCCTGGTGGACACGGAAGGCGAGCCTCACATTCTGGATTTCGGCCTGGCCAAAGCGATCGACGAGACGCGAACGGAGACGTTGAGCACGATGGTATCCTCGCCGGGTCAGGTGCTCGGGACACTCCCGTTTCTCTCGCCGGAGCAGGCGGCGGGGCGCTCGGAGCAAATCGACGCGCGAACGGACGTGTACGCACTGGGGGTGATCCTGTTCCAGGCCCTGACGGGTTGCGTTCCATTCGACACGGAGGGGCACCCGTCGCAGGTGCTGGAGCGCATCCTGGAGGCGCATCCGATTCGTCCCACGGCGGTGTCGGATCGCGTGGACGGCGAGTTGGAAACCGTCATTCTGAAGGCGTTGGAGAAGGAGCCGGAGCGCCGCTATGCATCTGCCAAGGAGCTCGGTGAGGACATCGGCCGGTACCTGGCGGGCGACCCGATCGCGGCGCGGCGACCGAGCAGCCTCTACCTGGCTCGCAAACGGCTCTGGAAACACCGTCGGCTGGTGTTGACATTGGCCGCGCTGGCGGTGGTCGCGGTCTGCATCACCGTCGTCGCGACGTGGCAGGTGCATCAGCGGCGTCTGCGGGAGTACGAAAGGCGCTGGGTCGAGAGACAAGGCGATATTCTGCAGATTCAGCACGATCTCGAAGCCGGGCGCATCGACGAGGCGCACGGGCACGCTCAGGTTCTGCTCAGCGAGTTCCCCGACAAGCCGCTGGCGGTGCTCGTCTGGGCCCAATCCAGATTCCGGATTGGACTGGATGCGGGGAGAATGCACCTGATGGATCCGACGTTCAAGGATCTGACATCTCGGATCGCCGAAGGGCAGTCCCACTGGGCGCTCCACCTGCTGCTCGCGGAGGTTTACGAGAAGACCGGCAATCCGCAGGCTGAGCGTCATCGCCTGGAGGCGGACCGGCGGATGCCCGACACGGACGGCGCGTGGTACATTCGCTCGTTTGCCGTGTTGGATCCCCGGGAGGCGCTGCGGTGCACGGAGCAAGCGTTGACGCGCAATCGAGACCATTGGCTGGCGTGGGAGCGGGCGGCGCACCTTTCGGTCCGCATTGGGGACTACGACGGCGCCATGCGGGCGGCACGTGCAATCGACCCGAGAAACGAATCGGACACGTGGACGATCTTCAAGGCAAAGGTGAGCCTGCGCGCCGGACGCTTCCGGAAGGCGGTGGAGCAGTGTACGCGCCTCGTCGATCAGGGGGGCGAACCCTGGACGGCGTACAATCTTCGCGCGCTGGCCCACTTGTGTCGGAAGGACTACGAGCAGGCGATCCACGACTACGCGCTGACGATCGTCCCGCCTGCGGACGGCGAGTACTGGGCGAAGTACCGGCGAGCGACGCCGCTGTGGATTGTCGGCCGCCTGGAGGAGGCCGCCGCCGACTACCGCGACTACTGTGACTCGCGGGGCTTTCCCGACTACAGCGAAGCGCGACTGTACCTGGTTCTCCAAGAGCAATCGCGGCGGTTGCTGGCGGAGGGAAGCGCGTCGCGGGCGAAGCAGGTGCAGGCCGAGGCCGAGCGGCAGTTGCAATCGGCCTTTGCGGGTTCGCCGACGGGAGACTGGCGGCGGGAGATCTTTCGGTGCCTGCTGGGGGAGCGGACGCCGGCGCAACTCATCGCGCACGCCGATTCGGCCAGGATCGAAGAACTCTGCGAGGCGTTCTACTACGCGGGGGAGGCATGCCTGCTTGCAGGGCGGCTGGGCGAAGCGCGACAGTGGTTTGACCGGTGCAAGAGCACCGGTCTGCTGTTCGATCCGGACAGTGCCACGCTCGACCCGATGAATGAGTACCACTTGGCCGTCTGGCGTCTGGATTATCTGGACGCAGGAGAATCAAACGGGCACGCCGAGCCGCCCCCGGACGCGTCGCCCCCGGACGCGTCGCCCCCGGACGCGTCGCCCCCGGACGCGTCGCCCCCGGATTGACCGCCCCCGAACTCGCAATATCCGGATTGGCCATATCCGCTCAGGCAGCGGAAGGAGGTCGGCGCTCCGCCGCCCGGGGGATCAGCATCAACGGGATGTCTGGCCCGAGATTGACGGGCACGCGGCGGTTCCACATCAGCGGCTCGCGGGCGCGAGGTGTGTTCCCGGCATTCATTTGGCTGTTTTGCCGAAACTCCGCGTTGCGCAGGCCCGCGAGCAGCGACTATGAGAAGAGACGAAAGCGGCACCCGGTCCGAAGCCGGCGCATCCGGCACGGCGGTCGCCAGTCGCGGCGAACGGGTTCCCGAGCCGAAACGGCGGTGATCCCCGCGGCGGATGCGATTCTGCGGTGAACTCGGATCGCAGATGCAGAGAGCTTTTGCGGCCCGTTGATTTTTCGCGGCAGTTGCCTGGAAAGCACCGGGGCGGCCTAGATTGGACGAGCCCGGCACGGGCCACGTTGTAGCGGAGATCGTGGATCAATGAGCATTGTGATGCGACAATTGGATCCAGACAAGGAGGCGCACCGCCAGAACGATCCCGGGAACAGCACCCGGGCGCCGCTCAACGGCCGCCTTGTCGACCACCTGCTCCGGACGTCGATTCGTCGGATGGTCGAACAGGCGCCCAAGAGCATCGCCGCGGATCTGGCCGCCCCGTATTCATCGGTCACGGCCCATCTGCGCCAACTCGTGCGTCAAGGTGCAGTCTGCCACACCTACGTGGTGAATCCGTTCCGGACCCGATTCTGCCACGAGTTTCGAATCGGTCTCCGCCTAGGTACGCGACGGATCAGAAACGAGCACGATGCGAGGTCCGGCGAGCATGAGAATCGGCAACCGGGGTCAAACGGAGCATCACGATCGATCGAGTGGTTCTTTTCCCGTTTGTTACGACGGATCCGCCAGCGCCAGTTCGACTGGCTGACCTCCCACCTGGTGGTGACGGACGTGGTCATTCTGCACGGCGCGCCGGGATGCGATGTGGAAATGACGGTGCTCACCGACGACGGCATCTTCACGGCCGGCCGGTTCGTGCGCGAAGTCCTGCTGGCCCATCCGGCGATCAAGCACGCGGTGACCCACACGGTGGCGTGGCGTTGCTCATTCGATGGTTATTCGGGCGGACGGCCCGCCGAGCGGGACGGCCAGGGCGACGCGCCGGAGCCGTCGGCCGACGCCGCGTCACGTCACGGTGAGGGTGAATCCGAGTTTTAGAGGATCTAACAGAATGGTCTTCAGAGAAGTGGGGCAAGCGTTTGCGCGCGACGATCCGGACAGGCCAGACGCCTGTCCCACCATTCTGTTCGGGCGTCTCAGGCGAACCCGACCGGTGCGATGTACGAAGCACGCGACAAAAAAGTTGAAATCAACATGTTGATCCGATTGACAAAGAAGACACCCACACCTAAGGGCAACATGATACGGTTTCTGTTCTTCGGCTCAGGAGAACGGTCGTTTCGAGCAGAATGCTCAACGGTGAAGTTTGTGAAATCAGGCACCGGATTTTCGTCATTGGACAGCGAAACATTCCATGGCAGTGTGCGTAATAGACCATGCAGAGTTCTTTGATGCCTGGCTCCGCTCTTACAGGGGACACGCGGGCTCGCCGAGTTGACGCAAGGCAAGCGCGAAGGCCGCACCGGGAAAGGATGTGGCGGGAAGGCCGAAGATTCGAGGTTCCACCCGCGACCGCCCGATTCGGGAGATACACAGGAATTCCGGCGGCCTAGAAAACGAAAGGACATGACCATGGACCAGAGAAAGAACGGATTGCACTTGAGCCGCCAGACCATCCGGTCCCTGGACGCGGCGCAGCTCGCGTCGGTCGTCGGGGGTGACCATGCGGTGCCCAACTTCCGCCATGTGGAGCAGTATTCAAACGCCTGTCCGGAGACGAATGGCTGCCTCGTCTCCAACAACCCGAACGATTGCAGCTACGGGTTCACGAACTGATCCGCCCGGAGAGCGACGGACCGGGTCATTCCCGACCGGAAGGGTGCCGACGGTGTGAATGTACATCCGTCATGAATGGAGGCGGTCATGCAGGGACGCAAAACGAAACTCCGACTCAACCGGCGGACGGTCCGCACGGTTGATCCCCGCGACCTGGCGCGGGACATGTCATCAAGCTCTGCTGCACTAGCGGATTACGGCATCCGACAAGACCCGATTCTGGTGCCGGACAATCCGTCCGACCGCGCGAAGTGCACATTCGGATGCACGCCGCCGGAACAGTAGAGGGTTCGACCGTGGTGTGGGGACAGCGCCCGCAGGCGTCAGAACGCAGACGGGTGACGACCCACCGATCATTGGAGGAGCACTCACAAAGGGAGTACAACCATGCGGCTGAAGAAGAAGAAGAAACTTGAGTTGAACCGGCAGACGATTCGATCGCTTGATGCGCGCGAACTGGCGCAGGTGAAGGGCGATGCGGGAGCGGTCTTTCCGGCGTATGCCGCGGGCCCGGTGAACATCGATCCCCCCGTCGCTTCAGCAGGCGACCTGAGTTGCTCTTGTATATGGGGCGGCGCTGAACAGAAAGAGCTCTACGCCCCCGGAGGCCAGGGCTTGTATTGACGATCGGGGCGGACCGCTTGCCCGCTTGGAAGCGGGGCTCGATAATGGGGGGGCGGCCGAGTCGATGTCCAGCGCTGCGGGGCAGATCGAGCGTGGCTCGTCCGGCGCACGAGGCGGAATGAGGTCATGCTGAAGGACGCGCCGGATTGGCCGCCGATTCTCGAGGGTGCTCTCGCCGATCGCGCGAGGGCGACGGAGCGCGCGATCGGCGAGGCACTCCTCGAGCGTCTTGAAGCAGAGGACGAAACGGATCGTGCGGACACAACTCCGACGATCCGCGCCGATTTGCCGAACGGCGTCGCGGGGCAGGCATTGCTATTCGGCTATCTGCATCGAGCCGGACATGGCGAGCGTTACCTGGAAGCATGCACGCGCTGTATCGACCGGGCCGTTGACGCCGTGGCGGAGTTGAGCATGACCCCGGCCTTCCTGGGCGGATTCCCGGGGATCGCGTGGGCCGTGCAACACGTGCAGGGGACGGTATTCGGCTCGACGGACGCGGATCTGAACGAACCGATCGACGCAGCGCTGCTGCGTTGGCTCGATCAATCTCCGTGGCGGTGGGAGTACGACCTGGTAAGCGGGCTGGTGGGGATCGGGGTGTACGCGCTGGATCGGGTCGGCTCGCCGTCGGGCCGACCGCTGCTGGAGGCGATCGTGGACCGGTTGGCGGGTATCGCCGAACCATCCGGCGACGGCCTGGCATGGCGCACGCCTGCGCACCTGCTCCCGGACCAGCAGCGCAAGGCGTGCCCGAACGGCTACTACAACCTGGGCATGGCGCACGGGATACCCGGGATCATCGCGCTGCTGGGCGAGATTGTGAGCACGGGGATCGCCGCGGAGCGTGCCGGGGCGATGCTGCAAGGCGCCGTCGAGTGGATGATGGCGCACCGGCTGCCGCGGGCGAGCGGATCGAATTACGCGTACTGGCTGGCGGCGGATCAGGAAGCGGTTCCGGCGCGCTCGGCGTGGTGCTACGGTGATCCGGGCGTCGCGGTGGCGCTGCTGCGTGCGGGACGGTTTTGCGGCCACCGCGAGTGGGAACGCGTGGCGCTGGACATTGCCTGGGACGCGGCGCGCCGGCCGGTGGAGCAGACGGGCGTGGTGGATGCGGGCTTGTGTCACGGGGCGGCGGGTCTGGGGCACATATTCAATCGCCTGTATCACGCAACGGGTGACACGGCGCTGGGGGACGCGGCGAGGCTGTGGTTCGAGCGGGCTC
>Ga0272442_10007234_pt1 | contig 14406 bp, 10 predicted proteins | sample SSMForm2O_FD_200262 | JGI IMG/M metagenome (GOLD analysis project Ga0272442, IMG submission 200262) | Marine sediment archaeal communities from Little Sippewissett salt marsh, Falmouth, MA, United States - SSM-Form-2O | ecosystem: Environmental > Aquatic > Marine > Wetlands > Sediment ...
GGGCAGGGCCCGGGCAAGCCAGGATCTCGCGCGAGCGAGCATGGCAGCCCTGGCGCTTGCGGGCGAGTCGGCCCCGTCTGCGTTCTTGACCGGCGAGAACTCCTCTTCGCGCGGCACCTCCAGCGTGACAGACCTGCCTGCAAAGCCAAGTGCGTCAAAAATGAACATTTCGAACTTGAGGCCCGTGACGCTGTCCTCCTCAAGGCGGCCCTCCCGGTTTTCAAGGCAGGCGATATCCTTGACCGCGCTGTGCCAGGGCAAATGAAAATCATCGCGGCTGACGAGCTTTTCCACGAAGCCGCGGTTGAGCATATGCACGGCAATATTGGCGCTCTTGAAGCGCAGGGTTCCGTCGGGCAGTTTCCCGGCAGCCTGCTCGGGCGTGAGCTCGCTGTACTCGATGCAGCCCAGGCGCCCGTTCACGCGGCCGATAATGCCGACCTTTTCTCCCGGATCGGTCTTGCGAACGACCTTGGTGGACATCTGGGCCCTGCGGCCGATATGGGCGCCCACGAACAGGGGGTCGGCGATCCTGACGAGGGGGTTGTCCACCTGGAAATAGAACAGTTCATCGATGCCGCGCCCGGCCATGTCTTCCAGCGCGCCGCTGTCCTGCAGGGCGTAAAGCGATCCGCCGTGCCCGTTCGGATTTTTGAACAGCTGCCCGTCACTGCCCACGATCAACTGGCCGGCCATGTCCAGCGACGGGACCTGTTTCTGCACGATGAAGCGCACATCCTCGGACTGCAGGCCGAAAAAGCCGTGCAGCTGAAAAAAATCAACTGTCGCGCTATTGTTCTCTTTCGAGGTGAGGATATACCACGGCAGGGTCACGCTGTGGCGCTGCTGCAGGGCCAAAATCTGCTCGGCAAACAGCTGGAACAGGCTTTTCGCCTGCAGGGGCGAGACCTGAAAACAGCCTTTGGGCCCGTCAAAGCCGAGGCGCGAGCCCTGGCCGCCCGCGACCAAAAACAGGCCCACGCGGCCGTCCTGCAGGGCCCGGGTGCCCAGGGCCTCGAGACGGACGCACTCCTGGCCGGTGCAGGTGCTGCTGCCCGGGCACAGCAGCTCGGGTTCCTCGAAAATTTTTTCTCCCTGTCCGGTCCCGGAAGTCTTGAACCCGGCATACAGCCCTGAAACGGCTGCAAAATCGACTTCCGTGATTTCCCGCAGCAGGGCCTCCCGCGCGGAACCGTCAAGCAGCTCCAGGCAGCGCAGCACGCGCTGCTGGCCGTGCTGTTCAAGGATGTTCAGGATGGCATCAGGAGTCATGACAAAACTATACGTTGGCGACGGCTGTGCGGCGCAGCAATAGCAATCAGGGACTCACGTTACGCTCGAGCAGCTCGGCGACCTTACTGATAAGGCCGTCAAGGTTGGCGGACTTCACGATATACTCGTCCGAGGCCCATGTCTCGAGGTTCTGGCGGTATTCGCCGTAGGCCGTACACAGGATCACCGGCACCTCGGTGTTGGTCTCCCTGATGCGGCCCACCAGTTCGATGCCGTCCATGCCCGGCATCTTGATATCGATAACCAGAAGGTCGGGGTCCGTTTCGGAAAACTTTTGCAAAGCCTCCTCGCCATCGGCAGCCAGCACCACGGTATAGCCCGCTTCTTCAAACTCCTCGCGGTACAGAAGGCGGATGCTTTCCTCGTCGTCGGCGAACAGTATGGTTGCCATGGGTCCCCCTTTCCGTGCTCGTGCCGCACACAGGTCGCGGTGCGCCCCGGCGCTATCCCGGGGTCTCGGTGTCGCGCAGATACTGCGCGGCCTGCTCAGGCGGGGTGGGATTGATATAGAATCCCGAGCCCCATTCAAACCCGGCCACTTTGGTGAGCCGTGGTATGATCTCGAGATGCCAGTGATAGAAATCGCTGACATCCTTGTTGAACGGTGCCGTATGCAGCATGAAATTGTAGGGCGGAAAACCGAGTGCGGCGTTGATCTTTTTAAAAACAACGCTCATGATCCCGGCAAGGGCGTTCATCAAATCCCCGGGCGTTTCCTCGAAAACGGCCCGGTGGGCCCGGGGCAAAATATGGGTCTCGAAAGGAAAACGCGAGGCAAAGGGCTCAAACGCGACGAAGTGCTCATTATCGGCGACCAGGCGGCGGCCGTCGGAGAGCTCCTGCTCGATAATATCGCAAAATACGCACTGGCGCTTGTAGCTGAAATAGGCCTGGGCACCGTCCAGCTTTTCCATGACCCTGCGGGGAATGACCGGCAGCGCGATAAGTTGCGAGTGCGGGTGCTCGAGGCTCGCCCCGGCAGCCTCGCCGCAGTTCTTGAACACAGAGGTGTAGTGCAGCCGATTGTCCTGCTTGAGTGCGTCCAGGCGTGCCTTGAAGGTCAGCAGGATAGTGGTGATATCGGCAACCGGAAGGGTCGACAGGGTCGCCTCGTGGTCGGGCGTTTCAACAATGACCTCATGCGCGCCCACACCGTTCATGATGTCGTACATTCCCTCGGCGCGTTTGTCCAGACTGCCTTGGCTCGACAAGGCCGGGAACTTGTTCGGCACGACCCGCACGGCCCAGCCGCGGCCGCCCGGACGGTCCTCGGGAAGGGAAAACACCTCGGGCGGGGTTTTGTCCTCATTGCCCGGACACAGCGGGCAGAAGCCCCCGCGCGGCCGGGCGGGCTCGACCTTCAGGTCGGACGGGCGCTTGGCGCGCTCGGTGGAGATGATGACCCAGCGGCCGATCACAGGATCTTTTCGCAGTTCAGACAACGCCCGACCTCCCGCAGAAACAAAACAGTACGCTTACCAGTTAATTGAGCCGCTTGCTCCGAAACAATCCCGGGCCATGTCAGCCGCACCTGATGCGGGGCCCATTAACAAATTCTGGATTCCGGGTCGCGCTGTTCATCCTCCGTAGCAGGTTACTGCGAAGGACGGATGCTTGCCCGGAATGACAACCGCGTTTATGCCGGTTGCAGCAGAAACCGGTGCGCCTTGCGTAAGGATATTCTTAAGCAGCCGGCCCGGAAGCCCTTTTTATTAAGCTGCCACGCGTCAACGCGAACGCCCGCGTGAAGGCGTATATATCCCTTGTAGTAAATTTTTGATGTTTTTTCAAATCGTTTCTTTTGTGCCCGCAAAAAGGCTGACGCCGAGCCGAAAAGACTGGAGACAGTGTCCGCCCGGCGCCAGGCGCAGCCTGCGGTGCAGCAGCAGGGTTGACTGCTGGTAGGTGCACGCAAAACCGCTCTGCGAGCGGGCGACCGTTTCCAGCGGTAAAACCCACACCCCGGTTGCAGGATGCGTACTCAAAAGCAGTTCCATGCCGCTCCATTCATCAACCATACTGAAGGACTCGATATTGCCGAACGCGGCCCGGGTGTCCATCATCAGCTCGTGGTCGGGGAAACCCGGAAAACGATAATAGCGCAGCCGGTCATCCCCGGCCAGCAGCGTCAGGTTGAGTTCGGTTGCGAACCACAGCTCAAGCGTATGCGCCGACCTGTTGTGCAGGGTGCAGGCGACATCCAGGCGCATACCGCGGCAGTCCAGCGTGTAGCGTTTGGTAAGCCGCACCGGCTGCTCAACGTCGTCGTGCATGACCATCCCGTCGCGCCGCAGCTTCAGCACGCACGTCCCGATCCCGCCGGGATCGCATTCCGCCTGCTCGACCAGATACGTGGCCTGCACAAAATCACCGAGCTCGGGATACTGCGACTGGGAAAAATTCTCGAGCGTGGTCGTGGGGCCCAGGAAATGGTCGATAAAACTGTAGCGGCGGTACCAGTCATAGGCGATCTTGGGCTGCAGGGCCGCTATGGTCTCCGGGGAAACAGGACCGGCCATCGACTGGGACAACAGGGCGCTGCGCCCGTTGGCATGCTCGCGCTTGAGGAAACGGTGGTAGCTCTCCATGCGGCGGCTGAGCGTGTTGCCGACATTGAACGAGCGCGGGCGCACGTCGAGCTCGACAAGTGCGCCGCCCTCTTCCGGCGCGAACAGCGCGCCCAGGCCGTTGCCCGAGCAGCCGAGCATGCGCGTTCCGTCGCACTTGAAATCAAGGGATTCCCAGCACGGCTCCCGGGGCGACTCGCGGTCCAGGATGTTCTCGGCATTGATCAGGTGTTCATACACCGCATGCCGTAAATAGTTCTGGTACAGCCCCCCGAAAATACCGTGCCAGTAGGCGCAGTTGCACTGGGCCCGGTAGAGTTCGCGCTGCGCCTCATCCAGGCGGGAAGGGTCGGCCGGGCCCTCAGAGCGCAGGTCTTCCAGGCGGCGGCTGACCCTGAGCATCTTTTTATGCATATGGTTTGCTTCGGGGTACTTGACCAGGAAGTTGCTCCAGCACCCGCCGTGGATAAAGGAACGGTACTGCTCCTTCATGTTCGAGTCTTTAAGCTCGTTCAGCATGTCCTCGAAGCGAATAACCGCCTCGGCCGGCAGGGCCCACTCCATCAGTTCGTCATAGGAAAGGCTCGGCAAATAAATGGTGCCGGTTGCCGGGGCCGACGCCAGGTACTCGCTGAACGTGGTCATCTGGATAATATCGCTGTTTTCCTCCAGGGCCGTAAAAAACTGCTCGAGCCAGCCGTCTTCATACACCGACTTGGCCGTGCCCGGCCACAGGCCGAACTTTTCGCCGTCATCTCCGTAGGTAAGGGCAATGGGGCTTTCGGCTCCGGCCATGTAGCGCAGATACGAAATGGTTTCCTCCGGCGGCGTGAAGGGAATGCTGTAGCGCAGCTGCCGGTTGATGGGGAACACGGCCAGCGTGCTCCCCTGACGCTCGGTCATGTAATAACCGTGGATCTGTTCGGGGGGAATGCCCGCATGCAGAAGGTGTGTACTGTCGAGCAGGGTATAGCTGAGCCCGGCCCGCTCGATCAGGGGCGGAAGCCCCGGGTCCCAGACACGCTCTGCCAGCCAGATCCCCCGGGGACGGTGTCCCAGGTGCTGCTCCAGGAATGCATTCATCATGGCGATCTGGCCGCTGATATCCGGGTCGCGCAGGGAGGCGAAGATCGGCTCGTAGAACCCGCCGCCAAGCAGCTCTACCTGATTGCGCTCGATCAGCGCCCGCAGACGCTCCAGCAGCTCCGGTGCGCGCGCGGCCATCCATTCCAGCAGAGTGCCGGAATAATGCAAACACACCCGGATACGCGGATGGCGCTCAAGATGGTCCAGCAGGGGAATGTAGGCTTGAGTGAATGCTTCCTGAAAAAGATGGCCAAGGTTGCCGACGGGCTGATGATTGTGAATGCAGAACAGGAAGTAGATTTTCATGCTGGGCGCCCCGGCAGGGTGTGCGGTGTGAAGGTTGACGATCAGGCGGACCCGGGCAGAAACATCATGCCTGGCGGGCTTTTTCCTTGCGCTCCTGCTCTTCCTTGCACTCAATGCACAGCGTTGTTACCGGGCGCGCCTCAAGCCGCCGGGCGCTGATCTCGCAGCCGCATTCCTCGCACAAACCGAAGGAGCCGTCTTCAATGCGCTGCATGGCTTTCTCTATCTTCGTGATGAGCTTGCGCTCGCGGTCACGGATGCGCAACGTGAAGTTGCGGTCGGACTCGAGCGTGGCCCGGTCATTGGGATCGGGAAAGGTTTCATCGTCGTCGGTCATTTCCACGACCGTGTCGGCGGCCCCGCTTTCCAGCGCAGCCTTGCGCTGTTCAAGAAGTTTTCTGAAAAACTCAAGCTGTGTTTTATTCACGGTTGTCATTCCTCCGTGCGAAAAGGTATCCAACAAAAACAAGGAATAATATCACAAACCGATGCAAAATAAAACACTTTTTCGAGAGCGGTTTTATCCGCCCTGCGGCGCATAGGAATACGTGCCGCTTTTGCCGCCGCTTTTTTTCAAAAGCCGGACCCCGGAAATGCTCATGGACCGGTCGATAGCCTTGCACATGTCATAGATCGTGAGACAGGCGGCCGTCACGGCCATCAGGGCCTCCATTTCGACCCCGGTGCGGTCGATAATTTTTGCTGTTGCCTGCACCTCGATCCGGTTGTGTTCGGGCTGCGGGAAAAACTGCATGGCAACCGAGGTCAGATTGAGCGGATGACACATGGGAATGATGCTTCCGGTCTTCTTGGCTGCCATAATACCGGCTACCTGGGCCACGGCCAGCACATCGCCCTTGGTGATCCGTCCGCCCATGATCCGCTCGTAGGTTTCCGCCTGCATGGATACGGTGGCGGTGGCAATGGCCTCGCGCAGTGTCGGTGGCTTTTCGCTCACATCGACCATGCGCGAGCGGCCCGATTCATCAAAATGCGTCAAATCGCTCATGCGGTATTCTCCTGTCATGTATTGACTCTATATAAAAAATATATCACGAAATTCCTTCAAAAAAACATCTTTTTGCCTTGTCGCAACAATCCGGCGGGCACGATAGGCGCAGGCTATTCTTCCGGCGGCTCGCCGTAGCGCCGATAGGCTTCGGCCACGTCGGGCAAAGCTCCCGCAACCGCGACAAGTGTCGGGTAGGGAAACGTTACGGTCAACTCTTCGTCGGCAAGGCCCACATATTTGCGCCAGGCCACATCGCTGTAACTAAAAAAAGGCTTGCCGGTGACAAAAGGAAAACGTATCAGGAACGGGCATGCCCCGTTGCCCCCGAATCCCTGCACGGGCTCGCCGGCCACGTAGCAGTAGGTGCGGCTGAGGATGTCGGCGGCTGCCGGCGTGCAGAACACGATCGCCAGCTCAGGTTCATCAACGATGCCCAGGGGGCCCACCTGTATCCCGGAACAGGGCCGGGGATACTCTTTGAAAAGCCCTTCCAGCGCATCTTCATAGTGCAGGGCGGTCGGCACGTCCCGGTATGCCCGGCTGACCGCGAAATGGGCCTCAAGCATCTCATCGCGCTCCTGCTTTGACAACGGAGGGGCAGCGCCGGTGGAGACCATGCCGCCGGTGCAGAAGCACTGTTCGCGATCGGTGTAAAAAGTCGCCCCGGCGGCGAGCGCCTCCCCGATCTGCGTGCACACGCCCGGAAACGCGCTTCCCTCATAGCGCGGAATATGCGCGGGCGGCTGCGGCCATGTCCTGATCCCGATAAGATCCTTGCGTACCGAAAGAACGCCTCGCACCGTGCTGATGACTTTTTGCTTATCCATAGGGGCCTTTCCTTTACCTGCGTGTTTGTTCTCCGCATGCGCGGCAGGCACATGCATGGCCGGGGAGTATAAAGGCAGGCGCACTGCGTGTCAACCCGGATGACTTTTCCGCTGCAGCCATGGAAGTTCTTTTCAGGCCCTGCCGAATTCCATTGAAAAGCGGAACCACAAATGATATAAATCGTTAAACTATTTGCGTACAAAGTTTCAATGCCGCTTGCCATAACCAAACCAACAGGGAGGAAACAGTACTATGGCGCAGGAAGAAACGACAGTTAAAATAAAAAAATTCGCCGGCATCGAGGTTCCGCCCGAACTTACTCGAACACATTTCTTCTTCCTCTTTTTCAACACCTTCATCATCGGCATGTTCATGAGCCTCCCGGCCATTCTGCAGCCGGCGTTCATGAACGACATCATCAAAATCGACCCCGGCTTTACCGGCTCCATTAACAGCTTTCTGCAAAACATGAGCCAGATCGCAACCCTGGCCTTCGTGGCCCTGATCGGATCACTGTCCGACAAAACCGGCCGCAAGATCCTGATATTGCTCGGATTCATTATGCTGGCAGTATCCTTTTACCTGTTCACGATTTCCAATGCCATTGCCGTGTCCCTCGGCATCCCGGTCGATGCAGCGGCATCGATCTGCGCTGCGCTGAGCTTTGTGCCGGGCAAGGCCGCTGAATTCACCTCGTTCGCGCCGGGGCTGCTGGTCGCCTACGTCATGCGCTTTATGGTCGGCATCGGCCTGATACTGGCTTATCCCCAGTTCATCACCATGGTCGGCGACTACGTAAGCGACAAGGACCGCGGCAAGGGCATGGCCATGAACGGCATGGCCATGGGACTGGCCTCGATCCTTGTGTTCGGGATTTTCGGCTCGATCCTGAAAAAAGGCGGCATACTCGCCGGATTCAACACAGCCATCGCGATTGCAGGGATCGGGGCTGTTTTAACGGCGCTGTTCATGAAAGACCGTATGCCCGAAAAGCCCAAGGAAAAGCAAGGATTAAAAAACGTTATTCCGCTGGTCAAGCAGAGCAAGGCGATCAAGGCCGCCTATTTGTGCTCCCTGATCACCCGGGCCGATATCGTCGTGCTGGCCACCTACATTGTGGCCTGGGGCGTCAAAATCGCTCCGACGCTGAACATGGCATCCAAGGACGCAACTGCGAAAACCATGATACCCATGATCGTCATGGGCGTCGTATCGTTTCTCGCGTTTCCCGCTATCGGCATCATGCTCGACAAGTGGGGCCGCATGCCCACCATTTTGCTGGCAATGCTGCTCGCCGGTGTCAGCATGCTGCTGATCGCTATCGCGCCGACACCCTTCAGCCCGCTGGTCTACGTGGGCGCCGTGCTTGCCGGCATCGGCATGTCGGGCTCGATCGCGGGCGCGAATACACTGGCGATCGACGCCTCACCCATCACCCTGATGGGTGCTGTCATGGGCGGACTGAACACCATGCAGCCCATCGGCATATTGTTCTTCCTCGGGCTCGGCGGCGTGCTGTTTGACATGAACCCCGGGTACGCCTTCGCGCTCAAGGGTATCGCGACTTTGCTTCTGACCATATGGCTTTTCTTTGTTAAAAACGGGGTCACCAAAGAAATCAAGCCGGTCTTCACCATGCAGTGGGAAGACGCTGCCAGGGCCCAGATGATGAAAGTGCCCGGCGGTGTGCGCCAGGGAGCGATCGAGGGAACCGAGTCCTACGCGCAGGACAAGGGCCTGACGGTCGTTACGCTCGAGCTGTGCAAAGAGCTGAAAAAAATGATGGATGAAGGCTAGCCGGGCCCGACAGGCTTGGCAAGGGTCGATCCCTCAGTTTACCAGGCACCGCCAGGGCAGTAAAAACCGGCGGTGCCTTTTTTGTTCCACGCCGACAGCACTCCATGCAACAGCAGCATCCTCGAGGCAAAAAGAAAAATAAAATTTGAAAAAAGCGAGCGGCGCCTTTTACATTTGACTCTTCTTTAAGCGAACCCCTATAATCATCCCATGCCGCTTCCCGTTACAAAGCTTATTAAAAAGGCCTGCATGCTGGGGCGGAGAAAAGACCCGGAGCAATTATTGTATTGTCTTGATAGACCCGGACCGCGGGAAATCCGCCCGGGAAGGATTAATGCGTTTTCAGGCTGGGCCTATGCTGTGGGCGATCAGCGCGTCGCGGGCATAGAGGTCTGCCAAGACGGCACACTGCTCGGAACCTGCGAGTACGGCCTTGAGCGTGAGGATGTCTACAAAGCCTATCCACGCTGCCCCCAGGCGCGCATAAGCGGCTTCTTCGCCTGGATACCGATTCCGGAACAGGCTGCCGGCCCGGTGTATATGTACATTGTTGACGCACACGGGCGGCGCCGCGAGATCGCCAGGCTTCATCCTTCCCGAAGTTCAGGGTCGCGAAAATTTTTCAATACGACGCTGGCGCGCAGAAGCGCCGGGAAAACATCCCGTAAAAAACCCGTCGCCGCGCTCGACATACCCCGGCAGATCCTGATAGCCGGCATGGCAAAGACCGGGACCACGGGGCTTTTTTTCAAGATCGGCAACTCGCTGATATCCTGCGGCGGGCCTGCATTGCAGACAAAATTGTTATTTGAGCCCACGTCGTACTCGGGCCCCGGAGACCAGCGGGTCCTTGCGAAAATCATCGTTTCAAAAAAAGACGATATTACAATCTGGGGGGACGGCAGGAAAATCCGCTGGGCCGATTATAACGGCTTCAAAAATTTCGACAGGAAGATCCTGCTGCACCGCGATCCGCGCGACCGGCTGATAAGTTCGCTGCTGTATTCAGCCCAAAACAATGTCTTTAAAAAAAACACCGCGTGCCTTGACGCATTTTTGGCTCTTCTGAAGAAAAAAGAGCAAAACCCCGGCACGGTCACCCTGCTGGAGCTGCTCGAGCTGCGGCTGCGCACCGGGACCTACAGCCTGCAAACCTGGAAAAACGGCCTGAAAGAAACGATTGATTATTTTCTGGACTTCCGGCGCAAGCACCGCGATTTTTTTCATTATAGGTATGAAGACTTTGTTCAGGGCACCACGGCGGGTCTGGAAAAATTTCTCGGGTTTCCGCTGTGCGGCGATGCCTCGGTTGGAAGCGGGCTTGAGCGTGTTGTCAGGACAAAAAAATCCGGCGACTGGCACAACTGGTTTACTGAAGAGGATATTTCGTTTTTCAGGCCGGTCTTTCAAGAGATGCTGCGGGAGTTCGGCTATGGGGACGCGTGGGAACTGCCGGAGCGTAAAATAATCCTGCCCGCGCATGCCTCGGAATACGTACAAAAAATAACACGCCCATAACACAAAAACCGGTGCCTGCCGCGATGGAAAAAAACGAAGATCGGACCTGTTTATATATTTATGCGCACATCCCCAAATGCGCGGGCACGACGCTGACGTATCATCTTGAACAGAATTTTCCAAGGGACGTGCTCATGCCCCTGTACAACTATAAATTCTACAATCATGCCGCGGGCCGGTTTGAAAAGCCCGGCAACTACAACGCCATACATGCACACCTATGCAGTCTTTCACCAACAATCAAAGGCCGTATCCGCTTCGCGTACGGGCACCATGCCTATTACGGCACACATGCCTTTTTCCCACAGCCTGTCCGCTATATAACGTTTTTACGCAATCCCGTTCCCCGGGTTGTTTCAACCTACTACCAGTACCGCAGGCGGCATCAATTGAATCTGCCCCTTGGTTCCTGGGCCGGAATGCCCCCGAACCTGCCGTTCGACGAATGGCTGGACTCCGGCCATCCAAGAATTTCGAACCACATGACACGGTTTCTGTGCCGCCAAAGCGATGAAGACCTGCGTGACCCAAAGCCCATGAATCGAACACACCTGGAACGCGCGAAACAAAACCTCGAACAATTTTTCTATGTCGGCATAACCGAAAAAACGACGCTCGATTTTTCATACCTGTTCGATATCTTCGGCGTAAAAAAGTTTTTCAAAGGCCGCAACATTACCCCGGACAGGACTGTTGGCGTTACGCTTGAGGTGGTCGATACGATCTCATCAAAAAACATGCTCGACCGGGAGCTCTACGAACACGCTCGCGCCATAAACCGCCAACAGCGGGCCTCGCTTCCCGGCTTCTGGCCTCGGGCGGGGCGCACATGGTTTCGACGAAATGTTTTGTCGCTCAGGGAGCCCTCGCATATTGATTTCATGGGCTGACAGGCCCCGGCGCGAACATGGATCCGGACCCTTTCCTGTTGACACACCCGCACACTAGCCCTATACTGCTCTGATTGAAATGCACATTCACCATTGATCCCTTGTACGTTCCGAAACTAAAACCGCTGCCGCGATGAGCGCTCCTCTTTTCAGTATCATCCTGCCCGCCTGGAACCGGGCGGACTGCATCCGCCCGAGCATTGAAAGCGTAGTGGCACAGACGCTGCAGGACTATGAACTGCTCATCATCGACGACGGCTCCGACGACGGCCTCGAGCAGGCGGTCCGTTCCCTTCTGACAGGCACCATCACGTACCATCGGCGGCCGCACCTGGGTGTCGGCGCAGCACGGAACTTCGGGCTGGACCTGGCGCGCGGCGCCTACATAGCCTATCTCGACTCGGACAATACCTGGCACCCCGCGTTCCTTTCCACAATGTACAGGGCGCTGCGTTCCTCTCCTGGGCGACAGGCAGCCTACTGCTCGTGCAACCGGTTCACGGTTGACGAACATGGCATGCGGCACCTGGACTCGGTGCTTGGGGAGACTTTTGATTTTAAAAAACTGCTGTCCGGCAACTATATCGACCTCAACACCTTTATCCATGCCAGGGCGATCCTGAACGAAAAGCTGCGCTTTGACGAAAACCTGAAGCGCCTCAACGACTGGGATTTTATCCTGAATCTTACCCGCCATCATAAACCCCTTTTCGTCAGGGATGTACTGGTCGATTATAACAACGCCCTTGCGCCCAACACGATCACCGCTAACGAGGATTTTTTCGGGCCCCTGATAAAAATAAAGCAGCGCTATAAAAAATTCGACACCAGAACCGTCGATATCGTTCACGACGGCATTACCTACCGGTGTGAAAACCTTCCCGACAAAACCTACTATAACTATCTGAAGACATCCCATCAGTCCGACTGGAACACCGTGGACTTTGCGGCCCCGGGCCTTCCCTATATAGTGCAGATTGAACCGACCAATTACTGCAACCTTTCCTGCACGGTATGCCCGGCAGCGGCCGGCCGAAGCAGACTGAACCGGGACCGCAGGCACATGAGCCTGCAGGAGTTCAAACATATTGTCGATAATATGCAAGACTATCTGTTGCTGCTGGTGCTCTGGGACTGGGGAGAGCCGTTCCTGAACCCAGACCTGCCTGAAATGATTCGCTATGCAGCCGAAAAGGGAATAAAAACCGTTACCAGCACCAATGGCCATTTTTTGCAAGACCGCATCTATCTTGAACGCATTTTGTCCTCAGGGCTGACAACCCTCATCATCGCCATTGATTCGCTGAAACAGGACAAATATGTCCGCTATCGGCAGGGCGGCAACCTGGGCAAGGCCATGGAAGGACTGCGCAATGTTCTTGATCTGAAGAAAAAGCTCGGTTCTCCAACCCGTATCAACCTGCGCATGGTGCTGATGAAAAGCAATGAAGACGAGCTTCCGGCCATGCGCGCATTCGCGCAAAAAATGAAGGTTGATATATTCTCGGTGAAAACGGCCAATCCGACGATCGGCGAAACCGGAAACGATGAAGATATCGTCCCTGTGCGGCCCGATTACCGCAGGTACGCCTATAGGCCAGGGACCTTCGAGCGGATCCGTATCGGGGGACCCTGTGGCAAGCCCTGGTTTATGATTAATGTGCACAGTAACGGCAATGTCGTCGCCTGCTGTTATGACTACGACCAGGAACTGACCGTAGGCAATGCACTTGAGCAGCCTCTTTCCAAGATATGGAACTCGCAGGCCTGCCGCGATTTGCGCAAAAAGCTCTTCTACGATAAGGACACGCTGAAAAAATGCCGCGAGTGCGATGTCAACTTCAAGCTTTCACAAAAAGGCTGGTTTGTCGAGGTAGCCGAATGCAACCTCGGCCCGCGCAAGCGGGCTTCCAGGGCTCTGCGGAAAGCCGCCAGAAAATTTCTGCCGCAGCCCCTTTCGTCGCTGTTCGCGAAGGTATACCGCACCCTTGACACGGCCGCCCTCACTATTAAAAATCGCCCGCACACGGCATCCGCAGCCTGCATGCCAAGCACCATATATCAGCTGGATGTCCCGTTTGCCGTTGACCGGGAAAAGAGCTGGACGCCGGTTCCGGTTTTCCAGGGCAAGACACAGGCGGCTTCCATGCTCAGCTGCCATGTTTCAGCGCTCGCGGCGGGCTGCTCTCCTCACCCGCCGCACGAACACCGGGAAGAAGAAATCCTGCTGCTGCTGTCCGGAGAACTTGACATTATTGTCCGGGACGAGCACGATGCAAAAAAAACAAACCGGCTCCGCATACAACCCCGGCAGCTGCTGTATTATCCCCGGGGGTTTGCACATACATTGCAGGCAGCAGGGTCAGTGCCCGCCAATTATCTCATGCTGAAATGGCACAACAAAAAAACCAAAAGGACTTCTGCTCTTTCCTGTGGGCTCTTTGATGTTCGCGCCAGCACAACCGACACCAGGGTTGCCGAGGGAACACGGCGGCGCCTGGTTTTTGAAGGGCGGACCGGGTACCTGAAAAAACTGCACTGCCATGTTTCAACGCTTGAGCCGCTGGCAGGCTACGAACCGCACGAAGATCCCTATGATGTTATCATTATTGTACTTGACGGGGAGGTAGAAACACTGAGGCGCAGGGCCGCGGCGCATTCCGTTATTTATTATGCCGCCGGTGAGCCGCACGGCCTGCGCAATCCCAGTGAGACATGCCCGGCCCATTACGCGGTTTTCGAACTGCACCACACATAATAACATAGGGCCTTCTGCCTTTTTGTGCATAAAAAATCGATTGTCTATCTATACGGCAAAGCTAAAAGCTCTTTGCGACATAACACGTTTTGAGGAATTTCCGTGAATGCCATGACGCGGAATGAGATAATTTCCCCCTTTAAAAAAACATGTGCTGAGCGCAGCCAAAGCAGGGGACACAGGGGGATTTCATTCTTCCGGAAAATCCCCCAACCCCCTTTGCAAAAGGAGCTTCAGGGTTTTCAGTGGGTAGCCCCCTTGTCTTGTGGCCATGTTCATCAATACGTTACCGGGGTTGTGCCGGCCGAAATGGAAGATATCGGGATCGCCACGATGCGAACAAAGAGAGCG
>Ga0272442_10007235_pt1 | contig 14404 bp, 13 predicted proteins | sample SSMForm2O_FD_200262 | JGI IMG/M metagenome (GOLD analysis project Ga0272442, IMG submission 200262) | Marine sediment archaeal communities from Little Sippewissett salt marsh, Falmouth, MA, United States - SSM-Form-2O | ecosystem: Environmental > Aquatic > Marine > Wetlands > Sediment ...
GTGAAGGGGTATATCATTTTCGGTATGCGGGACCTGTTCTACGAGCTGGAGAGAATAGCCGATCCCGGCGGTCCGTATGTGTCCTGCCCTTATCTCATCAATATGTTCCCGGAACCAGCGGTCATAGTACCCTCTTCCGTGACCCAGCCTGTTCCCGTTTCCGTCAAAGGCCAGTCCGGGACTGAGTACCAGGGCTCGGTCCAGTTTCCCCCGGCGGTATAGCCCGGATTCGAGAGAGGGTTCCCAGATACCGTAGGGGTGAAGCTCGAGTCCCAGCTTTCTATAAAAATCTTCCGGATTCCCGGGGGCCGCAATATCCGTCTCCGGTATGATAACCCTGCGGAACTCAATCCGGTCTCTGTCCATTCTGGGGGCCCAGATTTTCTTTGCAAGACGGACCGCCCGGAAGATTATTCGGAAGGTTTGAATCTCTTCCGGCATGGACAGAAATATCAGCAGGTCACCGGAGTCTTTCCACTCCGGGAGGCTGCAAAGGTTATCCAGAAGGCTCTGTTCCTCAGCTCTTCTTTTCCCCGCAGGCATGCCGGCAATTTTCTCCCGCATTTCAATTCTCATCTTCTCTTTTTCCTCAGGCAGATTCATAACAGATCTGCTCCTTCCCGGCTGAGCACAACAGCGGTCTCCAGGTGAAAGGTCTGGGGAAACATATCCATCGGCTGAATCATCCGGATGTTGTATCCGGCGCTGAGAAAGAACTGAACATCCTTCGCCAGAACAGCGGGAAAACAGGAGATGTACAGAATGGTCCGGGCTCCGAGGGAGGCGATCACTGATGCCATATCCTCAAGACCCTGTCTGGGAGGGTCGCAGATGACGGTATCGACTTTTCCCCTGTGCCGGAGGAGTTCTTTCGCACTATCCTGTACCGCTGTATGTCGGTAAGAAAAATCCGTCAAGCCGAGTTCCTTTCTTTTCTGTTCCGCCCGTTTGATTGCCGGCTGTGATATATCAAGGCCCAGAAGCCGGATACCGAATTCCGCCAGGGGGAGTGACAGATTCCCGTCTCCACAGTACAAATCAATGACCAGCCCCCGGCCCGTTCCGTTTTTTTTAACGGTTTGCCGGATGAAGTCCTGTAAAACCCGGTTTATCCATCGATTCGCCTGAAGAAAACCGAGCTTCGAATAATCTCCCGGGAACAGGAATCTATATTTCACCTGTTTGCCGTCCAGGCTTATCAATTCCACCTCTGAAGGCCGGGGATGGAGGCGGCTGATTTCTTTTCTGATGGAATCGAGTGCTGTATCGAGAACTTCTTCGAATACAAGACATGACTGAACGGGAACTATGCGCCTGCTCTGGGGACCAAAGAAGCCGATTTCACCCTTGGATGTTACCTTCATCCTGCCGTTTCGCCGGTAACGATACACTTCCGGGGAGGGTATCGGCGCCGCAGCGGGAAACTCAATGCGGCCGTTCTTGTAGAGCACTTTTGAAAGGTGCTCGACTTTTGATTTTACCTGCAGCTCATATTGAACGTGCTGCCACTGACATCCGCCGCATTGGCCGAAATAGGGACAGGGTGCTTCAATTCTCGCCGGGGAAGGGGAAAGGATATTGAGCAAAATACCCCGGAGAAACCGTTTTTTCCGCTCGGTAATGCGGACTTCCACCGTATCCCCCGGAACGGTACGGGGAACGAAACAGACCATATTCTCCACGCGTCCGACACCGTCGCCGCCGAAAGCGAGATCCGTTATGCTGAGGGTGACTGTATGCTCCATAGGCCGAAGGCTCCTGTTTGTTTCAAAGGAAAGCTTGGAAAAATCCGGACTCTCCTATACAATATGATTCATGTTTTCCTGCGATTCGTCAAACCCCGGGGCGGGACTGAACATATGATGGAAGTTTTCAACGTGGGATCAATTCTGGTCCTCTTCTATTACGTATTTTCCCTGGCTCTCATCGTACAGATCATCCTCGATAATAAACCTCCTGAGGTAGCAGTTGGATGGATCCTGGCTATTTTCTTTCTTCCCTATGCCGGAGCGGTGATTTATCTCCTGGGCGGGATCAATTGGAAGAAGAGAAAAATTATGAAACAGCTGCCCGAGAGAACATTCAAGACCTACCTGGGGCCGATTCTGGACAGGCAGAAGCACTTTCTCCAGGAAACGGCCGGTACTTTTGATAATGATGTCGTTAAAACCATCAGTCTCGCCCTTCAATCGGGAAACAGTATTCTTACTCTGAACAACAGTGCACGCTTCTACTTCGAAGGGGCCGGCTTCTTTGATGATCTGGTAAGGGATCTCGAGGAGGCCCGTGATACGATACATCTTGAGTTTTTTATTTATCGTTCCGATGAACTCGGGCGCAGGTTGTATTCAATTCTCAAACGCAAGAGCGATGAAGGCGTCAAAGTCCGCGCCCTGTTCGACGGGGTCGGCTGTTTCAATAAGATGAGCTGGAAATTCAAAAGGGAGCTGAAGCAGTCGAATATTGAAGCCAGATATTTTCTGGATCCGATGAACGTTTTGTCTGGAAGACTTCTGAACTACTGCAATCATAGAAAGATTGTGGTGATAGACGGGAAGGTCGCCTACACCGGCGGAATGAACGTCGGAAATGAGTACATCACCGGCGGTCCGCATTTTCACAGGTGGAGGGATACCCAGGTGAGGCTCTCGGGGGAGTCGGTTCAGCTCCTCCAGGGGGTTTTTCTTTCGGACTGGTACAACAGTGGAGGCGACGCGATTCTGGATGCCCGTTTTTTCCCCCTTCCAGATACCACCCATTTCAGCTCACCCATGCAGATTGTGGTGAGCGGTCCTGATTCCGACTGGAATTCACTCAAAATGATTTTTTTGCATCTGATCAGTAATGCGAATAAAAAAGTGTATATTCAGAGTCCCTATTTTATTCCCGATCAAGCCCTTACGAACGTTCTGGAATCGGCGGCCCTCAGCGGGGTGGAGATAAATCTCATGATGACGGGAGTACCGGATAAACGTATTCCCTTCTGGGTGGCATACACCTATTTCGAAAACCTGCTCGATGCCGGTGTACGGATATACCAGTATACAGCAGGGTTTCTGCATGCCAAGGTAATGATCGTCGACGATTCCCTGGCAACCGTCGGCAGCTGTAATATGGACATCCGCAGTTTCAACCTTGATTATGAAGTGAACGCCTTTTTTTATAATCCGGAAATCGCTCAGGAGCTTATTGCACAATTCTATAATGATATTGCAGAATGCAGGGAGATAAGCTACAAGGATGTCCATGAACTGCAGCTCTGGAAGCGCTTCAGGAATTCGATTTTTCGTATGATCGCACCGGTATTGTAAGCAGAAAATATCTTGAACATCTGGGAGTATTGAATGGTGAATAATACAGTCTTCGGCCGGATCGCGGTATTTCTCTTCCTTCCGCATTTCCTTTTTTCCGTGCCTCTTCTTGCCGCCCAGGAGCCGGATATCCAGCGGGAATATCTGCTTACTCACATCGTTCGTACCGAAGACGGACCATTCTATGCGCTTACCGAACGCAGGGGTGCTCTGATCTCCTTCGACCGGGGGAAAAACTGGTGGAAGAGAACCGACGGCCTGCCATCCAAACAGGTGTGGCCGTTCAGCGGTACGGACATACGCGGGTTCACCTCCCTGACCGTTGATACCGGAAATACTCAGCGGGTTGCCGCAACTACCAGTACTTCCCTCTACATCAGCGAAAACAGCGCTTCTTCCTGGACCGAGATTGAACTGAAGTATCCGGTGAAAGCTTCGAATTATCTCACCGCGGTGAGTTTCGACCCTTCTCATGAGGATAGAATATATCTTGGCTCTTCGTTCAATGGCTTGTTTGTGAGCGAGGATGCCGGCCGGAGCTGGGAGAAGCTTTCCGAGCACCTGGATCCCCTGTACAGAGGCGCCGGCTTCTATGAGGAGATCACCGATTTGGCGATGGTGCCGGGCATCGAAAACGAGCTGTTCATCGGGGCGGCTTTTGATAATTTACTGTACCGGTACAATACGGAAAGGAAGGTACTGTCAGCGGTTGAGCTGCCGGATACCGCCGGTATGCTTACTGCAATTAACAGCTACAGCGGGGGTGCAGTCAGTCCCCCGGCTCTGGAACTGCATTTCGAGTTCAGCCGATTCATCTATGATTTGAAAGATGAACTCTGGAGAGAGGTGCCCGCACTTTTGAAAAGTACCAGCTCTGCTGAAAAAGACCGTGCACTCCGGGTGGAAAAGGAATATGATAATATCAGAGGTATCTATCTGAATGCGTACAATGCCCGCGGAGAACGGTTGGATGAGCACCTGGATTTTCTGAAGGATCATGGATTCAATGCCATCGTAGTTGATGTCAAAGATGATTGGGGACGGCTGACCTATAATTCGAGGCTCAAGATGCCTGCAGAGATAGATGCAGTCCACCCTGTTTTCGATCTGGAGGAGCTGGTACAAAAAGCCCATGAAGCAGGGATCTACGTGATCGGCAGGATGGTCGTCTTCAAAGATAAGCGGCTGTACCACATGGATAACTATAAATATGCTGTCTGGAACAGTTCCGCCGGCGGTCCGTGGAGACACAAGGTAGCCGAAGAGCGGGAAAAGGAAGGAGGCGAGGAAGGAGAGAAGGAAACGGTCTATGTCCAGCGGGAATTCTGGACTGATCCCTTTTCCGAGTTCGTCTGGGATTACAATATATCGATTGCGATGGAGCTTGAAAGCCGGGGAATCGATGAGGTCCAGTTCGATTATATCCGTTTTCCTTCCGACGGGGACCTGCGGCCTGCAGTTTACAGATTCAAGCGGGAGGGGATGCTGAGAACAGAGGCTATCGAATCCTTTATCAGCAAAGCCAGAGCCCGGCTGAAGCTGCCGATATCAACCGACCTTTATGGTTTCAATTCATGGTACCGGATGGGCAATTGGATCGGGCAGGATATTACCATGCTCTCCCGCTATGTCGATGTGATATGTCCCATGTACTATCCCTCTCACTTCCCCGGAAGTTTTCTGAAACAGGAGGATTACATCGACCGTGCCTTTGAGTTGTACAAACGCGGTACTGAAAGGGCCCGGCGCATCGCCGGCGAGTCCAGTCATATCAGACCCTATGTACAGGCTTTTCTGATCGGCGGTGAACTTTCGATGGAAGAGGATGAGTATGAACTTTATCTGAACCGGCAGCTTGAAGGGATCCGTGATGCCGGCGGATGCGGGTATACCCTCTGGAATAATTCGAATCGCTATTACATGGTGAATGGAAAGGTTCTTCAGCTGAATGCCGAGGTTTTGGAGTCCTGCTCGGAAGAAAAAGCAGACATGCAGGGACTGTAGGAGATCAGAGATATGGATCTGTTTAACAATATATGGCTGGTGGAAAAAATTATACGACCCTTTCTCGATATTGCGATTCTTTCGTTTCTTTTCTATCAGATCTATAAACTAATTGCCCAGACCAGGGCTATTCAGTTGTTCAAGGGGGCCCTGTTTCTCCTGCTTATCTATGCAGTGGCATTCCTTTTTCATCTTGAGACCTTGCTGTGGATTATCAACAGTCTGGCCACGGTTCTGGTGATTGTGATCGCTATCGTGTTTCAGCCCGAATTAAGGGCAATGTTCACGCGGATAGGAAGAGGCGAGCTTTTCCGTTTTTCCTCCGGAGCCAATGCGGCGAACATAGAAACAGTTATCAACGCTCTGGAAGTATTGGCAGGCCGGAAGAGAGGGGCTCTGATAGTGTTCCCTCGGCAGGTAGGATTGAAGAACCTGATAGATAACGGCACCCGTCTGAATGCAGACCTTTCATCCAGCCTGCTCATCACGATTTTCGGGCATGATACGCCCCTCCATGACGGTGCAGCAGTTGTGCAATCGGGAAAGCTGATTTCAGCGGCCTGTTTCCTTCCCCTGAGTGAACAGGTGGATATACGGAGAAGTTTCGGGACCCGTCATCGGGCGGCCCTGGGTATGGCGGAAGAGACCGATGCGGTTATTCTTGTTTTATCGGAAGAAACCGGTGCCCTCAGTCTGGCATATGACGCCAATCTCTATTATGACCTTTCCTCCAAGGAGGTCAGCCGCACATTACGCAACCTGCTCGGAGCGAGCGGGGAATCCGCAGAAGAGAGTGAGGATATTTCAGTTGCATCTTAAAAAAATTATCCGGAGGGCCATACGGAACTGGCCGATAAAAATTCTTTCGATTGCTGCAGCCGCTTTGCTGTTTCTCTTCAACCAGACCGCGGGGCTCGAGGAACGGTTCTTGAGCATTCCCCTTCAAATTGATATGGCCGAGCAGTTCATACCTGCCGAAAGCCCTCCGAAAACCGTCAGGGTGACTCTGAGAGGCCGGAGTGAGGATGTCAATCTCGTTCTCGAAGATGATATTGAAGTATTCGCGGATTTCAGCGTTTACGAAAAGGATGGACGATATACTGTACCGATACGGGTTCTGAAGAAGGGCAGCCTCAGTCATATCGATCCGCTGGAGCTGCAGGTGGAACCGAAGCAGCTTACGCTCAGAATTGAAAAGAAAATTTCCAAGAGTATCAAAGTAGAGCCCTCTCTGGCCGGATATCCTGCCAAGGGATATGAACTGTCGCAATACTTTCTTACCCCTTCAATTGTTCAGATCGATGGGCTGGAAAGTTCCATAAAAAATCTGGACACTATCAGAACCGAGTCCATCGACCTGTCAGGACGGAGGGAGGATTTTACCCTTCGGCTCCGGCTCAAAAAACCGAGCCAGTTCAGTTCGTTTCCGGGTGGCGATACGGTTGAGTTTTTTGGTATCGTTCAGGAGTCGATTATTCTGCAGTCCATCGAAAATGTCGATCTGATTGCACTGGATCTGGCGAGTGATCTGGAAGTCCGGGGACTTCCGGAAGACGCGCTCATCACAATCCAGGGATCTCAGCTGCTCCTCGAGACTCTGGACAAGCAGGATTTTATTCTGACCATAGACTGTGTGGATATCTCGGAACCCGGACAATACACCCTCCCGGTAAGGCCCGATGTGCCTCAGGGAGTGCTGGTTCTGAAATACGATCCCCAGAATGTAACAATTCAGGTCAGCGAACTGCAGGGAGAGGGAGAGGTTCCTCCTGCCGGGGATTCCGTCCTTACGCCGGGACAGGAGCGGGAAGAATGATTATCGGAATCGGAATCGATATCGTGAATGTAAAGCGGATGGACCATTGGTGGAACAATCCTGCTTTGCTGGACCGTTTTTTCCATAAGGATGAAATAGGAAAGGTGAAAGAGCGTCGGAGCGGTGAAATATTATCCCTTGCGGCACGCTTTGCCGCGAAAGAGGCTTTCGGGAAGGCCCTTGGTACGGGAATGCGCAAGCTGGTCCTAAAGGACATTCAGGTTGTGAACTCTTATAACGGTAAGCCGAGCATAAAGCTGCATGGTTCGGCCCTGCGCGCTCTGCATGCCCACCATGGGAAATCGGTACATCTTTCACTCACCCATGAAAAGGATTCGGCGGTAGCAGTGGTCATAATCGAGGGGGACTAAATGCAGGCAAAAGCCGGGGAAACAATTACTTTTTTTTCAAAGGAAAACATTTCCTGTCCTGTGTGCGGGACGAGTTTTCAGAGGGAGGATTTGCGGACAGGGAGGGGAAGGCTTATCGCTGGTTCTCTGACCGATGAACTGCGGAGGCTCTATGAACCGACGGAAAAATTCGGAGAAGTGTATCCTTCCGTATATACCATCACCGTCTGCCCCTCCTGTCTCTATTCCGCCTTTCCTCAGGATTTCAGCACCCTGCCGAAGCAGGCTGTCGGTTCGTTGAAGCATGAAACGGAAACGAGGCAGGAAAGCCTCCAGAAGATCTTTCCGGGTCTCAATTTCCATGAGCCCCGGACCCTGAAGACCGGTATCGCATCCTATCATTACGCCGCACAATGCCTGCAGTATTTTACGAAGGATTTTGCTCCGACCATCAAAAGCGGAATAGCTGCTCTGAGGGCTGCCTGGCTCTGCAAAGATCTGCATAGAAAATACCCGGGTGAACATTTTGACTACCTGGCCGAGATTTATTATCACAAAGCCTGGTTCTATTACACCGAGGCTCTCAAACGTGAGGAAGAGGGAAGCGAACGGCTTGCCGAAGCGAAGCAATTAGGCCCGGATACGGATCAGAATTACGGATATGACGGGGTGCTGTATATTGCAGCATGGCTGGAGTTCAATCATGGTCCCCGGGAAAATGACCAGCAGAGAGCCGGGTCGCTGGAGCGGGCAAAGACCATGGTGGGGAGGCTTTTCGGATTGGGAAAAGCTTCGAAAGATAAGCCGAGTACGCTTCTTGAGCGAGCGAGAGAACTTTATTCCGATATCAATATAGAGCTGAAGGGTGATACCTGAGATGTCCGGGAGGAACAGCCGGATCAAACTGCTCGTTGCTTATGATGGTACCGGATATTGCGGATGGCAGAGACAGCCGGTGCAGCGGACTGTACAGGAGGAGATAGAGTCCGCGTTGGAAAAGCTTACCGGTGAACATCTTTCCATTATCGCATCGGGCCGGACCGATGCGGGGGTTCATGCACGAGGACAGGTGTGCCATTTTGATTCCAATGCCGCCTCCATCCCTGCGGAGAAATATGCCCTTGCTTTGAACAGCCGTCTTCCCAGAGATATCAGGATTCTCGGCAGCCGGAGGGTTGATTCGGAGTTTCACGCCCGCTATAGTGCCATCTCGCGGGAATACCGGTACTACATGAAGCGGGCCCGGATGGCCGACCCCTTCGAAGATCCCTATGTGTACTGTCACTCAGATATACCATCGGTACGAATACTGGACCAGTACGCTTCGATGATTGTCGGCACCCATGATTTTACGACCTTCTCGGCGGCAGGGGATGAGAGTCCTTCCAAAATCAGGACTATCGGCTCGGCGGCCTTTTATTCCGAACCGGGATATACAGTTTTCCGGATTGTGGGGAATGCATTTCTCTGGAAAATGGTCCGGTCTCTGGTGGGTACAATACTGGAATTGGGGCGATCGGAAAGGCCGGTGGAAACAATCAGGGAACTGCTCTGTTCCAAAGACAGATCCCGGGCCGGTACCACGGCACCTTCCCGGGGGCTTTTTTTACACAAGGTGGAGTACGATGGAAGATATGATTAGCAGGTATCTGGATATTTTGAACTCGGCGGAGGATTGTCTTACCGGAGGATGGTCGACGGAGAGACAGGAACAAAAAAATCTCATACTCAGTGACATAGAAGAACTAAGCGACAGTCTGGAGGGTATCGCCGCGGAGGTGGCGGCATGCAAAAAATGCAGACTCGGATATGAAAGGAAAAATGCGGTTCCCGGTGAGGGCGTCCTGAATCCCAAAGTAATGATTATCGGTGAGGCCCCGGGGGCCCAGGAAGATGCCTCCGGACATCCCTTTGTGGGAAGAGCAGGGCAGTATCTTGACAAATGGCTCCAGGCTATCGGGCTGAACCGGAAGACGGATGTTTTCATAGGCAATATTATCAAATGCCGTCCTCCCGGCAATAGAGATCCCCTCCCTGATGAAGCTGCGGCATGTATTCCCTACCTGAAGAGGCAGATAGCGATTATCCGGCCGAGGGTCATCCTGACATTGGGAAGGATATCCACCCATCTGCTCACCGGAACGACGGAAGGAATCGGAAAACTGCATGGAAAAGATTTTCAGTTCGAGGGGGTACCGCTTATCCCGACATATCATCCCAGCGGCGTCCTCAGAAATCCCGTTTACCGGAAACCGGTCTGGGAGGATCTTAAGAAGCTGAAACAGCTGATCGAACAACAGGGGGGATAAGCTTTCGTATGTCGGAACGGTATGTTCAAGTTGTTTTCAATCTCCCCGTCGAAGGGCCCTTCACCTATGCCCAGCCGGAGGAGGGCCGTGCGGCGGCAGGTATGCGTGTCGAAGCCCCTTTCAGGCAGAAAATCCGGCAGGGATATGTTATCGCTTCGACGGCGGAAAGACCGGCAGGGAATTTTAAGATACTATCCCTTAAGAGAGTTTTAGACACCGCGCCGATTTTCGGAGAGGAACAGCTTGAAATGGCTGCCTGGATAGCGGGGCGCTATTTCTGTACCCTGGGAGAAGCACTCTCTTCTATCGTTCCCGGCGCGAAGCAGGAGAGAGAAATAGGGTTTACTCCTACTGAGGAATTCGGATTCAATATCCCGGAAGTTCTTTCAACCCCCCAGGGTCAGGCAATTTCGGCGATCAGTTCGGGGAAGGATTCCTTCTACTACCTCTTCGGTGTGACCGGTTCGGGAAAAACGGAAGTGTATCTGCGGCTGTCGGAAATGGAACTGGCAGCAGGCAGAAGCGTGATCTATCTGGTGCCGGAAATCTCTCTTACCCACCAGCTCATTCATCAGGTGAAGGCCCGTTTCGGAGATCTTGTTGCCGTGTGGCACTCAAAACTTACCGCCTCACAAAAACTGAAAGAGTGGAACAGAATGCGCTCCGGAACTGCCCGGCTGGTTATAGGGGCCAGAAGCGCTGTTTTCAGTCCTCTGTCCTCCCTGGGATTGATCATCGTGGATGAAGAACATGAGAACAGCTATAAATCCTCCAATACCCCGAGGTACCACGCTCGACAGGTGGCCATGTGGAGGATAAACGGATCCGGAGCGAAGGTGATCATGGGGAGCGCAACACCGTCGGTAGAGGCCTACCATCTCATGAAGGAAGGACGAATAGTTCGTCTTGATATGCCGGAGCGGGTGTCAGGCGGAGCCCTGCCGACGGTGGAGGTCGTCTCAATGAGCGGCATACAGCGTTCGATCAGTCCCGAACTCGCCGAGGAGATCCAGCGTACCGCCGAAATGGGAAAGCAGACCATCCTCTTTCTCAACCGGAGAGGTTTCAGTTATTTCTTCCATTGCCGCAGCTGCGGGTATGAGATGCAGTGCAGGCACTGTTCGGTCAATCTTACCTACCACAAAGGGTCCGGGAAAATGGTGTGTCACTACTGCGGTTATTCCCGTGACCCCGTATCGGTGTGTCCGCAGTGCGGTTCGCTTGATATCGGTTACAGCGGTTTCGGAACGGAGAAGATCGAGGAGGATGTATCGCAGCTCTTTCCAAACCTGAGAATCGCCCGGCTGGATACCGATACAACGAAGAAAAAGGGAAAGCTGCAGCAGGTGCTGAAGGACTTCCGTGAAGGGCAGTATGACATCCTTCTGGGTACCCAGATGGTAGCCAAGGGCCTCAATTTCCCGGGGGTCAGACTCGTCGGCATCGTTCTTGCCGACAGTACCCTCAATCTTCCGGACTTCCGTTCAGGGGAGAGAACTTTCAGCCTGATCGTACAGGTCTCCGGGAGAGCGGGGCGGTTTATGAACGATGGCAGGGTGATTGTTCAATCCTATAAAACCATGGTATCCGCGATCCGGCTCGCAGCAGCAGGAGATCTTCCGGCCTTCTATGAGGAGGAACTGCAGATCCGGCGACAGCTTCAATTCCCGCCTTTTTTCAGACTCTTCCGGATTGTTGCGCGGGGTAAGGACCGGAAAAAAGTTGAGAGGATTATCCGGGAGATCGGCAGACAATTATCGGAGATAGAAAAAGGCCCTTCGGAAATTCTGGGACCTTCTCCATGTCCGATCGAAGTTATAGCGGCAAATTATCGACAGCAGATTCTGATAAGAACCAGAAATTTCGGAAAGGCCCATGCCTTCCTCCGGAAGTGGTATGATCATTTTGAAAAACCCCAGGGAGTGTATATTGAAATGGATGTGGACCCGGTAAATCTTCTTTGACACAAGCCCATACATATAGGGTGACAGGTTTCATTGACTGGAAGGAACCTTTTTTGTACTATATGAACATGTTAGATATTGTTACTCTCGGAGATGATGTTCTCCGTCAGGATGCTGAAGAAATTGTGAATATAGATGAAGAGATAGCCCGGCTCGCCGAAGGGATGCTCAATTCCATGTATGCCGGTGACGGTATCGGACTGGCCGGTCCCCAGGTCGGCCTGCTTAAACAGATTTTCGTCTGTCATGCACAGAATGATCAGCCCAGGGTTTTTATCAATCCTCAACTTCTTGCAACCAGTCAGGAACAGATACCATATGAAGAGGGATGTCTCAGCATCCCGGGAGTGTGGGGAGATGTCATACGGCCTCAGGAAATCACCGTACAGGCAGTGAATGAAAAGGGGAAAGTCTTTCGAATCGATGCCGACGGGATTCTCGCCCGGGTGATACAGCATGAAATGGATCATCTCAAAGGGGTATTGTTCATAGATCATCTGAGCGAAGCTGCAAGAAAGAAGGTATTGAAGATCTACGAAAGGAAGCATCGCAAATAACTGCAGATCCGGAGGGAATCATCCATGAATGTGCTATTTGCCGGTACTCCGCAGATTGCAGTTCCAGCACTCGAAGCCGTTGCCGATCATCATCATGTTGTCGGTGTTCTCACCAACCCTGACAGAAAAAGCGGTCGCGGAAAAAAGAGCCTTCCTCCGCCGGTAAAAGAAAAAGCCCAGGACCTGGGCATACCTGTTTTCCAGTTCGAATCACTGAAACGGGAAGCCCGTGCAGCAATTTCTCCATTAGCTGCGGATATTCTCGTGGTTTTTGCCTACGGCCGTATCTTCGGACCGAAATTCCTGGCACTTTTCCCGAAGGGGGGGGTAAATATCCATCCATCACTCCTGCCCCGGTACCGGGGGAGTGTTCCGATGACTGCCGCAATACTGAACGGAGACCGTGAAACCGGAGTCACGATACAGAAGATTGCTCTCGAACTGGATTCGGGAGATATTCTCCTGCAGGAATCTTTCCCCCTTACCCTCAGAGAAACCGGCACGGACCTGTCCGACCGGTCTGCCGAAATCGGAGCCGAATTAATAGCGAAATCGCTTGCCTTGATTGAGGAGGGGAAGGTACAATCAAGGCGTCAGGATCCGGAACAGGCAAGCTATTGTCGGCGCCTTCGAAAGGAGGATGGTCTGATTAACTGGAGACTTCCGGCGCTTTTGATTGAACGGATGGTTCGGGCCTACACCCCCTGGCCCAGGGCCTTCACCTGTTGGAGGGGACATCAGCTTTCAATTCTTGAGGCCGTCCTTTGCCGGCAGGAGGATGGAAATAGCGGGGATGGACCCGGATCGACATCCGGAAATAATCCCTACGGTGAGGTCCTTGGTGTAGACAGGAAAAATGGAATTTTGATACAAACAGGGATGGGCCTTTTGTCTGTCCAGAGGCTGCAGCTGCAGGGTAAGAAGCCTCTTTTTTGGAAAGACTTCGTGAATGGAAATAAGGATCTGGTCGGAAGCCAGCTTGGAGATGTATGATGAGCGAAAATTTTGGATATGGAAAAAATGATCAGCTGAGAAATCAGGAATTAAAATACAAGCAGAGGCGGACACGGGATCCTGAATCAAAACTGTTTCGGACGATTCTCTTTTTTTCACTGGGTACATTGGCTGTTGCTCTTCTGAGTGCTGTTCTCACTTTCATACTTACTCTCGAGGGTAAGGAGGAAACGATGATTCCGGATGTCGGCGGCATGGAGCTGGCGAACGCGATCATCGAACTGCAGGACAAGGGGCTGTATGCCACTGTTCAGCTCAGGTATTCTGATAAATTGTCGGACAAAGGTACTGTAATCGGGCAGGATCCCGAACCGGGCGCGGTGGTGAAAGCAACGAGTGAAGTACTGCTGCGTGTCAGCAAGGGGGTAGCGGTTGAAAAGCTTGATAATTATGTCGGGTGGAGCATCATAGAACTGGAAAGCCATCTGAAAAGTCTGGAATCCGTTCTCGGACCTATTCTTACCCTCAATAGACCGTACATCCGGGTATTTGATACTTCTCCGCCGGGCACCATTCTGGAGCAGCAGCCGACCCCCGGTACCGAGCTGACGGTCCTCACGGAGCTGCAGCTTGTGGTGAGCAAAGGCCCCGAAGGGCAGATAACCCTCGTTCGGGATTATACCGGTATGGAATGGAGGGAAGCTCTCAACAGCATCATCAATTCAGGCAAACCCTTTATCTTCACGGTTACCCGGGATGAAGAAGGAGAAGCCGGTACGATAGTCTCGCAAACCCCGGAACCGGACAGGGAAGTTCCGACGGATACTCTTCATCAGCTTGTCATGCTGGAACCGCAGGAATTGGAGGAGGATTTTGAATTCGGCATTATTGAACGGGACCTGCCTGAATATCCGGTGCCGGTGCCCATTATCGTAGACCGTATTACTTCTTCCGGGGAGATTGAGAATATTCTGACCTTCGATCATAAGGGCGGACTGCTTACGATTCCCTATGTCGAGCGGGATGGCTCAACCATCGTAGTGCGTATTGACAATGAAGATGTTGTACGATTGCGGGTTACAAAGCAGGCTCTACAGTGATTTTTATCACTAATATTGACAGATCCGGGTATTTCATCT
>Ga0272442_10007237_pt1 | contig 14400 bp, 9 predicted proteins | sample SSMForm2O_FD_200262 | JGI IMG/M metagenome (GOLD analysis project Ga0272442, IMG submission 200262) | Marine sediment archaeal communities from Little Sippewissett salt marsh, Falmouth, MA, United States - SSM-Form-2O | ecosystem: Environmental > Aquatic > Marine > Wetlands > Sediment ...
ATTGTTCAATCACGTAACCGATCGTTTCGTGGGCAGGCTGACCGCCCGGGAACGAAGACGGGACCGCTACCTGCTCGAGGAATAGGGGGATTCCATGCACAAGAAAAAAACGATTATCGCCGTTCTCTTGATCCTCGCCGCGGCCGGCGGCCTGGTGGCTCAATACGGGTTTTATGGGAAAAACAAAGTCCGCCGTACCAAATTCAAATGGCAGTTCGTGGAATCGGAAAACTTCCGGGTCTACTACTATACCGACCGCATGGACCTGATCCGGTTTATCACCCGCTCGGCCGAAAGTTCCTACAACCGGATATCGGAATTCCTGAATGTCCGGGTTAAGGACAGGATCCCCCTGATTTTTTACAACTCCCACATCGATTTTGAACAGACCAACCTCTTCCCCGGTTTCCTGCCCATCGGCATTATGGCTTTCGCCGAGCCGATAGCCCACCGGGTAGTCTGCCACGGAGACCTGGCTCCGGAAGACCTGGCCCGCACCATCACCCATGAACTGGGACACATATTCGAGTACCAGATCCTGTTCGGAGACATGAACCGCTCCTCCATGGCGAACCTTCGGTCCCCGCCGCTCTGGATCATGGAAGGTTTTTCCGAGTACGTCACCCGGAACTGGAACAGTTTCAGCCTCATGACCGTCCGGGACGCGGTGCTCAATGATCGGATCCCGGAATTGCAAAAGAACTGGAACCTTCAGTCCCAGTACGATACCGGGCGGACACCTTACGACATGGGCCATCTGGTTTATGAATATATCGAACAACGTTACGGCAAACGGGCCGTACGCAATCTGCTGGAATTGATCCGTCCGGGATCACTGCTGGCCCGGCGACGCAGCCCCTTCAAGTTTTTGGGAACCTCTCCCAAGGAATTCAACTTTGAATTCAAAAAATACGCCCGGGACCGGTTCCGGAAATATCTCCACCGCGAAAACCCCGAAGAATACAGCTTCCCGGTGGGGCCGGAGTACCCCCCGTATGCCTATGCTTTTTCGCACCGTCTGTCGCCGACCGGGGAATTACTGGCCGTATTGACCGCCCATATCCCCAAAGGCAAGCTGGAGCTTGTTCTGGTATCCATGAAGGACGGCAAGGTGATCAAGAACATCACTCCCGGATATACGTCCCGATACGATTTTATCGAGTACCAGTTCAATCCCGAAGAGGGCACCTCTTTCACCTGGGACCTGGAGGGAGAACGCATAGCGTTTTTCGCCCGCAAGGAGTTGAAAAACTATCTGGTGATCCTGGACACGGCCAGTGGCCACGTTACCGCCCAGATTCCACTGCCGGGGATCCACGCCCCTTCATCGCCCGCCTTTCTGCCGGACAACAAAACCATCTGGTTCACCGCCGTGCAGGACTCAATCGCCAGGATTCATGAAATCAACATTGAGAAGGGCATCCCCCGCTCCCTGACTACCGACGGCCGGTTCATCCGGGCCCTGGATATATCCCGCAACGGCGAGGAGATCGTTTTCTCCGCCCGGGAAGGTCGGCATTACCAGGTTTTCACGGCCCGCCGCGATAATCTCGACGCCGCCGAACAATTGACCCATGGAGAACACAACAGCATCGCCCCGTTCTTTTCGGAGGACGGGCGCTATATCTATTTCAGTGCCGACGACAGGGAAGCCTACAACATCTGCGGGATTGACCGCGCGACCCGCATGCGCCATCGTTACACCGATGTCCGTACGGGGAATTTCTTCCCGATCCAGATTCCCGGGAGCCCCGCCGAAGTGGTGATCTCTTCTTTCCACAAGGGACTTTTCACCCTGTACCGCAAAAACATCGCCACCAGCCTGGAACAGGAACCTCTGCCGGAGCCTCCTCCCGTCAGTGAAGCGGAGCCGGCGGCGGCGGAACAGGACGAAGTCTATACCGCCCGTCTGGGTTCCGATTTCAACGCTCCGGAAGTGAAAATGGAAGAGAAGGGAGCTTACAAGCCTTTTCAGAAGCTGTACATAGACTCTCTGCCCTTCATTGGAATCGGCTATTCAACCGCCGGCAACTTCCTGGGGTACACTTATCTGCGAGCCAGTGATCTTATGGGTGACCGCAGCATGACTCTGTACCTGTCGACTCAATACGGATATCGCTCCTTTCAATTAAGCTACATGAACCTTTCCCACCGGCTTCAGTTCTACACCAGCCTTTTCTCGATGAACGACGGCTATTACTACTACACCACCAACTCCTATTTCTCTCTGCGCAAACGCTTCGGCGTCAGCGCGGGTGTCAATTACCCCTTCAGCCGGGCCACCCGCTTAAGCGTCGGCGCATCCTTTTACCGTCAGGAAGAGGATTCCGACCTCATCTACCTGCAACGCAAACTGCCTTACGGTCAGTACTTCACCGGATACGCCGCGCCTCTGACCATTTCGCTGACCGAAGAGACCACGCGCTTCGCCTCATTCGGTCCCCTGATGGGACACACCTTCAACCTCTCATTCCAGAAATTCTTCAAGCTGGGAGATTCCTTCCAGGACGCCTACACCTTTACCGCCGACCTGCGCAAATACATGCACCTGGACACCCGCACATTGCTCGCTTTCCGACTGCGGGGATTCACCTCGGGCGGCAAACAGCCGATGCTCTTCTGGATGGGCGGAGACAACTCCATCCGTTCCGCGGAGTATGCCAGCTTGATCGGCAACCATGGATTCCACTTCAACGCGGAATTCCGCTTTGCCCTGATCCATCTGGCCGCGACACCCTTGGGGTTAATCGGACCGATCCGGGGCGTGTTCTTTTTCGATCTCGGCGGCATATGGGCCGACGGACAGGATTTCCGCATGTTCGCGAAGGGATCCGGTCTGGAACTGGAAGACAGCATCGCTTCCTACGGCTTTGGAATCCAGGCTTTTCTGTTCGGAGTCCCCATGCACTTTGAATGGGTACGGCGCTGGAATTTCAAGGAATCCTATTACTACGGCTTCAATTTCTGGATCGGTTTTGATTTTTAAAAGAAGTTGAGGGAGTTGAGATAGTTGAGGAGTTGAGAAGGAAAACAGCGGGAAGAGGCTTCCCGCTTCCTTTTCCCCTCCTCAATTCCTCCCCGACTCTCCTCTTCTCCTACCGCCCATCCTCCCAACCTCCTGGCTTCGTTGAACCTCCACGAAATTTGGGTTACAATGCCCCCATGACCAAGCTGATTGAAGTGGATTGCCCCATCTGCCGATGCCGATTGTGGATCGACACGGACAACGGACAGGTGGTGCAGCACAAGAAACCCGCCCGTAAAGAAACGGCGGACTTCACGGACCTTCTGGTCAGGGAAAAGGAAAAGAAAGCCCAGGCCGACCTGCGGTTCAGCCAGGCCCGGGAACTGGAAAAAGCCAAAAAGGAAAAGGCCGCACGCCTCTTTGAAGAACAGCTCAAGAAAGATCCCAAAGAGGAATCCTGATTCAGGCCCTGGAGGAAACTCATATGGATTTTGCCGAATTGAAGACTCGTATCGCCGCCGAGATGACCTTGGAAAAACCCGATTTTGTTCAGGACACCGACACCAACATCAACATAGGCTTCATCGATCTCTCGCCCACGCAAAAGCTGATTTTTTCCCTATCCCAATTCCGCAAGCGGGAATACCTGGACATCCGCACCTGGTTCCAGGACCAGTCAGGTGAGTGGAAGCCCACGAAAAAGGGCGTACACCTGAACCTCGAACAATTTGAGAATTTCCGGGACATCCTGGACAACCTGTCCGGAATCCTGGGGAAGGAACGCTAGCCGAAGAGGTGTTAACTCCCATGCCAAGGCGCCTGTTACTGATCCATACCGGCGGCACCATCGGCATGGTCCGGGATCAGGCCAGCGGTGTACTGAAACCGGACCGGCTGTATAACAGCCTGACCGGATTTATTCCTGAACTTGCCGACCTGGCGGACATTCAGATTGAGATCCCTTTCCTGCGGGACAGTTCCGACCTGACCGCCGAACACTGGCAAACCCTCGCCACCCTCATCCGGCAACACCGCAACCGGGTGGAGGGGGTCGTGATCACCCATGGAACCGACACGCTGGCCTATACCGCTTCAGCGCTTTCGTTCATGCTGGTGAATCCCCCGTTCCCGGTCATCATGACCGGCGCCCAGAAACCATTGAGCGAGCTGCGCAGCGACGCCAGGGGCAATCTGATCAACGCGGTGGAACTGGCCATGTCGGAAATCCGCGAAGTGGCGGTAATGTTCGACCACCGCCTACTGCGGGGCAACCGAACGGTTAAAAGTCATATCAATCGCTTCGATGCCTTTTCTTCACCGAATTACCCGTTGCTCGCCCGGGTGGGCATGGACATAGAAGTCTATCATCGCAATATTTTGAACCGCCCCGGCGGACTGTTTCATGTCTTGACCGGAATGGACAACTCCATCGAGGTATATCGCCTGTTCCCCGGATGCCGCCCCGCCACCTTTTCCCCCGGTGATGACACCCGGGCGATCATCCTGGTCGCTTTCGGAGCGGGAAACGTGGCCGCCCGGGACAATGACCTGATCGACCGGGTAAAGAAATGGCACCGGGAAGGCCGCCTGGTGGTGATCCTGAGCGAAACCACCGCCGGGCGCCTGGAACCGGGATTGTACGAGTCGGGAGCCCGGCTGCTGGACGCGGGAGCCGTTCACGGGGGCGACATGACGTTCGCAGCCGCCATTACCAAACTGATGTTCCTTCTGGGCCAGTATTCGGATGAGGACAGCGTGCGCCGGGGATTCCTCGCCTCGCTGGCGGGAGAAAGGTCCCCGGAAAACTCTCAGGAATCGATTTCCAGATAGGTTTCCCTGATCAGATTCACCATGCGGGCATTATCCGCGTGACCGGTCTTCTGAGCGGTAACCCTTCCCCGGATCGGGCGTCCCAGCATGTAGAAATCACCCAGGATATCCAGGATCTTATGACGAACCATTTCATCGGGGAATCGCAGTTCCGTATTGATCACCTTGCCCTGATCGAACAAAATGAAATTGTTCATGCGTCCGCCTTCCGCCAGCCCCTGCTTGGACAATTGGTTCATCTCGTGCACGAAGCCGTAGGTTCGCGCCGGAGCGATCTCGCGTTCAAAACTCTCCGGACCATCCAGAACGAAATAGTGCGTCATCCGCCCCAGGGGTTCCGGATAGATCAGGGTGTAATGAACCTCGAACCTGTCCGCGGGATCCAGGCGGATATAGCGGCCGTTCCGGGACTCTTCACCGATCACCAGGGGACGATCGATAACGACTTCGGGGATAAATCCGTCCTGGTCGATCACACCGCTGTTGCGGATGAACTCACAAAACGCCGAAGCGGAGCCGTCCCCGATGGGTACCTCTTTGTTGATTTTCACTGAAAGGTTGGTGATCCCGAAAGCGTGGAGAGTGGCCATGAGGTGCTCGATCGTCCGGGCTTCAAGTCGGTCTTTTTTGATGCAGGTGGCATGGTTGGTGGAATCCAGGAATTCCACCCTGGCCGGTATATACCCGGGCTCCGTGATGTTTTCGAAACGGATCCCTTTGCCGATGGCCAGCGGCTTGATCGCCATGCCGGTTTTTTCCCCGGAATGCAGGCCGATGCCGTAGAATATCCCCGATTCCTTCACCGTACGCTGCCGTCGCGACACCTCAGGATCCGAATAGTCAAAGGTCACCACGCCGGAACTCTCCCGCTTCCGATTGGGGTCATGGGCACCCCGCTCTTCCGTCCGGTTCCGCTCTTCCAGCATCGACTTCAATTTCAGGTTTTCTTCCAGAACCTGTTTGTGTTCAAGCCCCCGCTTGAGAACGAAAATAACCTTGTCCAAGCTCAATGGCTTCTCCAGGAACTCATATGCGCCGAGTTTGACCGCCCGAACCGCGGTGGTGATATTTCCATGCCCGGAAATCATAACCACGATCTGGGACGGATCATCGGATAGTATCCGTTCCAGGGTCTCGAGACCGTCAATGCCCGGCAACCAGATATCCAACAGCACGGCATCGGGTTTAATATTGCCTATCTTCTCCAGCGCTTCTTCTCCGGAAGAAGCGAAAAAAGTGTGGTAGCCCTCATCCTCCAGAATGGACGCCAGGGAAACCTGAATGTTCTTCTCGTCGTCTACAACCAATACCTTTTTCATGTCGATTCCGATTCCTCAGAGGCCAGGGAATTTCCGGGATTGCACTTTTCAGTCGCCGCCAATCGCGGCCTGACCACGATCCCGTCATCCCCCGCCGAACAGTCCACTTGGACGGCATCCGCCCAATCATCACCCAGAGCTATACGGGAAACAGGTTCCAGCAGGCGCTTCTGGATCACCCGAGCCAGGTTTCTCGCCCCGAACTCCAGGGAATAACCTTCCCGGAGGAGGAGATCCATGGCCTTGGAGTCCAGGACCAGGTCTTTCCCCTGCCGGGCAAGACGATGTCGCAGAGGCTCCAATTGGAGATCGATGATGTGGAGAATGTCATCTTTTTCCAGGTGGCGGAAATATACGATCTCATCCACACGGTTCAGGAACTCCGGTGTAAAGAAGCGCCGCATCGCCTTTTCCCGGGCCGCCCGGGATACTCCGGGACTCCCTTGATTCCCCTGGAAGCCCAGACGTTCCGCCTGGAAAAGCGATGTGCCGATATTTGAAGTCATGATAAAAGTCGTATGGGAAAAGTCCACTTCATTTCCCCGTGCGTCGGTAAGCCGTCCGGCGTCAAATACCTGCAGGAAAATGTTCAGCAATTGGGGATCCGCCTTCTCTACTTCGTCCAGGAGGACGATTGAAAATGGATTCTGGCGGACCCGGTCGGTCAACTGGTTTGTATCCTGGTAGCCGACATAGCCCGGCGCGGCCCCGACGAAACGGGAATAGGTGAAGCGCTCCATGTATTCCGACATATCGATCCGGATCAAGTGGTTCTCCGAACCGTACAAGGCCTGGGACAGAGCCAGGGCCGTCTCGGTCTTTCCCACCCCCGTGGGCCCCACGAAAAGGAAAATTCCGTCGGGACGACCGGATTTAAGCCCCAGATTCAGCTTATTCATGGTGACGACGGCGGCAAGGCGTTCCAGCGCTTCATCCTGACCCGCGATCCGGGAGCGCAGTCGATCCGGCAGCTCCGTCAGTATCCGGTTCATGGAAACAGAAAGTTGGTTCCGTGGAAGCCCCAGAATATCCGCCAGGGCTTCGGTGACATCGTCTTCGGTCAGCTCCATGCGCCGTGTATCGCCTTCATGGACTTTGATTTTCAACTTCGCGACACATCGCTCCAGCAGAATAAGGGCGGACAGGGGGAGGCGGCGAGACCGCAAATGACGTCGAGCGCTTTCCGCGATGACCTCCAGAACCGGACCGGACACATCGATCCGCAGGTTCGAAGAAACCACGGCCGCCCGGCGGCGCAGGATCCGCAGCGTGTCATCATGCGAAAGTTCCTCCACCTTCACCGTCTGCAGGAATCCCATCAGGGTATGATCTTTCTCAACGGTGTTTTTCAACTCTTCATAACTGGTGGTGGCGATCACCTGGATGGAACCGTCACGCAGGAATGGTTTCAAGATATTCACAAGGTCCAGGGAGGTTCCCCGCGCTCCTCCGGGGGACATCATCATATGGATGTCCTTTAATACCAGGATGTCATCGCTTCTGGAAAAATCGTTGAGCATCTTCAGCGCTTTTTCCTCAAACTGGCCGCGATATTTGGCCCCGGATAAAAGATGGAGAAAATTGATCTCCCGCACGCCCCGGGCGGCCATGAGATCCGGAATATCCCCGCCGCTCAGGCGCCGGGAAAGCTCGGATATCAAGGCACCGCGACCGACACCGCTGTCTCCCACCAGAAGAATGCTGGAATGATCCCCGGAGATCAGAATCTCAAGCATCTGGCGGATTTCCCGATCCCGCCCCACCAGATCCGGCGTCGCCGTGTCTCCGGGGGGATCCACTTCCAGAAAAGGTTCGTCCGGCTGGGCATCCTTTTGTTGTTCGGTTTTCAGGCGCTCACGGACGGCTTTCGCTTTCTCGTTCACGCTTTCGGAATTCGCGAGGCGCAGATACTTTTCATAGAACCCCAACGCCCTGTCGAATTTCCCTTCCAGGCGCAAAGCGTCGCCCATAAGCTCAAAGGTGTCGGCATAAAAAGGAAAGAACAGCACGAATTTCTGTAACAGATGCTGCAACTCGGACAATTGCTTCAGAGCCAGGTGACAACGGGCTTTCATAAGTACCAGAAGGGGGTAATGCATCCGCTCCGGGGAGAGACGCTCCAGAGTCTCCAGGCAAACCGCGTATTCCCGGCGCTCAAATCTTGACACCGCCTGTTCCAGTAAATCCAGTTTGTCCGCCAGCTCATGCTGTCTGGGAATCAGGCGCCGCGCCACCAGCCGGGCGGTGTCCACTTCCAACAGAGAACACAGGTACGTAAACACGGGGATGTCCAATTCGCTCCGGACAAGACGTCGATGAAATCCCTCCTTGATATCCAAGTATTCCAGGCCTTCAGCGGTAACCCGCTCAAGGAAGAGGCGTTTCTGATCCCGGATCAAGACAAATGGATACAGGGGGATCCGTATCGCTTCACTTTCAAAACGCAGGTACGGAGACTCATCCGCCCCGGCTTCTTCTCCATCAACCTCAACAATGGCTCCGGTTAATTTCTGGTCCAGAATGGTGAAAAAATTCTCCGCCCAGAAACGGTAGTCCCTGAATAGATCATGCCTTTCCCTGCTGTTGGCGGTTTGCCCGCGACGGGTTAGATACTCCGCCAGATTTTCAAGAACGAAACCAAAGGTCTGACGCTCCGAGCGGGTGAACACGAACAACTTGGAATCAAAACCGCTCAGGTACCGGCGGATCCGGGTCAGTACGGCAACCGGGTCCGGATCAAAGAGTCGGCCGTCTTCGACGGAAGGGATATGCTTGAGTTTATGGAGGCTTTCGGCCCGTATCAGGGCGTCAAGCATGTGAATATCGTATTGCAGCAATTCCTCTACGGTTTCCCAATTCAAAGCCCGGTCATCAAGGTTCAATCCCGGGAAAAAAGCAAGGCGGAATTCATTGGTGTTTTTCAGTTGATTGACTTGAAGCGTCATGATCTTCCCCGTCACACTGCAAACCCGCCGGAGTTTCCGGGAACACGAGGATTCCGGACGGCCCGAACGGCCCGGCCTCAGGCCCGGCGCGGAAACCGGCAACCGGAATTGGATTTAATTATAAGATCTCTGACAAGGGATGTCAATTAAATTGATTTTGGTTAAGGCCTTTGATATACTTTTGCTCTCTACGGTAATGGATACCATACTAGATACAATCCGGAACCACCGGGAGATCAAACTAGTCCTGATCCTGATCGCTGTGGTGGTGGCGCTCAAGCTTGTCTATGAATTGCTGAAGATCGCAAAAATTCTTGACATTCAGGACAAGTCTTTTTTCGATGCCCTCTACTCCATGCTTTTCCGTAAATCCTACCTGATTTCCCAGGCGAAAAAGCTTTCGAAAGAGGGAAACTTCATGAAGGCCGGTAAGATTTACGAAGAGATCGGCGACTTTCGGAAAGCGTTGAAGACCTATGAAGAAGGCCAGTTGTTCACGGATATGGGCGAATTGTATGAGCGCCTGAACCGGGAGACCCAGGCAATAGAGATCTACAAAAAAATCGGTCACCTGGATGGAATCATCCGCCTTTACCTGAAAAGACGTAATATCGAAGCGGCCTGCGCCCTGTTGGAATCAAACAATCGTTTCCAGGAAGCCGCCGAAATCTATTACAACTTCGAGCGATTTGAAAAAGCGGCCCAGATATACGAACGCAAAGGCTTCTATAAAAAGGCCGCCTATATCTATGAAAAAGACGGCAACCTGAAACGCGCCGCCATCAACTTCGAAAAGTGGTTCCTCACAAACGCCGACACCTCGATGGGATTCCAGAAGGACTCCCGCCTTGAGCAGGACCTGATGAAGGCGGTCGATCTGTATACCCGGGTTGGAGAGAACGAACGTGCCTTCAGCCTGCTCGTGAAACAGAACAAGTTCGATAAGGCGGCGGAACTGGCCCAGAAAATGGGAAAAATCGAGGAAGCCGCCAAATTGTACGAAAAGGCCCAGATGCCCGTACGCGCCGCCGACCTGTACGAGAAGCTCGGCCATAGCCACGTGGCCTACCAACTGCGCGGGGAGGATGCCTTCGCCCGCGGGAATACCCTGGAAGCCGCGGAATGGTACCTGAAAGGTGAGGATTACACCCGGGCCGCCGAATTGTTCGAATGGGAACGTAATTTCGAAAAGGCGGCATATTGCTATTTTATGAACCAGAATTACTCTTCTTCGGCTGAGAACTACATGAAAGCGGAAAAAGAAGAGGAAGCGGCGAAGATGTACGAGATGGCCCGGCAATGGAAGCCTTCCGCGGATATCTACCTGAAGTACAAGCGTTATCAGAAAGCGGGCGAACTTTTCGAAAAAGCCGGCGAACATTTCAAAGCCGGGCTTTCATTCCTGAAAGTTGATGATGAAAAGAGGGCACTGGGGAATTTCCAACAGGTGCACCCGAATTCCCCGGACCATACGGCTGCCATCACACAGATGGCGACCATTTTTCTGAAACACCGCAAGCACCAGCTGGTCATCGAGAAACTCGGCAAACTGCTTACGGATCAAAGTATTTCAAAAAAGAACATAGACTGGTACTACCTTCTGGGACAGGCGGAAGAAAACGCCGGGAATTTCAAACAGGCCCACTCCATCTACCAGATGGTCCTTTCCGAGGATTACGCCTACAAGGATGTGCATCAACGGGTCAAGGACGTCGAGAACCTTATCCAGAAATATAAGGAGATGGCCCTGGTTCAGGAGGATTCATCCCAACGCTACCGGATTATCCGTAAAGTCGGCGAAGGCGGGATGGGCACGGTCTACAAAGCCGAAGACACGGTTCTGCAGCGCATCGTAGCCCTCAAGGTTCTGAACGCGAGCCTGATCAAAGACAAGCGCAGCCTGGAAAGATTCTATACCGAAGCCCGTTCAACCGCGTCTCTCTCCCATTCCAATATCGTCACCGTCTACGATGTGGGACAATTGGGAGATGACCATTTCATCTCCATGGAGTTCATCGAGGGAGAGAACTTCATGTCCCTGATCCGCGGCAACCGCCAGTTCTCCATCCCCCAGGTATTGTATATCGCCATCAAGGTGTTGAAGGCTCTGGACTACTCCCACCGCAAAGGCATCATTCACCGGGACATCAAGCCCCACAACATAATGATTACCCGCCAGAAAGAGATAAAAATCATGGATTTCGGGCTGGCGGTAATCCGGGGAGACATGAAAAAGGGCGAAACCGGTATTATTACCGGAACACCATACTACATGTCCCCGGAGCAGATTCAGGGTCAGCCCACGGATCACCGTACGGATATCTACTCCACCGGCGCCACCCTGTTTCATTTGATTACCGGCCGGGTGCCCTTCAAAGGGGAGAACGTATTTTATCAACACCTGTTCGAAAACATTCCGTCCATCAGCCAATTGAGACCGGACACGCCTGACCGCCTGCAGGAAGTAGTGGAGCAGTGTATGGCCAAGAAAAGGGAAGATAGATTTCAGAGCGCACAGGAAGTGCTGAATAAAATCAAGACCGTAAACATTCAGTAATCAGAGGAGAGGGAACCATGGATTTTGCCCTGGATGAAGAACAACGCGAACTTCAGGAATTGACAAGAGATTTCGCCCGAAACGAAATCCGTCCCGTGGCCGGAGAATACGACGAAAAAAACGAGTTTCCCATGGAAATCATGGAAAAGGCCTTCGCTGTAGGCTTCCTTACTTCGGGAATTCCCGAAGAGTACGGCGGCACGGGCTTCTCCAATCTTACCAATGCGGTAGTCTGTGAAGAACTTGCCTGGGGCTGCGCCGGCATGTACACCTCCATGATGGCCAACACCCTGGCCACCACGCCGATTGTTCTTTTCGGCACGGAAGAACAGAAAAAAGAGTTTCTCGAGCCCATGTGCCGGGAAATGACTTTCGCCTGTTTCGGACTGACCGAAAGAGAAGCCGGCTCCGATAACGCCGCCATTAAAACCACCGCCGTACGGGACGGCGATGAATACGTGATCAACGGTTCAAAGACCTTTATCACCAACGCGGGAGTGGCCAAATTCGGTGTCATGTTCGCCTCAACCGACCCCACCCGGGGAGCCCGCGGATTGTCCGCATTCATCGTTCCCATGGATGCCCCGGGAGTCACTGTCGGCAAGCATGAAAACAAGATGGGGCACCGGGCTTCCAACACGGCGGAGATCTTTTTTGACGACGTCCGTATCCCGGCGGCCAACCTTCTGAGACGGGAAGGCTTCGGTTTCATTATCGCCATGAAAACCCTGGATTACGCCCGTCCCGCGGTAGGCGCCGGAGGCGTCGGTGTTGCCCGGGCGGCCTATGAGGAAGCCCTGGAATACGGCAAAAACCGGATTCAGTTCGGACAACCCATCGCCCAATTCCAGCACAACGCCTTTAAACTCGCGGATATGGCCACCCGGATCGAATGCGCCCGGTTGATGGTACACCGTTCCGCCTGGATGCTGGATCAGGGCATGAAAGCTTCCACGGAATCCGCCATGGCCAAAGTCTTGGCCACGGATGTCGCCATGGATGTCACCGTAGACGCGGTCCAGCTCATGGGCGGTTACGGTTATATGAAGGAATATCCCGTAGAGAAAATGATGCGGGACGCCAAGCTCCTGCAGATCTACGAAGGCACCAACGAAGTTCAGAGGCACGTCATCTCCCTGGATATTCTCGGAAAGCATTGAATGGTCCCGGGTGCAACCGGAGAGCGATTGAACTGAAATGGTGATACTGACACGCCTGCTGCTTTTCGCGTTGGGTGTCTATCTGCTCTGGCGGTTGCTTTTCACTCCGGGCCGGAAGAAAAGCGCGCGCAACGGTGCTTTCCGAGGGAAGCGCAGGAACCCGGAAGAGATGAAACAGGATCCCGCCTGCGGCACCTGGATTCCGGTCAGTCAGGCGATAAAAGGCGAACGTGACGGTGAAACCCTGTACTTCTGCTCCCGGGAATGCCGTGACCGGTTCCTCTCCGCTTCAGGAGATTGAAACCACCCCGGGAATCCGCACCGGAAGTTTCCCTCCGGGACGGGCTGCCCCGGCGAGTACCGCGGCCAGGGCTTCCGCCTGCACCTTCCGGTAACCGTATACCGCCAGATACACCCGGACCGCGGGAAACTTCCGCAGATCGTAGGGATTCCCCAGGGCCACGACGATTGCATCGGGACGGAGATTCAGAATTTCCCGTACCGCCGCGGCCTGGATGGACTCGGTTTGCGGGGAACGGGAGAAAACCGCCGCCACAACTTTACCGGCGGTCCGCAATCTTGCAGACAGGTACTCCGGCAACCGCGGTTCCAGCTCCAGCATCACCGTGTCCACCTGACGGAACCTGCGGTTCAGCGGGGCCGCCAGAACCGAACGGGCTCTTGCCTGGCTCAACGCCTCGGTTGCCACCGCTTTTTTCCACTCCACCAGGAGCAGATCGGTGGCAGAGTCCAAAGGCAGAACACCATCCCGGTCCCGCGCCAGGGTGACGGAATCCACGGCCATACGGAATTCCGCGTCATAATGGGAGCGCGCCGACCTGAGAGCCCGCCGGGGATCCACGCAGGCAACCTGATTAAGCAGCCCGCGAGCCCGTTTAAACGCCAGGATCCTCTTCACCGATTCATCTACCCGTGAGATGGGCAGCTCCCCTCGCCCCGCCGCGGCCAGCAAGGTGTTGAACACGATTTTCTGGATCTCCGAAGAACGGGAAACCGAGATTACATCCGCGCCGGCGCGGACGGCCCGCAACGCCGCGGTTCCCGGATCAAGCGTCCCCGCCACCGCTCCCATCTCGAGGCAATCGGAAATAATCAGTCCCGGGAATCCCAGTCCGCCGCGCAGCACGCCCCCCAGCCAGTACGGGGAGAGAGATGCAATTTCAGTGGATTTCCCGGGGTAGACCACATGAGCGGGCATGACCGCGTCCAGCAGGCGGGCCCGGATCAGATCCCGGAACGGTTTGATATGCACCGCATCAAGCGTTTCGTTATCACCGGTGAAACGGGGCAACATCCGGTGGGAATCCACGAGAACCCCGCCATGACCCGGGAAATGCTTGCCGCAGGCAGCGACGCCGCCACGTCGCAGGCCTTTTGCCAGGCAGCGACCGAATCGGGCCACCACCCGGGGGTCATCACTGAATGAACGGAATCCGATGATCGGATTATCCGGCTGAGTGTTTACATCCAGGACCGGCGCGAACACTCCATCCACGCCGAGGGCCTTCATCTCCCCGCCGATAATATGCCCGGCCCGGCGAGCGGTTGCGCAGCGCCCGGTTGCCGCCATACCCATCGGTGACAGCGCGGTCGCGGCCATTTC
>Ga0272442_10007238_pt1 | contig 14400 bp, 7 predicted proteins | sample SSMForm2O_FD_200262 | JGI IMG/M metagenome (GOLD analysis project Ga0272442, IMG submission 200262) | Marine sediment archaeal communities from Little Sippewissett salt marsh, Falmouth, MA, United States - SSM-Form-2O | ecosystem: Environmental > Aquatic > Marine > Wetlands > Sediment ...
CTTGCGTTTCTCGACGCCCTCGTGGCAGCCGCCGTTGTCCGACAAGAACACCACCAGCGTGTTGTCGTCGGCGCCGATCCGCTTCAGGGCGTCCAGTACGCGTCCGATGCCTTGGTCCATCCGGTCGATCATGGCCGCGTACACCGCCATGCGAAGGTCCCAGTCGTCCGCGTCCTCGACTTCGTCCCAAGGCGGGACCTCGGGGTCGCGCGGCGACAGCGGCCATTTCGGATCCATGAGGCCCATTTCGAGTTGACGTTGGTGTCTTTGTTCGCGCAGCTTGTCCCAGCCGGTGCGGTATTTGCCCCGGTATTTCGCGATATCCTCGGGCCAGGCGTGCAGCGGCCAATGTGGCGCCGTGTAGGCCAGGTACAGCAGAAACGGTTCCTCGCTCGAGCCGTGGTCCTCTAGGCAGCGTACCGCGAAATCGCTGAACGCGTCGGTCATGTAGAAGGCGCGGTCCCTATTCAGGAAGGGCAACTCGTGCTTGTGCGGGTCAACCGATTGGTCGTTCCAGGCCATCACCCGCTTGCGCTGGTTTTCCTGCAGCAGTTCCCAGTAGCTGCTGGCGCCGCTGACGAGCCCGAAGTAACGGTCGAAGCCGCGTTTGCGGGGCCAGTGCTCGGGTGCTTCGCCGACGTGCCACTTGCCCGACATGTAGGTGCGATAGCCGGCCTTCTTGAGCACCTCGGCAAGGGTCACGCACCGGTCATTGAGATATCCCTGGTAAGGGCCGGGATGCTTGGGTTTTCCCAGTGTGCTTACCATGCCGCCCATCCCCGCCTGGTGCGGATACAGCCCGGTCAGGAGCGATGCGCGCGACGGGCAACAGCGCGCCGCGCAGTAGAACTGCGTGAACCGAACGCCTTGTGCGGCAAGGCCATCGAGATTCGGCGTGTGGATCTCCGAGCCGTAGCAGCCCAGGTCCGAATAGCCCATGTCGTCGGCGAGGATGACGAGGATATTCGGCTTCCTCTTGCCCTGGCCAAAGGCCAACGAACTCGCCAACGAAGGCGCCGCAAGGCTCCCGCATGTCAGCCTCATGAATGCTCTCCTGCTCAGGTGTCTCTCGGGCCTCATATCTGCTGCGCCTCTCCGGTTTGGACTTCACACCGTTTGAGATTCTGCCCGTCCGGGAGGGCTCTTAGCGTAGCCGCGGAGCAGGGCAGGGTTTGCTACGCCTCTGCGGCGAGGTCGATTTCCCGCAGGTCGATCCGGTCGGGGTCGTTTGTTCCGAGCCCCATCTTCGCGGCGGTGGCCACGCATTGCGCCTTGTGCCGGATGGGGTCCATACCTTCGGCCTCGCGCTTCGCGTCGAGAATCTTCAGGGCCAGCGCGTCGACCGCGACCGGGTCCGTGCCCGCCACAATCGAGTTCTGTCGCCACCGGCACTTCGGATTGTCGTGGGGGCCGCCGTGGTACAGGGCCCGCAACCCGTCTACGAGGACCAGCCGCGCCTTGTCCTTGATCTGCGGGGTCAGGTTGAGCGCCGCGATGTATGGGTCGCAGCGGTTCCCGTGCAGATCGCTGGGATTGAGGATCGCCCCGTAGTGGTTCTTCATGGCGCACGTGACGCCCGTGATGGTGTGATCCTTGATCATGGGCACGTTGATGAGGGCCGTGACCTCCCGCGTAAGGATCTTGCTGAACCACACCTGCTTGTCCGCCACGGTCACCGGATCGCTCTCGTAGAACGGTTTCAGCGCCTCCCGCCGCTGGCTGTGCGAGCGGCCTTTGCCGGGCTCATAGCTTCCCCGTTCCGTGGCGTAGCAGCGCACGCCTTGGTCGGAGCTGTTGAGCGTGTATCCCGCGATGGGCAGTTCCCGCATCCACATGTCCCAAACGATGATGTTGTTCTCTGCCACGCCCGCGGCCGTGAGCCCGGCCACGATGGCGTCCACCACGCACGGCTGCACCGAAATGTACTTGCCCCCGCGCACGTTCAGCTTCAAGCCCACCACGTCGTCCGGTTTCACATACTCCGCCCAGGCCGCGGCCAACGAGTCTTTTCCGGACAACTCCTTGACCGCCCGATCCACCATCCGTTTCACGACGGCCGCATGCCCCGCGCCCGTCTCGTCCGTCGCCCCGGCGTGGTCCACCTTCACGAGCCGTGTCGCGGGCGCCTCTGCCTCGCCGGAAGCCCGCCCCCCGAACGCCGCGGCCAGCCCGGCGCCCGCCAAGCCCAGGGAGCTACGTCGTAGAAAGGTGCGTCTTTTCATTTTCGTCCTCCGAGCGCATTATAATCGACTCGCGCCCTGTTTGTCGTTACGCGAGCGAATGAAACAGGAGGTAGGGTAATGGTGACTGCAATCGGGCTGGCGGTCGGCGCATTGACGCTGCAGACCCTCGACGGCGAATCCATCGTGATGGACAACTACGACGAGCGCCGCGCCACGGTGCTCGTGTTCCTGTCGAGCCGCTGCCGCGCCACCGCTGCCGTCGTCGAAGCCATCAACCGTATCCACGAAAAGCGCCGCCAGAAAGGCGTCCTATTCGTCGGGCTGTACGCGAACGACGCCGAATCCAGCGAGGACGTGCTCACGTTCTGCCAGCGTCAGGGCGTCCGGTTTCCCTGCTACCGCGACCCCGGCGGCGCCATCGCCCGGCGGCTTGGCGTCGAGGTAACCCCCGGCGCGGCCGTGCTTGACAAGGCGGGCGTGCTCATCTACCGGGGCGGATTCCGCCCCCAGGAAGCGGCGGACCATATCGACGCGGTGCTGAACCAGTTGGTCAAGGGCAAGCCCATCGCGGAAGCCGAATGGGCCGCCACGGGCACGGCCCTGGGCGAACCCGGCGCCCCGCGCGACGTCGACGACCCCTACGGGACCATCGCCTTCTCCTCGGAGCTGATCTTCGAACGCATCCCCTGGGCGCCCGCCCACCATTGCTCGACCCTCGCCGAGACGCCCAACGGCGGCCTGATCTGCGTGTGGTACGGCGGCAGCTATGAATCCGCCGACGACCAGGTGCTGTTCGTGTCGCGCCGGGCGAAAGGCGAACGGACCTGGAGCGAAGCGGAAGTGTTTGTCAAGGGCGCGCTGATGCGCCCGCCCGGCAACGCCGTAGTCTTCCGCATGAACGACCAGCGCCTCGGGCTGCTTTGGGGGCGCATGGACGCGAGCCGCCCTATTCGACGCGGCGCCGGCTGGGGCGCGTGCCAGCCAATGTTTCGCTACTCGGACGACAGCGGCCGCACATGGACGGACGATCAGGAACTCGAGGGCCTGTTCGGCTGCCTGCCACGCAACGCCCCGATCACGCTGCAAGACGGCACGTTCGCCGTGCCCCTGAGCGGCCACGCCGGCGCATTGCACGGCGCGTTCCTGCTCATGACCGACGATGCCGGCGCCACGTGGCGGCCCTCGGGCGCCGTCCGCCGCGGTTCCCAGCCCACCGTCATTGAGCGCGACGACGGTTCCCTGCTCGCCCTCCTGCGCAGCCGCCCCTACATCCTGAAGAGCGAATCGGCCGACAACGGCGCCACGTGGACGGAGCCCGAGCAGACCAAGCTGCGCTGCCCCTCCTCGGGCATCGCCATGCGCCGCCTAGGCAACGGCGACCTCGTGCTCGTCTACAACGACAGCTCGATTGCCCGGACGCCGCTGAGCATCACGCGCTCGAACGACGAAGGCGCCACCTGGAGCAAGCCCCTCGACCTCGAATCCAATGGCGGCGAGTATTCCTACCCCTGCGTGATCCAAACCAGCGACGGCCTCATCCACGTCACCTATACCTTTCGCCGCTACGCCATCAAGCATGTCCAGTTGAACCGAACCTGGCTGACCCACTTCGACCGCCCCAATTGATCCACTATGCCTGCACCTTCAGGCGTGCGGGTGGGTGTCGCGGTAGACTTGCTTGAGGTGGTCGATGCTGACGTGGGTGTAGATTTGGGTGCTCGAGAGGCTCTCGTGGCCGAGGAGTTCCTGGACGACGCGGAGGTCGGCGCCGGCGTCAAGCATGTGGGTGGCGAAGGTGTGGCGCAAGGTATGGGGGGAAATGTCGCGGCGGCCGGGCAGGACCTGGCGGGCGTACTTGTCGATGACGCGCTGTATGCTGCGGGTGGTGAGCGGCCCGCCGCGGAAGTTGACGAACAGGCGGTCGTGGTCGGCGGCCGTGCCGAGTTCGGCGCGCACGCCGAGGTAGACCCTCAGCGCCGTCACGGCGGCCGTGCCGAGTTGGGCGATGCGCTCCTTGCGCCGTTTGCCGAGCACGCGCATCGCGCCGCCGTGGAGGTCCACGTCCCCGAGCCGCAGGCCGGCCAACTCCGCGGCCCGGACGCCGCTGGAGTACAGCGTCTCGAGGATGGCGCGGTCGCGGATCCCAAGCGGCTCGGAAAGGTCCGGCGCCTCGACGAGGGTGGTCACCTCAGGGATACTGAGGACCTCGGGTAGGCCAGGCGCCCGGCGGGGCGGCTTGACGCTCTGGGCCGGGTTGTCTTTGAGCAAGGCCAGGCGCGTGAAGAACTTGTAGGCGGCCCGGATGGCGGCCAGCTTACGGGCCGAGGTGCGCGTTGATGCGCCGTTGGTGAGGACATGGGCCAGGAAGGCGCGCACGTCATTGCGGGTCGCGCGCGCCAGCGCCTCGAGCGAGGGCGCTGGCCGGTCCTCTTGCGGCGGTCGGCGGCAGGCGTGCGGCCCGTTGGCCAGGAAGTCGCAGAACTGCCCGAGGTCACTCAGGTAGGCCCGCACCGTGTGGTCCGAGAAGCCCCGCTCGACCTCGAGGTAATCCACGAACCGCTGTATAGGGGGCGCTTGCATAGCCCATATCCCACGCTACTTCCTCCGAGCGATCCGCCGCTCCCGCAATCACTCAATGTAACCGTTAACGGAGGGCCTTTCGTGTTGTGGCCGCGAAATAGGGACACAGGACAGTCCCTGTTTCGCTCTCAATCACTCAATGTAACCGTCAACGGAGGGCCTTTCGGGCCGTGGCGGGAAAATGGGGACAGTCCCTGCTCGGGGACTGGCGAGGACAGTCCCTATTTTGCTCTCAATCACCCACTCTCCTCCGGGACCTCCTCTTCGTAGTCGCACGTCGGCACGGGGCACTTGCGCTTGCGGGGCTTGTTGCGCTCCTTGACCACTGCGGTCCAGGGATTGCCGCACTTCGGGCACGCCGCGTCGCGGTCCAGCACGCCGAACACCGTGAAGTCGCACTCGGGATAGCGGTCGCAACCGACGAAGCGCCGTCCCTTGGCCCGCTTGGTCACCAGGTTGCCGTCGCATCCTGGGCGCACACATTTCAGTCCCAGTTCCTTGGGTTTGGTGAACTTGCACTTCGGGTAGTTCTCACAGCCGTAGAACTCGTCGCCGGTGCGCGCCCGGCGGATGACGAGGAAGCCGCCGCATTTGGGACATTTCTGGTCGGTCTTCTTGGGCGGGGCCTTTGGTGTCTTGGCGACTTTGTTGCCATTTTCATCGACGTTGAAGGTGTTCTTGCATTTGGGATACTTGGAACACGCCATGAATTTACCGTAGCGCCCCTCGCGGATGACCATTGGGGCGCCGCACTTGTCGCACACCTCGTCGGTCTGTTCGGGCTCGGCGCGCTTGTTGATGCGGTGGGTGGTCCGGCACTCGGGATAGTTGCGGCACGCGATGAAGAGGCCGAACCGGCCCTCGCGCGCCTCGAGGGGTGCGCCGCACTTCTCACACTTGGCGTCTTCACCGAGCACGCCCTTGACGATGCGGCCTTGAGCCGCATCGAGCGCCCGTGCGAAGTCCCCATAGAAGGCCCGCAGCAGGTCGTGCCACTCGCGGCTACCGTCCTCGACGCGGTCGAGGTCTTCCTCGAGGCGCGCCGTGAAGCCGATATCGAGGATGTCGGGGAAGTCCTTCACCAGCAGCGCGTTGACGTCTTCGCCGAGTTGGGTCGGCTTGAGGCGGCCCTTCTCGCGCTCGACGTAGCCCCGTTCCATGATCGTATTCATGGTGGGGGCGTAGGTGCTGGGCCGACCGATGCCGTTTTCCTCGAGGGCGCGTATCAGCGAGGCCTCGGTGTAGCGCGGCGGCGGCTTGGTGAAGCGCTGTTCCGGCTTCAGTTCCTCGAGGGCCAGCGGATCCCCTTGCGACACGGCGGGGAGCGGCTGCTGGGCGCGGCCGGCCGCGGCCTGGGCGCCGTTGCCCGCTTTACCGTTGGCGTTCTTGGCGTCCTCCTCGGCCCGCTCCTCGTACAGCTTGGTGAAGCCGGGGAACTTCATGACCGAGCCCGTGGCCCGGAACACGCAGTCGCGCGCGGCGACGTCCAGCGTGGTCTGGTCGAGCACGGCTGAGGCCATCTGGCTGGCCACGAAGCGTACCCAGATAAGCGAGTACAGCTTAAACTGGTCCTCATTGAGATATTGACGGATCGAGTCGGGCGTGCGTTCCACAGCAGTAGGCCGAATGGCCTCGTGCGCGTCTTGCGCCCCCTTCTTGCCGACGTACACGTTCTGTTTCGCGGGGAGCATGGGTGCATCGAAGTGCGATGCGATGTAGTCGCGCACCTCGTCGATGCCCTCGGGATCCGTCCGGGTCGAGTCGGTGCGCATATAGGTGATGAGGCCGGTGCTGCCCTCGGCGCCGAGGGCCACGCCTTCGTAGAGCGTCTGGGCGATACGCATGGTGGCGCGGGGGCTCAGGCGCAGGCGTCGCGAGGCCTCCTGCTGCAGCGAACTGGTGATGAAAGGCGGGGCCGGATTGCGGCGAACCTCCTTGCGCTCGACCTTCGAAACGCGATACTCGGCGCCCTCGATCCGGCCGAGCACCTCCTGCATGGCCGCTTCGCTGCCGATCTCGGCCTTCTCGTCGGCGATGCGGTGGAGGCGTGCAACGAATCCCTCGTCGTTGTGCGTCTTGAGCAGCGCGTCGAGGGTCCAGAATTCCTTGGGCACAAAAGAGCGTATCGCGGCCTCCCGGTCGCACACGATGCGCACGGCCACGGACTGCACCCGGCCCGCGCTGAGCCCCCGCTGGATGGCGAATTGCAGGAGGGGACTGATCTTGTAGCCGACGAGCCGGTCGAGGATACGCCTTGCCTGCTGGGCGTTGACAAGGTCCTCGTCGATGGGGCGCGGGTGGCTTGTCGCCTCGCGCACGTTGCGCTTGGTGATGGCGTTGAACACGATGCGCTGGATGGGTTTGTCGCAGCCCTTGAGCAACTGGGCCATGTGCCACCCGATGGCCTCGCCCTCGCGGTCGGGGTCGGAGGCCAGCAGAATGCGGTCGACCTTGGCCGCGGCCTCCTTGATGGCTTTCACGGGCTTCGAGGCGTCGCGAAGGCGCACGTATTTTGGGGCGAAATCGTGCTCGAGGTCTACGCCCAGTTCGTTCTTGGGCAGGTCTCGCACGTGGCCGTTGCAGGCCTTGACGACATAGCTCGATCCGAGGATTTTGTTGATGGTGCGGGCCTTGGCAGGCGACTCAACGACGACAAGATGCTTGGCCATGCAATGCAACTCCTAAACAACAGAATGACGCCGCACCCCTTGCGGGGCGGGCGTCCCGGCGTGTCTCGTTCACGGACCTAGTTGACGGTATCCCCTTTGCCTTCAAACACGTTGTAGAAGGTCTGCTGGAATCCGACGTCGCGGTTGCTGCAGACCATCCACGACAGCAGGTAGTCCAACTCATCCAGCCCCACCACGCCTTCGGCGTGGTGCAGATAATCCAACACCATCTCCCGCTCATAGGGCTCCACCAGCCCGTACACTTCCAGGCGGGCCAGGGCTTGGCGCGCTTCGGGGCTCAGCTTCGTTTCCTCGAAGGCCGACAACAACCGCACCGTCGTCGGGCCACGTTCCGGTCCGGGGATCGGGCCCGACAGACGCGGCTGTGCGAGCCTGAGGGCCGCGTCAATCTCTCGCGCACTGTAGCCCTGCCGGACCAACCACGTGCGGATGCTGCTTTCGGACGGCGGCTTTCCCGGGCGCTCCTGAATGCGCCGCACGATCACGTCTACCAACTCTATGAGCGATTGCTTCATCGGCCACTCCCGCTACGCGACAACCAGCCGTGCATATCTGCTGGGAGCCGCATCTATTGTAGGCGCTCCAACCGACCGTGTCAACCGACGCCACGCCCGTCCGGGCCGGGGCATGCGGCCTCACTCGTGCACCACGAGTCCCGTTTCGCAAGTCAGGGGGACGGGCTTGCCGTCTTCGCCCGGCACCGTCACCACCGTCCCGAAAGCGTTGAAGGCGCTGATGGCGACCGTGTGTTCGCCCGGGGCGAGCGGCGCCCGGGTCACGACCGAGGCCGACCAGAGGCCGTCGTTGGCCGTAGCATCGCCGTGGCTGCCGTTGTCGTAGAGGTCCACCGACCCGGCGACGCCCGATATCGTGGCCGCCACGGTATCCACGACGCCGTCGGGGTCGCTCACCCTTAGCGAGAGCAGGACCGGCTCGCCCAGGCGCACCGAGGGCGGCGCGGCGCGGAGCGTATCGATGGCCAGGGAGGGCTTGGGCGGGGCCGGGGGCTCGGGGGCTTTGGCCACACTGCGCAACTCGACCCTGAGGGACTCGTCGGCCGAGGCCGCGCCGACGCCCATGTCCTTGAGCTGTTCGAGCAGGGGCAGGATCTCGTCGATGGGACCGCTGATGGTCACGGCCACGGCGAGCTCCGCGTGGCTCGAACCGGCCCAAATCGCGATGACGAACGCTACCCACAGTGCCGATCGCAACCTACCCCTTCTCATGTCCATGTCCGCTCCTTTCCGCCGTACCGGCATGGGCGGCCGTCCGTGGCGCGCCGGAGCAGGCCGCGCCGTTACTATACCACGACGGCCGGGGCGTTGGCCTCGGCGACCTCTTGGGCTTTCTGGCCCAAGGCCGCGAGCGCCTCGACCTTCGGTTCGAGCCGCGCAATGACGGCCTCGAGCTCCTTCTGAAGCCGCTCGGCCTCCTCGGCCACGGCGGCGATCTCTCCGCTCAGGTCGGCCACGTTCTTCTCGAAGGCGGCCTCGACGTAGGCCTTGAACTCCGCGCGCCGGTTGCCCAGGTTCTCGCGCAGCTGCTCCTGCACCGACGGCACCCGCTCCGCTCCCGTTCCCGAGCTTCCGCTCGACAGGACGTGGCGGACCTTGCCCTCGATGGTCCTGCGCAGTTTGTCTTTCAGGGCGTTCTTGGCCGTAGCGGCCCGTGCGGCCCAGCCCACAACGGCGCCGAGGAGCACGCCCGCGGCCGTACAGGCCACCGCGCCCACGCTCACCGCCACGTCGGCCACATCGAGCCCAGAAGCCGCCAGGGCCTCGTGCACGATCGCATCGAGATCCAGCCCCGCCCAGATCGTGAGGGCCACCGAGGCGCCCGCACCGGCGCATGCGCCCAAGGCCGCGCCCACGCCCGTGAAGGCCAGGTACGAGCCCGCCATGCTCGCCCGCACCGAGCCCACGCTGCCGCGGGCCGCGGGCAGCGCCACCGGGTGGGGCCGCTCGAGCGCGGCCGCTACGCGGCCCATCCTCTCGAGGGCCTCGCCCTCAGCCTCGTCCACGGCCGCGCCCAGCGCGGTGTGGACCCTGGCGAGCAAGGCGTCCAGTGAGGCCTCCAACTGGGTGGTCAGCGGGTCGAATCCGTTCTTCTTCGCCGTTTTCAGATTATCGTCATTGGCGATCCACGCGTAGAGCGGTTCGAGCACCTGCTCCCGGACGGCCTCGGCCCCAAGTTGCTCGTCCGCACGCGCCTCATAGCCGACGTGCGTGGCGCCCCGGGCGCTTCCCCCGGCCGACATGGCCTGGAAGGTTTCGATGACCTGTTGGGCTACGATTTTGTTCTCGGACAACTCCCGGGAGAGTCGGTCTCGCTGCCGCTTGAGGTCTTCGAGCCGGGGATTGTCGCGCGCCATCTCGAGCTTGGTCTCGAGGGGCCGGGCATAGGTCCAGGCCCGCGCGCTCAGGAATCGGCACACCGCCTCGACAATGGCCCCCTCGCGGTTCTCGCGGTACAGGTACTCGAGCAGGCGGTCGCGCAGCGCGGTCAGGTTGCTCTGCTGCCCGAGGTGCTCGCCGATGAGGGCGGCCGGGTCGTCCCCCTCGATAATCCGGCGCAGCAACGCGAGGGGGATCTTGATCTTGTTGTTGCGGTCCAGGGTCTCAAGCTCGATCCGGTTGTCCTTCAACTGGGCCGCCACCAGCGCATAGAGGCTGGACACGAAGAACAGCTCGGGCCGGTCCAGGATGCCCTCGAGGCTGCGCAGGAGGTCCTTGGCCGGGCCGCGGCGCCCGTTCAGGTCGATCTCATCCTCGTTGAGCTGGTCGGCCTTGTTGATCACGAAGAAGACCTTGCGGTTTCGCTGGCTGACGACGTTCTCGATGAAGTCGCGGCTGTGTTGGCTGCCGGCGTTCTGGCTGTCGAGGAGGTAGACGACCAGATGGCAGTGCGGGATGATTTCTTGGGTGATCCGCTCCTTGGTCTCCGAGATGCTGTGCACGCCCGGCGTGTCCACCAGGGCGATGTCGTCCGCGAGCAGATCCGTGGGCAGGCGGATGACGATTTCGTCGAACTTCTCTCGCAAGGAGCGCAGGTAGGGGAACTCCTCGTCGGCGTTCACCGTGATCATGGCCCTCAGGCACTTGAGCAGGTCCTTCGGGGCGGTGGTTGTGAAGGCGATGAGAATCTCGCCTTCCTCTTGGGCTTCGGGCACATGGGCCGCGACGCCGCCCACCTGCAACAGGCCACGCAAGGTCTCGAGCTCCTCGCTCGACGCGGGCGCCGCCAGCCGGATCACCATGTTCATCTCGTCGCCCCGGAGGATGTGGGTGATCTTGGTGGTGCACTCCTCGAGCACGGTGGGAAGGTACTCGTCCCCGAGGAACGCGTTTATCAGGGCCGATTTGCCGACGTTGAACGCGCCCAGAAACACCACCCGGTACTTGTTTTCGCGCAGGTCGACGCGCTTGCGCCCGATACTGAGTTCTTCTTCGCCGGCGTTCCCCTCGAAATCCGGATCCTCGAGGAAGTCCTGCAAGTCATCCAACGCCCCAAACGCCCAAACCCGGTCTTGTGTGTGTTGTGCGATATCCATGCGTTCAGACTCCTGATCTTAACTTGGTTCCTCGGACAACGACGCGCCCGCTACGCGTCGAACTGCTCTGTGAGATACTCCCGTTTGCCAGGTCGATTCCGCGCTTCGCGGTACTGCTCGCGCCACTTGCGCGACCACATCCGGCGTTCGGGTGGCCGCTTGCCGCAGCGCGCGAGCCGGATGCGCCCGTTGCTCATCAGCTTCGCCACGGCCCAGTAGGAATCGCGTGGGACCAGTACGCCCGCCTCCGGGGATACGGTGTAGGATAACTCGATTGAGGCCCCCGGCGCGACGCTTGCGCCCTGGGTGCGCGGGGCGATCTCGCCGATGGCCAAGGGGCCGGCCAAGGGGCCGCCCCACATCTCGAGGGGCGCCACCATGGCCACCTCGGCCTCGATGGTCTCCGAGGTCGGGTTCCGCAGCGTCACCACGATGGCGTCGCCGCGATTGTGGGCCTGCATCTCGAGGTCGAAGGCACCGCCCACCTCGAGCACGTCTTGAAACACCTGACCGTCGTACTCATGGCGCAGCTTGACCTGGCCCGAGGCCGCGCCGGCAGGCCGCCGCACCGTCACGGCCGTCTGCGCATACGCCAGCGGGCCCACGCGAAACGGGATCACCGCCGGCTCGGCCGTCCAGCCGGCCGGCAAGACCAGGCGCGCCTCGCCTTCCACCTCGGCGTCCGTATAGTCGTTCACGGCGTTGACCTTGAGGCGCAAGGTGCAGCCGTCGTCTTCCTCGACGACCTCGCGGCTGATCGAGCAGACGACCGCGCCGTAGCCCATCGGCATCGACTCCGCGTCGTGCTCCCAGGAACGCACCCACACCGGCTGCACCGGCTCGGCCTCGGCCCCAATCGCCTTGGCGTACATCCGCCGGCCGAGCTTGCGCGGCTCGAAGCCGACGGTCTCGATCGAGAAGGCCGGCACCTCGAGCGCGATCGCGTCGTCGACGACGGGCGCCTGGCCCTCGCGCTCCTCGAGCAGGTTGCCAATCCAGGCGCTCTTGATGCCTCTACCGAACCGTATCCGCGCGCTCGAGGCCACGCCTTCCGTGTCGTACAGCCGCAAGGCGATGCCCTCGAGGGGATCGGGGGCGCCGTTCTCGAAGGCCGCCATGGGATTGCCCCAAGGCTTCATGGCGGCCAGCGCGACGTTCTTGGGCTCGAGAGTGAGGAACGAGTGCGCAGGCGGGAGATAGGGCTTGGCGATGGTCCGTGCGGGGCAGGCCCGGAGCGGGTGGTTGAAGGCGTCGGCCGCGCGCGCGACGCCGGCGTCGCGCCAGGCGCCCTCATGCGGGAACAGGGCGTAGGCGAACACGTGGTTTTTGTTCTCCGGCACGAGGCACCCTTCGGGGAAGTTGTTCGTGCCGCCATACCACCGGCACGTGTGGTGGAGCATCATGCAGATCGTGCCGCCCTTTTCGACGCTGTTGGCATAGGTGCCTTGGTTGAGCAGCGCCACGCCGTAGTCGTCCACACCGTGCCGTTCGCCCGAGGCGTTCGCCCCGCCCGGCAACGCGACGGTCGCGGTCTCGGCAAAACCGGCCAGGAGCTCCGCCACAGCGGCGCGCAGCTCTTTGGCCGAGGCCGCCTCGACAATCAACACCGGCAGCGCCGGCCACGAGCAGTCGCGCGGGTTGTCGTCTTCGACGAAGTCGCCGTCTTTGACGAACAGGAAGGCGTGTCCGTGCTTGGCCAGACGCTTGTCGAAGGCCTGCCGGACTCGAGCCGTCTGCGCGTTGATAAGCCGGCGCGAGTACGTGTTGTTGCCACGCACGCCCAGCGAGATGCGGAAGCGCGTGTACAGCAGGTCGTCGTCCATATGGTCCAGATAGCTGCCCCAGCGCGGGCCGCCGGCGTCGAGCCACGGCGTGCACGTCACGCCTTTCTGGATCAGTGTGCGTGTAATCGTCTCAGCCGCGGCCCGGCCTGCTTTGTCCCCATGCGTCACCAATCCGACCATGCTGAGGGGATAGGCGTTGGCGCCGATGCGAAACACGGCGCAGTTGCCGTAGTCCATCCACTGGTTCGCCGCGTAGACGGCGCAGTCGCTGAACATCACCATCTGGTGCGTACGGAAATCGAGGTAGTCCCTGCTCTCGTTACGGGCGACCGCGCCGAAGCGCTCGTCGAAGACGGGCACACAGCCCTCGAGGGCGGTCGGAAACGTGACCGTGTACAGATAGTCCTCGCGCTGCACGTCCTCGAGCCTGGTGCGGAACTCGACCCGCTTGACGCCCTTGTACAGCGTGATCTCTTGCACTACGTCGCACAGCTCCCCCATCGAGTAGCGGGCGCGGAGCGTGGCGCTGACCGGCCCCTTCTCGACCTCGACCGACGCTGGCTGGTCGCCCGAGAACAGCTTGAGCCCGGTCGTGTAGAACTCGTGCTGGGTCTCGTTGCGGTACGCCACCTCCTCGAGGATGGCCAGTTCGTTGCCCACGTGCCGGGCGCTGTCCAGCACTTCGCGCCGGGTCCGCTTGTCGAACAGGCTGACCATGCCGCCGCCGCGTGCCGGGTCCACGACCACACGGAAGTACTCGTTCTCGATTCGCGTGCCGGGCTGGGTGGTGCGCGTGGTGAGATCGGCGCCGTTCTGGAGCACGGTATAGGCGCGATAGCCCATCGAAGGCACGGCCTTGGCCACGAAGAGGATGTCGGCGTGCTTGATCTGGCCACGCCGGTCTCGTTCGATATCGAGCACCTCGAAGGGCACGTCGCGGCCGCGGTCATCGCGCAACGAGAAGCCCTCGCCTCGGCCCGGCGCCAACACACGCATTCGGACCACCCCGCTGCGCTCCCAGGCCAGGGGATTGAAGACCACGTAGGGTGTCGACGCCTCGTTGCCCGGCGGCTCGACGGCCCGCGCGATGAAGGCGAGCGACCGCTCGAGGACGTCCGAGGCGAGTTCGAGGACCTCGCGGTACGCGTTCATGAGGTCCACGTAGGAGATCTCGTTGTGCGTGCCGGTGATCGAATCGTGGTGCTGGCCGCACAGGAGTTGCCGCCAGGCCTTGTCCAGGGCCTTCTCGGGATACCGCGCGCCGAGGACGCTCGCGAGAGTCGCGAATTTCTCCGCGTCGACCACGAGGTTCTCGCCGAGGCGGTTTGCGATCTTGAGGTTGACGCGCGACAAGGCCGTGGCCGCATGGTACAGCGACATGTCGCGCGACGTGACCGGCAGGCGCGCGCCCTCTTGCTCGCACTGCGCCGCAATGGCGGCCGCCAGGTCGCCATAGGTGCCCTGCCGGTACGCAGGCATCAACGTCGCGTGCCAGTCCGTCGGCGGCGTCTGATCGATCGAGCCCATCCGCACCGACAGGCCCATGGCGTGCACGTCGTCCTCCGTCGCCGACCCGCGCTTGTGCGGCAGGGAGATGCCGTCCAGCGCCACGT
>Ga0272442_10007239_pt1 | contig 14398 bp, 10 predicted proteins | sample SSMForm2O_FD_200262 | JGI IMG/M metagenome (GOLD analysis project Ga0272442, IMG submission 200262) | Marine sediment archaeal communities from Little Sippewissett salt marsh, Falmouth, MA, United States - SSM-Form-2O | ecosystem: Environmental > Aquatic > Marine > Wetlands > Sediment ...
CAATGACGGCGAAGGCATCATGCATGAGAACCACCACAATTCGATCGTGAAGGATGCCAAGCTGATCGGGAACAGGGGCAACCGCTACCTGTGCATCTGGGCAGTTCCGGTGGACGGTGTTCTCATCAAAGGCAATACGATAACCGCCGGTGGGGCGGCGATCCATATCCTTGGCCGCAAGGTCTCGAACGTGACGATCGTGGAGAACGAACTTACCGCCGGCGGGATCAAGGTCACGTCCTCGAAGGGCGAGAACGTGCGGATTGAGAACAACCGCTATACGGGTGCAGGGACACAGAAGATCATCGTCGAGGATTTGACCTGGGTGAAGGCCAACACGAACCTCGATCCCGTGAAGCATGTCGGGAAGCAGAGACGCAAACAAGAGCCGAAGACGAAGTAGGCAAGGGCCGTGCATCGACGAAACAAAGCATCGAACGTACGAAGGCAAATGGCGGGGAACGACGATGACCCGCGCACCGCAGGTCGTCGACGGTGAGAACGTGCCGCTCGGGAAGATGCCCGGGGAGCCGGCGCGAGCTGAACAGGCTTGCCTTGAAGAGACGATCGTTTCCACACTAGGAGGTAGATGAATGCATACGAAGTCGATTCGCAACGCCGCGGTATGTGGCACGATCATCGGAGCCGGCGCCCTGATCCAGGGCGCCGCTGACGCTGGGAACACCTGGACCATGATGAACCCGACGGGACGCGACTACCGGGACGAACTGGTGCGCATCAAGGTAGACGTGCCGGCGGGTATGTCGCGAAAGACGCATATCGTGAAGGAGGACGGGACGGCGGTTCCCTGGCAGATCGAGGAAATCGGCGGAAAGCTCTTCGTCTGGGTGCGTACCGATTTGGGGAAGGACCAGACTCATGCGTATGAAGTGACGAAGGGCAAGGCGCAACCGGCGCGTGACGGCGCGGTCGGAGTCAGCGAGGCGAACGGTTGCTGGACGCTCGACAACGGTCTCATGGCGGTTCGCGTGCCTTCCAAGGCCGCCGGCAGCATCGAAGAGATAGGACCCGTCCGGCAAGTCCGACTGCCCGACGGGAAGTGGGTCGGCAAGAGCTTCTGGAAGACCGACCGTGAGCTCAAGCGGTTCACGTCCGAGCTGATCGGCGACGGAACGGTTTTTGCAAAGGTCCGCGTGCGTTACGAATTCGAGGGGGCCGGCGGACTGTTCGCGGAGACGCCGGCCTTCTACCAGGCCGACATCATGCTGGGGCCCGGACGGAATCACGCGATCATCGAGGAATCCTATGCCATGGGGCGCGGCGAGTATTGGGAGTTTGACGCCGCCGCCGGATGGGACGCTCGCGCCGCCATGGTCAAGCCGCATTTCGGCGGGTTCGGCCGGCCCACCCTGAACGCCCCGGACGGCAATCCGTACCCGTTCCCGCCTCAGTCGCTGCATGTCGGGCAGACCCGCATGGGCGACACGCTGTTGAACCTGATTCCGCGCTGGAGCCAGGCCTACGACGACGGCTGGTTCTTCGCCGTCACGGATGGCGCGCACGCGGTCGGCGGGATACCGGTGCGCGCGGGCAAGTGGTTGTGGCCCCACGACAGCATGATCGAAATCAAGGTCAAACCTGGCGCCGACTACGCAGGCATGCGCTGTCCAACGTGGCGGGGCAAGCGCTACTGGTACCTGACGGTCGGTCCACAAAAGGACTGGGGGGGCGATCAGCAGCGGAATGAATACGTGCTGCGGCATGCGGTGGACGACCTCGATAAGCTCCATCACGAATACATCCTCGACTGGCCGGGACTGCAGCCGCCGGATGGCGTAGCCATGACGCCGGAAGAACGGGCCGCCTATGGAAGCGGCGCCGGCAGGTTCAGCCGTCGGACAAAAGCGTTTGCCGGCTGGGGACCGGGTGGGGCGAGCTGGACGGGCGGGGATCATCCGATCACCCGGCTGACGCGCCTGCTGGGCAGGTTCGACCCGGACTGTTACGGAACGCACTGGTTGTACTTCTCGCCCGAGAACCCCAACTTCTTCTCGCACTGGGTTCACGGAATGGTGGGCGGCGCGGAGACGTTTCAGGAACACCCACGGTTCGATGCGATCAAGCGACTCGTCGAGCAGAAGTGCCTCGAGGAGCTCTACTTCGGGGTCACGCTTCCGGGCGGGGCCGGCCAGGAGTGCTTCGGCTACATGGCGCGACCCTCGTGGGGCCGGCACGAGAAGAGCGCCGAACGGATCGGGATCGATACGAGCTGGTGGCCCTGGCGTAAGGCAGCGGGGGCGTTCATCTATGCGATGTCTTTTCCCATGGCCGACGGCACGCGTCGTTCGCACCCAGGCGGCGACACGCATCCACCCGGTCCCGATCCGATCGCGGCGGCGAGAGACGTTGGCGCACCGCTCGACGTTGCGAAACGCCGGACCGAAGAGTTCCCCGGTTTTGGGGTACTGTTTCGTCACCGACCGGACACGCCGCACGAAACATACTTTGCCTTCAAGAGCGGCCCGAATCGCGGCCATTTCCACGGCGACCAGCTCGCGTTCCACTACTGTGCCAACGGCCACCCGCTGATTGTGGATCATCACTGCACCTATGGGCCGCGCGCGGGGCAGGAGCACATGCATAACCGCGTGGCGTTCCACACCGACGACATGCCCTGGGCGAACATGGACGGCTACGAGCGGGTCATCGCGTTCGAGACCTCCAAGGAAGTCGATATCGCCATCGGCCAGGTCGAGTCCGAGCGTTTGCGCGAGAAGCTTCCGTTTCCTGCCGAACGCTGGGACTGGAGCTATCCCCGGATCGCGCTCGACCCCAACCTCAAGTACCGGCGGTCCGTGGTGCTCTTGAAGGACGTGCCGGTATCGTGGGAGTCCCCGTCTGCCTCCGGAAGAACCGCGGCGGCAGCGGAGCGGTCGATCCGGGACCTGGTTGTGATTCGAGACCAGAGCATCGGCCCGGAGCTGCTTGCAACCTACTGCCTGCATGTCTACGGCGAGCGCTGCGAACGCAAAGGGAATGTGTTCGATTTCGACGGGGTGCAGGTGTTCGTCGCCAAGCCGGCGGAGTACGAAGTGTCACGTCACGACTGGCAACACACCACGGGCGGTCCGGAGGCCACGAAGGGGCTGCGCCTGACAACCCGGGGCAAGACCAGCGAGTTCGTGACCGTGCTTCTGCCCAAGCCGCGAAAGATGTTCCCCGTGACGCATCTAACCCTCAACAAAGCACTCGAGCGCAAGAACCGTTCACGGCGAACAAGGGAGGTCACGACCAGTCGGCACGACCTTAACCTCATTCTCACCTGGCGTGACGGCAAGATAGTGCCGCAGGCGCATGTCACCGCTATGGACTATCACCGAAAGATGTGGTTCGTCGGATCGGTAACCGCGCGGGACGAGAAAGGTCTGTCGCTGCGTATTCTGGGCCAGGGACTCGCGAAGCGTCAGAAGAAGCCCATGGAATGGGAGTTTGATCTTACGCTCGAGCGGAACGGGGATGCGCTCGTCGGGACCTTCAAGGGCGCGGTCAACGGCACGCCCGCTACCGGCAAGGTGACCGGGGTGCACAAGGAGCGCGGGTCCGCGCCCGTGCCGGCGTATGAAGAGCCGTCACTTGCGGGTGTCGCCGCTCTGGAGAACGGCGTTCGGCTGGGCGACATTGCCGTGACATTCAGCGGTGATATTGATGACCGCGAAGACGCCGCCTACGTGCGCGTAACGCGCGGCGACGACGTCCTCGCCGAGGTCACCGGCAGCGAGATCGATATGGATCGTTCCCAGGGCGATATCGGGATCTTCGTTCCCGACGCCGGCTATCCGTTCGGCGTCCTTCCCGATTGGCTGTTGCGTCAACGTACGCGCGTACCGAAGTGGTACGAGCCGTCCTGGCCGCCGACGGTGAGGAGGTAGCAGTGGCAGCGGCAATAACACAGGTGCATGGGCTTGATGATAGACCCTATCGTTTATGCAACGATAGGGTGTACAGACACTGCGTGAGGTCGGTCGGCGGCGCCGGCAAGCCGGAGATCAACCCCGGCCCCGGGCCGGCCGCCAACTCGACGAGCTGTGCCTACGCCGAAGGCCTGCTCTACTTCCGCACCGAATCGAGCACCGACGCGCGCCTGGTCTGCTACGACCTGCGCGCGAACTGAGGGACAACACCAGAATCGGAGATTCAGAAGAACAGCAAGGGACAGGGATATGCAATCCACGCACAAGACCTCTCGATACAACGCATACAGTAGTGCGACCGTCGTCTTCTTCGCCATTGCGACGGCTCCGGTCGCCCGCGGCGACGTCATTATCACCCTGACCGACGATCATGGATACGGAGATCTCGGGTGTTTCGGAGGCAAAGAGGTGCAGATCCCGAACATCGACCGGATGGCTCGCGAGGCTGTACGCTTCACCGATTTCTACGCGGCTGCCCCGCTCGGCCTGGAACGCGTGCCGCAAGCCGCGGGTGCCCCGACCGCAAGTCGAAGCAGTGAAACCCCCAACAGGAAAGGAAGGACGCGATGATTCACCATCAAGAGCAGCCAGACGAAAGGATACGCACCATGAACACCCAACAAGAGCTGAGAGAACAGACGGCTACATCATCTCCGGGCCGTTCGCCGTGCCTGCTGAACGGCACAATACACAAGCGAACCCACCAGATATGCGGAGCTGACCTGTTCCGCGTAGTGACGACCCTCGTCCTGATCGCCGCGGCAATAGCGATGGCGCCGACGGCCAACGCTGCCTCGGAGTATCGTCCGCCCGCGAAGGTTCCGCCTGTGGGCATCGGCTTCCGCGGCGACGGCGGCGGCTACTTTCCGGACGCGAAGATCCCCGTGGAGTTCGGCGACGAGAAGAACCTGCTGTGGAAGACGCCGCTGGTGAACTGGTCGCATTCGAGCCCGGTGCCGGTGGGCAACCGGGTGCTGATGATGGCCGAGCCGACCTGGTCGGGGGCGACCTGGCCGCAGCTCACCTGCTTCGATGCCGACACCGGGGAACTCCTGTGGGTGGCCGACGTCAACCCGCTCGACGCCTTCCCGGACATGCCGACGGAGACACGTGAGGCGATCACCGCGGACTTCAAGTGGTACTACGGCTGGCACAACACGATCCACACGCTGTGCCGTCCCATCGCCCGGGCTGGTGGGGCCAAGGAAGGGGATCCGCGCCTGGCGAAACTCAATTCCAAGCTGGCAGATCTGGACGTCGCGGTCAAGGCCATCTGCGGGGGCGACAGCGGCTACCTGGGCCGTGGACACTCCGCTCTCGACATGAAGGAGGGCATGAAGTCGCGCCTCGATGCGATGAGAAGGCGCATCCGGCCGTATCACCTCTTCGACAGTTGGGTGGAGTTGGGGGTGACCGGTCGCAGCGGCGTGACCCTGGCGACGCCGGTCAGCGACGGGAAGCACATCTGGGTATTCACCAGTCACGTGACTGTCGCCTGCTTCGACATGGACGGGAAGCGGCAGTGGATCACCTCTCTGCGGCGGATGACCAAGCAGAAGTCTATCGGCGGTCCCTACACCTATCTCGCCTCCCCGGTGCTGTATGGGGATCTGGTGCTGGCGTATGCGGCGGGCACCAGTCGAGGCAACGACAACTTCCTGGCCGCCATCGATCGCGAGACCGGTGAGGCACGTTGGACAGCCAATCCCCATGTCGCCGTGCCGCAGTCGGTGATGGACACATGGAAATCGGGCGGGAAAAAGATCCGCTTCGGCCGGACAGGAAGGCCCCTCCAAATCATCGACCTGCAGGGAACGCCGGTCCTGCTCACTGCCGCCGGAGGCGTCTTCCGCCTGCCGGACGGCAAGAAATTCGAGGTGGGGATTCCCAACGGCCTCCCCACCCTCGCCGTGGACGACGAGCATGACGTAATCTACGGGGCCGCCAATGGCGGTTTCGGTAGATGGTCCCTGGCCCTGAAGATCATCGACGGCGAGTTGGCACTCGAACCGCGTTGGTTCCACCAGGACAAAGGCACAGGCAGTTCGTTGGTGTACGGCGGCGGCCGGGTGTTCCTCTCCGGCTTCCAGGTCGATCCGGCAACCGGGCTGCGGCTTGGCGGCACTGAAAACGCAAAGGGGAGGTACCAGTATCCTCAGACCGCGCCGGAAAACCGCCACACCCTCCTGGCCACGCGTACACACGTTTACGGCTGCACCTCGTCCAAAGGACCCAAAAGGGGGGTTGCCCCGGCGGACTACACCCCGCTCGGCACCATCCAGGTCTTCACCCACGCCGGAAAGAAGGTGGCCGAGAACACACTCACCCGGGGAGAACTGAGCCCGGAGCACGAGGCCCGCATGATCGAGCAGGGCCGCAACCTGAACCTGTGGGCCTATGCCTGCTCGATGAACATCGGTGGCGATCGGCTTTACGTCGCCTCGCAGGACTTCCTATACTGCATCGGCGAGAAATAGAAAGGAGTAGACGGCCGTGACGCGCAACGCATCCCAGACCCGACGCGACTTCCTCAAGACCTCGCTCACGGCCGCCGTATTGGCCGGCGTGCCGCGGCTGCTCAGCGCCGGTCCGCCGGGTCGGCCGTCAGGGAAGCGGCCGACCAACTTCGTTCTCTGTATGACCGATGACCAGGGCTACGGCGACGCCGGCTTCATGGGGCATCCGGTGCTCAAGACGCCGAACCTGGACGCCATGGCGGCGAATGGTCTGGTGATGGACCGCTTCTACGCGGCCAACCCGGTCTGCACGCCGACCCGGATCAGCGTCTTGACCGGCCGCGCCCCGGCCCGCTCCGCGTGCTTCTCGACCGGTCCCGGCGACAACCTGCGCGCCCAGGAGCTGATCCTGCCGGGCATGATGAGTGCGCTCGGTTACGCGACCGGGCACTTCGGCAAGTTCCACCTGAAGCGGTCGCCGTCGAAGTTGGGCTACGATACCGTGCTGCACCATGAAGGGTGCAACTTCTTCGAGGCCAATCCGGAGTTGATCCTCGACGGCGAGAAGAAGCAGTATACCGGCGACACGTCGGACATCGTCGTCGACGAGGCCCTGAAGTTCATGCGCCGGGCGCAACAGGCGGGCAAGCCCTTCCTCGCCGTGATCTGGTTCCCGAGCCCGCACAGTCCCCACGAACCGCTGCCGGAGGATGCCGCCCCGTACCGGGATCTTCCCGACGATACCGACTACCGACCGAAGAGGGGCAAGCGCGGCGACCCGGCCGCCTATCTCGGCGAGTTGGCCGGAGTGGACCGGGCCATGGGTACGCTCCGCGCGGCCCTGCGGGAGATGAAGGTCCACGAGGACACGCTGGTGTGGTTCAACAGCGACAACGGCGGCAGCCATGGTTCCTACAAGTGTGGCCTGAGCGGGGGCAAGGGGCATCTCAGCGAAGGCGGCATCCGGGTCCCCGGCGTGATTGAGTGGCCGGCCCGCATCCGCGAAGGGCGACGTACCCGGGTGCCCGCCGCGACCTACGACATCCTGCCGACGGTGCTCGCGGCCTGCGGCGCCGACCTCGGGAAGATGACGGGCCATCGCCCGATCGACGGTATCAGCCTGCTTCCGCTGATCGACGGGACAATGGAGCGTCGCGACAAACCGCTGTTCTTCTGGCGCGGAGTCTCCGGGCTGTTGAAGGAAATCCAGCACGGCCAGACCGGCAAGATGCAGGCCTTCCTCGATGATCCGCGGAACTCTCTGGCCGTCATTGACAACGAGTACAAGTTGATGTCGGCCGGCAAGAAGCCGCGCAAGGGCGTCGAGACGCCGCCGGACGGCATGTGCCTCTTCAACGTCGAGACCGACAAGGCCGAGAAGAATCCCATCGACGTCAAGGAACCCGAACGCCGGGCCGCCATGCGCGAAGCCCTGCTCGCCTGGCAGCGATCGGTGGGGCAGAGCATCAGCGGCGCGGACTACAGAGACTGAGGAGGCGACCATGGAACTGAAACGACGCGATTTTCTGAAGCACGCCGCCGCGGCCGCGGCGCTCGGCGGTATGATGCCGGCGCTGTTCTCGGCCGAGGACCCGCCCGGCGCGGGAAAGGACCACAAGCCGCGTCCCAACATCGTCCTGATCATGGCCGACGACCTGGGCTACGAGGCGATCGGCGCCAACGGCAGCATCTCGCAGCCAACGCCCGTGCTCGACGGCCTGGCGGCCAACGGCATGCGCTTCCGCAACGGCTGGTCGCAACCAATCTGCACCCCCTCGCGGGTGCAGATCATGACGGGCCAATACAACGTCCGCAACTACACCCGCTTCGGCCACCTGGACCGCGGGCAGGTCACCTTCGCCCACTGCCTGAAGAGGGCCGGCTACGCCACCGCGATAGCCGGCAAGTGGCAACTCGGCAGGGAAGAGGACTCGATGCGGCACTTCGGCTTCGACGAGTGGTGCACGTGGCACTGCTTCGGTAGTGGTGGGCGCTACGCCAATCCCGGGCGCAACCTCAACGGGGAATTGAAGAAGTTCCCGGGCAGGTTCGGCGACGACGTGGACTGCGATTTCGCCTGCGACTTCATCGGCCGTCACAAGGACCGCCCGTTCCTGCTCTACTGGCCGATGTGCCTCACGCACAAACCGTTCGTGCCAACGCCCGACTCGGCAGATTGGGGGGAGAACCGTGGCGGCCAGGGCGAAGCGACGGCCGAGCGCCACTTCCGCGAGATGGTGACCTACATGGACAAGGTGGTCGGCAAGCTGGTGGCACACCTGGAGACCCTCGGCCTGCGCGAGCGCACCCTGATTCTGTTCACCGGCGACAACGGCACGGAGGGCATCAAGTCGATGATAGGCGGCCGGATGGTCGGTACCGGCAAGGGCAACATCACGCGATCGCAAGCGCCGCTGATCGCCAGTTGGCCGGGGACCATGCCGCGGGGGAAGGTCTGCGACGACGTCGTGGATTTCAGCGACTTCCTGCCGACCCTCTGCGCGGCGGCCGGCGCCGAGGCGCCGCAGGACCGGCCGATCGACGGCGTCAGTTTCCTGCCGCAACTTCGAGGCGAGGCCGGAACGCCACGGGAGTGGAGCTACTGCTGGTACAGCCGAGACGGCGGGCCGACCGGAAAGGAACTGGTGCGCGACCGGGACTACTACTGGACCGGCGGAAAGCTGGTCAAGGTGGACCTCGATTTTCGCGGCGATGGCGGGCCCATCGGGCAGCCGGATGCCGACCAGCAGCGAGTGCTCGATAAGTTCAAGGCCGTAAATGCCCGTTTCGCCGACGCGCGCCCGCCCGAGTTCGCCACGGCAAACAGGAAAAAGGGAGGTGAGCGATGAGACGTCCTGGTTCGACAGAAGCGCGTTGTATCGGGGGCTGCCGATCGAGGCACGCCGCCGCGGGATGGGCCTGGTTGGCGGCGATCGCGTTGTGCGTATGCGGCCTTGCTCTGGTCGCTTCGGCCGCCGAGCCCGCCTCGGCGGGCCTCGATCCCGGCGGACAGTGGACCGGCTGGCGCCATGACGGTGGAACGGGGTACTGGCCCGGCGAGGGGTTCCCCACGAGTTGGTCGGAGGACGAGAACCTGCGCTGGAAAATGGCGATGCCCGGCATGTCGATCGCCCTGCCGATCGTGGTCGGCGAGTGCGCCTTCACCATCGCCGAGCCCTATCACCTGATCGCCGTGGACATTGCCTCCGGGAAGACCGCTTGGCAGGCGGAGGTCAACCCATTCGATCTCATCGAGGATCCCGGACTCACGCTCGAACAGGGCGCCGAGTTGCTCGCCCGGCTGAACTCCCTGAAAGCCGCCTACGGCCCCACCTACGGTGGGCGGATGCTCAATGGCCTCGACGAAGCCGCGGCGCGACGGAGACTGGAGTTGTTCCTGCGGCGCGTCAAGGAGGCGGCGGCCCTCATGCCGGGTTTCGACGCCGCGGGCATCGACGTGGACCCGGCCGGTATCGATCTCAGCGATCCCAAGAAGGGGGCCAAGGCCGGCGTGGGCGCCGTGAAGAAAGCCTGGATGCAGCTCAAGCGGGCCTTCTACGATCGCTACGCTTTCCACCCGGACAACAACTGCCAACTCCACCTCGGGATGGCCTGCGCCACGCCGGTCAGCGACGGCCAGTGCGTGTGCGTCGCGTTCGGCTCGGGCCAGGTCGCCTGTTACGAACTGGACGGCAAGCGGCGTTGGGCGCGGCTGTTTCCGCTGCCGGGCCGCGAGAACGGCTTCCGGTTCACGGCGTTCCACGGGGGTAAGGGACGCGTCCTCACCACCGACCGCTACTACACGGGCAGCGGCAACTACGTCAGCTACATGTCCTCGCCGGTCATCGTCGACGGGAAGCTGATCCTCTGGCATCACTACCGCTTCCACGCGCTGGACCTTGCGACCGGCAAGACGGTCTGGGAGCACCTGGGGCCTGAGGGTAGTTGTACGGCGCTGACGGTGCTGCGCATCGCCCCGGACGACACGGAGGTGGTGGTCACGGCCGGCGGAACGGTGGTGCGGGTCGACAACGGCAAGGTGCTGGCTGTCGGCCTGCGCACCGACCGTGGCGGGCGGGGGAGCGGGTGCGAGAAGGCCGACCCGGCGGGCTGGCCGGCGGGGGCGGTGGACGGGGCGCCGCTCTCGCGCAATGGCCATCATTCCCCCACGACCGACGGCAAGGACGTCGTCTTCGTGGCCAAGGGCTTCCACAGCGCCACGCGGCTCTCCCTCGACGAGAAGGGGACCTTGGCGCTCGAGAAGTTGTGGGAGACCGACGAGTCGTTCGGACAGGATAATCCGACCGCTCTCTATCACGAGGGGCTGCTGTACATTCCCAACAAATCCCGCGTCCGGATTCTCGACGCGAAAACCGGTCGGATGTTGAACGCCGTCAAGGTCAAGGTCGGCACCAGCCTGGCCGCCGCCGACCGGTACCTGGTCGTGTCCAACGGCAACGGCTCCTTCTCGCTGTTCACCCTGGGCAAGGCGCCGGCGCCGGCGGGTTCGGGCTCGATCGTCTCCGACCTGCGCGTGCCCCACGGCGTCCGTCCGTACTTCCCCGAGTACCTCGACTGGTGGGACGGAGCGAACAAGAAGAAGAAGACCCACCACCTGTCCAACCCGGTGATGTACGGCGACAAGGTGTTCTATCGCTCGATGACCCACTTGTATTGCTGGGGAGAGCAAAGGCAATGAGCATCCATCGAGAACGTCGGAGGGCCGACATCGGCCATTCCCATGCCGGCCGTCGCAGAGTACGTTCCATGAGGTCTCACGCATGGATGCTTCTGGTGTGGATCCTGATGATGACAACCAAGCACCCCGCGATAGCGGCGGATGAAACCGGCTACACGGCCACCGAGCCGATCGCCTTCACCAAGGCGTCCTGCGCGGTGAAATCGAAGTTCCTGAACTACCGATCATTTGCGGATCCGCTGGTCGAAGTACTGCTGCCGACGACCTATGACAAGACGAAACACTACCGCACGCTCTACCTGCTGCATCCCGATGGCGACAGCGAGCCCTGCCTGCGCCACCTGGCCGCCCTGGGCCTGCACGACAAGCACGAGTTGGTCTGCGTGAGCGTCGGGGTCTTCAGTCCCTGCGGCTGGACCGGCCTCGACGTCGAGGCCCGGGGCGGTGCACGCCAGGCGCAGCACCTCATCCAGGCGGTGGCGCCCCTGGTGGAGCGCGCGTTCGCCACCGGCGGGCGGGCGGAGGATCGGCTGCTCATCGGTTTCGGCGGCGCGGGCGAAGCGGCGCTTCGCCTGGTGCTGGGTCATCCCGGGATCTTCGGCGCCGCCGCGGCGGTCGAGCCGACGGCCGAGATAATGGGGAAGCGGGTGAACCCGAAGAACCTCGATGCCCTGCGGCCGGTCTTGGAGGCGCAAAGCGTTGCGGCCCTCGCCAGGGCCAACGCCGCCGCCTTCACCGGATCCACCCGGCTGGTCCTGCTGGCGAGCGAGCCGGCCGGCGCCGAGGTGGACGCCCACGCGGCGCTGTTCGCGAAGCTCGGCATCCGGCACGGACGCGCCGCGGTACCCTGCCCGGACGAGCCGACGGATTGGGATCCGACTTGGCTGGGTCCGGCGGTCGGCCGGCTGCTGGAAGCCATCGGCCCGGCAAAGCCGGGTGGAACCGGAACGCCTCTGCCCCTGCACGCATCGGTTGTCGACGGCGGTAAAATGGCCGAAGCGCGCCGCCTGGGCAAAGCGCGCGCCGGGTTCATTGGCGGGCGTCGCGAGGTCTGCCGCATCGAGGCGGTCGGCGGCAAGGGGTCCAAGAAGCCGAAGCCGGCGACCGACCTCGAGGTCGTGCTGCCGACGGACTACGACCCGGCGAAGCGCTACCGGGTGCTGTACCTGCTCTCCTGCTGCGGCAGCAAGGACGTGGACAGCCTGCGCGAGGTGTTCTTTCTAGATCTGCACAACCGCTATGACTTGATTTGTGTATTACCGGGTGCACGCAAAGAAGAGCACCTGAAGCAAGTGGTCGTCCCCTATATCGAGAGCCGCTATTCGACCTTCGGCAAGGCCGAGGGCCGGCTGCTGCTCGGGTTCAGCAAGACGGGCACCGGGGCGTTCAAGCTCATCTTCGACAACCCCGACTACTTCGGCTACGCCGTCGGCTGGGACGGCCCGTTCATGGGTTGGAAGCGGCCTGAGAACCCGGAGGACGCCGCGCTGGTGAAGCTGGCGCGGAGCCAGGCCCGTCACTTCACCCAGCGGCCGCGCCTGGTCCTGGGCGGACGCGCCTTCTGGAAGGACAGCGGCCTCGTCTACCACCAGGAGCTCGAGAAGCTGGGCATCAAGCACCACTTCGAAGATGTGAAGCGGCCCGGCCACTCCTGGCTCTCCGGCTGGATGGAGTCGCACGTGGCGGCGATGATGGCACAGGTCGAGGGTCAGGAAACCCCAAGAGAGAGGCCATAACCCATGCGACGCACACACACGAACCACCCCATCTTCAGCGCCATCCTCGCCGCCTGCGGCCTGGAACCCCGAGCTGTACGACATCCGGAAGGATCCGCACGAGCAGAACCCGATCGACGACCGGGCCACGATCGCGCGGCTCACCAAACGCATCGAGAAGTGGTGGGCGGCGACTGAGGCGAAGAGGCAGTGAAATGAACATCCTCATGGTCCTGGCCGACCAGTGAGCTGTACGACATGGCGGAGGACCCCGACGAGACGCGGAATCGCTACAACGATCCGGCCTGTGCGGAGGTCGTTCGGGAAGGTCGTGTGCTCCTGCTGGACTGGCTGATCACCACATCCCGCGTGACGACGACCCAACCCGCTGTCTACGAAGGCGAACGCTTCGGCGCCCGGACCGACCCGCTCTGCACGGACGGTCGCGCGCCCAACACGATCCAACCCCGCTACCGGAAAGACAGGAACTTGAACTACCTTTGATGGAGGCAGAACCGCAGCATGCGGAGCAATCGATCGCCTGCACCAGTCCCGTCTCGCCTCACCTCCATCATCGTACTCCTGACAAAGGCCCGAACGCGCGTTTGACAAGTCGGGGTAATATCTCTATTGTAGTACCGCAATGGCAGAGAATAGAGACATTCCATACGTCCTGAGACGCAGAGAAGCGGAGATTGCCGCGTTTCTGGGCGACCGCACCCGGCACAAGAACGTTCTTCTCGTGGAGGGTGCGCGGCAGGTTGGCAAGACCCGTCTCGTCGAGCACGCGTTGGGGGACGTCGCCGCACCAACCGTCCACCTCAACCTCGAAAGAGACCGCCGGGCTCGCTCGGAAATCGACGCGTGCGGGGAGTTCCAGGAATTCGAGCAACTACTCGAGGACCGTTTCGGCTTTCAGGGCGCAGCCGGCCATGTGCTGTTCATCGACGAAGCGCAGGAGAGTAGCCGGCTCGGGCGCTACGTCAGGTTTATGAAGGAGGAATGGTCACACGCTTCCGTCATCCTATCCGGTTCGTCTCTGACCCGCCTGTTCCGCCCGGGGATCCGGTACCCCGTGGGCCGAGTGAAACGCATGGTTCTGGGTCCCCTCTGTTTCTCCGAGTACCTGCGGGCCCGGGGGCAGGATCACCTTGCCCAGGCTGTTGCCGCCGGTGGGGGTACGGTGTCACCGATACGCCATCAACACCTGCTGGAACATCTGGACAGCTTCCTCATGACAGGCGGCCTGCCGGCCGTGGTACTCAGGCCTGCAGGAGAGCAAGGGGCACCCGAGATGCTTGCCGATATCTTCGCCGACTATGAAGAGGACTTCCGGAGGATCTCTGGTGAACAGACTGCACATCTCGCCAAGGCATGTCTCCGCAGCGTGGCGAACCACCTGGGCAACGTATCCAAAAACACCTCGGTGATCCCCGCCGCCAGCGGGTCACAGAGCAACCGTATCAGCGAGGCAGCCCTGACGCATGAGTGAGGAAAGCCGCCAGGTGGCGGGGTTCTAGAGAAGATGCGGCGAAACTTTTTCGCAAAAGAGGAGTAGACAGCAGAAGACGCATATGGCACAGTAGCGTGGGTTCG